>Ga0209191_1002726_pt1 | contig 10803 bp, 8 predicted proteins | sample S_130626_EF_Meta_FD_187320 | JGI IMG/M metagenome (GOLD analysis project Ga0209191, IMG submission 187320) | Freshwater microbial communities from Lake Simoncouche, Canada to study carbon cycling - S_130626_EF_MetaG (SPAdes) (version 2) | ecosystem: Environmental > Aquatic > Freshwater > Lake ... | reverse complement strand
TTTGAGTCGTCTGGACCCGAAGTTGTCTTCTGAATCTGCATCAAGAACTCGACGTTGGACTTAGTGCCCTTCATCTTCTCAAGCAGCAGTTCGAGTGCAGCTTGTGGCTCTAGTGCGTGCAATACGCGACGTAGCTTCCAGACAATGTTGAGCTCTTCTGAACCCATAAGGATTTCTTCCTTACGTGTTCCTGAAGCAACAACGTTAACTGCAGGGAAGATTCGCTTGTCAGCCATACGGCGATCAAGAATCAATTCCATGTTTCCAGTTCCCTTGAACTCTTCGAAGATAACTTCATCCATACGAGAACCTGTATCAACCAGCGCGGTTGCAAGAATCGTTAGTGACCCACCATCTTCAATATTACGAGCAGCTCCGAAGAACTTCTTTGGTGGATAAAGTGCTGCAGAATCAACACCACCAGAAAGAATACGACCCGATGCAGGGGCAGCGATGTTGTATGCACGACCAAGACGAGTAATTGAATCAAGAAGCACAACTACATCGTGACCTAGTTCAACAAGGCGCTTTGCGCGTTCGATTGCAAGCTCTGCAATTGTTGTGTGGTCATCTGCAGGGCGATCAAAAGTTGAAGCAATAACTTCACCCTTAACGCTGCGCTGCATATCTGTAACTTCTTCTGGACGCTCATCAACTAGAACAACCATCAAGTGACACTCTGGGTTATTTGTTGTGATTGCGTTAGCTATTGATTGAAGAACCATTGTCTTACCAGCCTTTGGAGGCGAAACGATAAGACCACGTTGACCCTTACCAATTGGTGCGATCAAGTCGATAACACGTGTTGTAAGAACATTTGGCTCTGTCTCAAGGCGCAAACGCTCCTGAGGATAAAGTGGAGTTAGCTTTCCGAACTCAACACGGTTGCGTGCTTCTTCGGGAGTCATACCGTTAACTGTTTCAAGAGTAATAAGTGCGTTGAACTTCTGCTTAGTTTCACCTTCACGCGGTTGGCGAACTTGGCCTGTTACAACGTCTCCCTTGCGCAGACCGTTCTTACGAACCTGCTGCAATGAAACATACACATCGTTTGGTCCCGGCAAGTATCCAGCGGTGCGAATAAATGCGTAGCTTTCAAGAATATCGAGCAAGCCGCCTACTGGAACTAGAACATCATCTTCACCAATAACTGGTTCACGCTCTTCACGTGGCGCACGGTCACGGTTGCGATCGCGGTTACGGTCACGTCCACGACTACGGTCATTGCGGTCATAACGATCGTTGCGACCACCGCGGTCATTGTTGCCCCGGTCATTATTGTTCTGTGACGCTGAATCCTCATCACCATCATCATCAGAATCCTGATTGTTGTTGGAAGGTTTTGAATCCTTCTTGCGGTTGTTGCGTGCTTCGCGGCGTGCTTCGCGTTCAGCTTTTGCAGCTTCGCGGTTCTTTGCTTGCAAATCAGCGATCGCTTCTACAAGTGCGTCTTTTTTCATCTTAGCTGCGCCATCGACACCCAGTTGAGTTGCAACTGTCTTTAACTTCGGAAGGGTCATGGCAGCAAGCTCTGGACTTTGTGAGCGAACTGGTTCAATTTCTGTTGTCATGAATATCTTTTCACTATCGGTTCTAGGGCTTAAATCCTAAAGAACCTGGGATTTTTGTTTTTTATACTTTTTTTGGGACATTGTCTGATGTGTTACTGGCCGCTAGATGTGCCGTTCAGATGTGAGAAGGCTAGCAGGAGAGGGCGCGAATTCGCAAAATTAAGCGGTGATGACGCTTACGCCTGTGCGTGAAATACCCAGAGAAATCATGTGGAACTTATCCCCGGCCGCACGTTCTAATTCAGCAGCCTCTGAATCTCCCCCTGTATGTAGAACCAGCACTGTTGGACCAGCACCTGAAATAAAGGCGGCCACACCAGCTTTACGAAGCTTTGTCATGAGCGCAAAACTATTAGGCATCGCATCCTTGCGATATGCCTGATGCAAGTAATCTTCGGTCGCACCCAACAAAAGATCTGGACGATGTTGCAAAGCTTGAACTAATACTGCAACGTTGCTTGAATTCTTGACTGCGTCAGAATGTGGGATTGATTCAGGCAACATTCTACGAGCCTTTGATGTTGATAGTTCAGTTGCTGGAACAAATGCAAGAACACCGATACGTGGATCAACTTCAAAGTTTAAGGATTGTGCAACAACATGACCGCGTTGGGATTCTTGCCAGGCCAAGTTTGCACTCCCATAAATAGCCGCTGAAACATTATCAGGGTGGCCTTCCATTTCATTTGCAATGTTCAAAATGTCTTCAAGAGACATACGTTCATTGCCACCAAGAACAAGTGCTCGTGAAAGTGCTAACCCGCCGACGATCGCTGCAGCAGATGATCCCAGACCACGACCATGTGGAATCACGTTTAATTGGCGTAATGATATGCCACGTGGGCGACCACCTAAGAAATCAAAACCTTTATGCATTGCTTTGATGACTAGATTCTTATCTGTTGTCGGCACATTCTCGGCACCTTCACCAGTTACATCAATATCAACACCTGGCTCATCCATTACCTGTGCCATGTATCGATCATGCATACTCAGCGCTAATCCAAGGCAGTCAAAGCCGGGACCTAAATTCGCACTTGATGCGGGTATTTGAACCTGAACAGGTTGTGCCTTAAATGTTGGCTTCATTCTTATGCCAGCCCTAATGCTTTTGCGGCAATCTTCGCGTTCACCGGAACAACTACAGGTTTTTTAGCGGCATCTAGCGCATATGGAATATCTTTCAAACCATGTCCAGTAACTGTGATGACAATTGTCTTTCCTTGTGGCAATTTTCCAGCTTTCTTATGCTTGATCAACCCTGCTAGTCCTGCAGCAGATGACGGCTCAACAAAGATGCCTTCTTTAGCTGCAATTAAGCGGTATGCGTTCAGGATTTCGCGATCAGTCACAGAGTCAATGACTCCACCTGATGTATCGCGGGCATCAATTGCCTGCTGCCATGAAGCAGGATTTCCAATACGGATTGCAGTAGCAATGGTTTCTGGATTTTTAACAATCTTTCCCTTAACAATCGGAGCAGCACCTGCTGCTTGAAATCCGTACATCATTGGCAACTGTGTGGAAAGACCATCCTTGTAGTACTCCTTGTAACCCTTCCAATATGCAGTGATGTTTCCTGCATTACCAACCGGCAGAGCGTGAATATCTGGAGCATCACCAAGCATGTCTACAACTTCAAAACTTGCAGTCTTTTGTCCTTCGATTCGGTACGGGTTAACAGAGTTAACAAGTGCGACAGGATAATTCTCTGAAAGCTCTTTTGCTAGCGTTAAGCAATCATCAAAATTGCCATTGACCTGCAAAATTGTTGAATCATGAATAACTGCTTGTGCCAGCTTTCCCATTGCGATCTTGCCCTTAGGAATTAATACTGCTGGGCGCATTCCTGCCTTAACAGCGTAGGCAGCAGCGGAGGCAGATGTGTTTCCTGTTGATGCACAGATAACAGCTTTAGCACCATCTTCTGCAGCCTTAGAAATCGCCATTGTCATTCCGCGATCTTTAAATGAACCTGTTGGATTTAAGCCTTCGTACTTGATCCAGACATTGTTTCCTAATAGTTCTGAAAGATTGCATGCATAAATAAGTGGAGTGCCACCTTCACGCAAAGAAACAATCGGAGTTTTTGCACTTACCGGAAGACGGTGGCGGTACTCCTCAATAACTCCACGCCACTGGTGCGCGCCGCTATCTTTTTTAGTGAAAAGACCCATTAGACGGATGCTCCCTCGACGCGAATTACGCTCTCGACCTTGCTGACAATATCCATTGTCTTCAATTTTTCAACGCAAGCATCTAATGCATCCTCTGTTGCTGCGTGTGTTACGACAATTAATTCAGCATCCTCGCCAAGACCTGATTGGCGCACAGTTTGGATCGAAACGTTTTCACTAGCAAATGTTTGTGCAATCGATGCCAAAACACCTGATTTATCAGCAACATGCAGGCGTACAAAGAATTGAGATTTCACCGCACCGATTGGGGCGATATCAAGGTCTGCGTAATCTGATTCCCCATAACCAACAGTTGAATAAGCAGCATGGCGGGCAACTGCAACTAGATCACCAAGAATTGCTGATGCTGTTGGCGCGCCACCTGCTCCGCGGCCGTAGAACATCAACTGGCCAGCTGCTTCAGATTCAACATAGATCGCATTAAAAGCGTTACGAACAGATGCCAGCGGATGCGCCAAAGGCAAGATCACTGGATGGACTCGGACTGAAATTTCATCTTTAACTGTTAGTTCGGCAATTGCTAATAATTTGATCACGCTGTTCATTGATTTGGCAGCAAGTACATCTTCTGATGAAATATGTGTAATACCTTCGCAATACACCTCATCGATTACAACGGTGCTGTGAAATGCAAGGCTTGCAAGGAGGGCGGCTTTGGCTGCTGCATCATGTCCTTCGATATCAGCTGTTGGATCCGCTTCTGCATATCCAAGCTTTTGCGCTTCCTTTAAGACCTCATCAAAGGCACGGCCTTCTTCATGCATCTTTGTAAGAATGTAGTTTGTTGTGCCGTTAACAATTCCCATTACGCGAGTGATCTGATCGCCGGCGAGTGATTCGCGCATTGAGCGAATAATCGGGATCGCACCAGCAACTGCTGCTTCGTAATACAAATCTACTTTTGCCGCATCCGCTGCATTAAATAATTCATGTCCATGAGTTGCAAGCAACGCTTTATTTGCAGTGATTACAGATTTACCATTTTTGATCGCTTCAAGGATTAAAGATTTGGCAGGTTCGATTCCGCCCATGACTTCAATAATGATGTTAATGCTTGGATCTGAAACTATTGATTGAAGGTCGGTTGTAATCAAAGAGGAATCAACACCATCGCGCGCACCTGCTGTGCGAACGCCAACTTTGCTTAACTTCAGCAGCGCACCCGAGCGCTCTGAGAGCTCTTGTTCATCATCTTGAAGCAGGCGGGCAACCTGGCTGCCGACAACACCGCAGCCGAGCATTCCAATTGTGATTGTTTTGACGCCCGAATTCATGACGCTATTCTTTCATAGAAGCGTAGATCGGCGTTAAATGTCGAGCCCGAGCAGATCAGCTTCAGTCTCACGGCGCACAATTACACGAGCTTTCCCATCTTTTACTGCAACAACTGGAGGTCGTGGCACATGGTTGTAGTTGCTGGCCATGCTGCGTCCATATGCGCCAGTTGCAGGCACTGCAAGCAAATCCCCTGGCACGATGTCATCTGGCAAATCAATTTCGCGAATAACAATGTCGCCGGTTTCGCAATGCTTTCCGACTAAACGGCTGGACACATGTGGTGCAGCACTTGTGCGGTTTGCAAGAATTGTTGTGTATTCGGCTCCGTATAGGGATGGACGAATATTGTCGCTCATGCCGCCATCGATAGAAATGTATCGACGATGGGAACCATTTTCTAACGTTACATCTTTAACGGTGCCAACTTCATACAAGGTAAACATTGTTGGTCCGACAATTGCACGGCCTGGTTCAATTGAAACCCGAGGAATTGCAAGATTGTGTGTTGCACAATTTTTGGTAACAGCCGCAGCAAGAGCGTTCATGGCATCGCTTGGATTTACTGTTTCATCTCCTGGCAAGTACGCGATTCCATAACCACCACCAAGGTCTAGCTCGGGTAATTCGCTTTTGAACTCATCACGATACTGAGCAAGCAAGGCAATTAAGCGTTCTGACAAAATTTCAAAGGATTTGTAGCCAAAGATCTGCGAACCGATGTGTGCATGAATTCCACGAAGTTCAAGGTTTGGATGGCTTCGAACCGCGGTAATTGCCGCCCACGCAGCGCCACTTGCAATAGAGAAGCCAAACTTCACATCTTCATGTGCTGTCGCAATGGATTCATGTGTATGGGCTTGGATGCCAGGTGTTATGCGCAGCAATACTCGCTGAACTTTTCCAAATTTTTTTGCAGCAGTTGCCACTCGTTCAATCTCATACAGTGAATCAATAACAATGGATTCGACCCCAATCGATACAGTCTTTTCGATTTCAGCGATGGATTTGTTATTTCCATGTACTTCGATCTTTGCTGGATCAATTGCGCCGGCTAACGCAACGGCCATTTCACCACCAGTACTTACATCGATCCCAATCCCAATGTCCTTGATCCAGCGAGCAAGTTCGGTGCAAATAAATGCTTTTGATGCGTAATAAACAGTGCCCGCATTTGTTCCAAATGAATCTTTGAGTGCTTTATCCCATGCGAGTGCGCGCTCACGAAAGTCTGCTTCATCAATAAAAAATGTAGGGGTTCCAAAATCTTTAGCAAGTTTCTCCGCAGTAATTCCTGAAATAGAAAGTTCGGCACCAGTTGTGACAGATGAAGACCACATGAGCTACATCCTCTCCGGTGCACCAACGCCTAGAAGTTCTAGACCGTTGAAAACAACTTGCTTAGTTGCAGTACATAGTAATAAACGGGCGGTGTGTAGCGCAGACAATTTTTCTTCTCCCATAGGAAGAACACGGCAATCGTTATAGAAGCCGTGATAAGTGCCAGCAAGTTCTTCGAGATACCGGGCGATACGATGCGGTTCGCGGAATTCAGCTGCACTTGCGACCACTCGTGGGAATTCTGCTAATGCACCGAGCAATTCATTTTCACGATCATGCACCAACTGGGATGGATCAAAATCAGCCAGCGCTAATGAAACCCCCAGTTCTTGAGCATTTCGAAGAACCGCAGCAATCCGAGCGTGGGCGTATTGCACGTAATAGACAGGGTTCTCATTTGTATTTCGTTTTAAGACATCAATATCCATAACCATTGGTGTATCTACTGGGTAGCGAATCAATGTGTATCTGGCAGCATCTACTCCGACTTTCTCAACAAGCTCTTCTAGAGTAATGATTGTTCCGGCACGCTTGGAAAGTTTGACCTCTTCGCCTCCTTCCATAATTTTTACGAGCTGCCCAATTAATACATGAATGTTGTACTCAGGGTCATCTCCTGCGCATGCTGCAGTTGCCTTTAACCGACCGATGTATCCGTGGTGATCTGCTCCCAACATGTAAATACAGATATCAAAGCCACGTTCACGTTTATTAATGTAATAGGCGGTATCTGATGCAAAGTAGGTTAGTGATCCATCGCTTTTTGTCATTACCCGATCTTTGTCATCACCAAAGTCAGTAGTACGCAACCAAACCGCGCCATCTACCTCAAAGACATGGCCTTGCGCGCGAAGCTTTTCCATTCCGTGTTCAACTGCGCCTTGCTCATGTAATGAGCGTTCGGAAAACCAAACATCAAAATGTGTATTGAAGGTATCTAAAACACGTTGTTGATCCTTTAACTGCAAAGCGTATGCAGCTTCACGGAATGCAATGAATCGGTCATCTCCTTGTAAATCCACAATTGCGGAATTTTGTGCAACAACTTCTTTGGCTAAATCCTTTATGTACTCCCCTTGATATCCATTTTCTGGAACAGCTTTGCCAAGTGCAGCTGCTTCAACAGATTGACCAAATAGATCCATCTGATTACCACGATCGTTTATATAAAATTCACGTGTTACCTGCGCACCAGCGGCGCTGAGAACTCGCCCAAGTGCATCACCAACAGCGGCCCACCGTGTGTGACCTAAGTGCAATGGTCCAGTTGGGTTAGCACTAATAAATTCCAGATTTATCTTTATGCCTGTAAGCGCAGTTCCTTTTCCATAATTCTCTTTAGCTGAAAGAATTGTTTGAACAAGAGCTGCTTGGCTGGCGCGATTTAAAGTAATGTTAATAAAGCCTGGTCCAGCAATTTCAACCTTTGATACATCTGCAACACCGCTTAATTGGTCAGCAATTATTTGAGCAACTTCGCGTGGGTTTTTGCCAGCAGGTTTTGCTAACTGCAATGCAATAGATGATGCATAATCGCCGTGGTCACGATCTTTTGGACGGTCCAACTTAATGAGCTCTGGGACTGTGCCGGTGAGTGACCCGGTGGCGATGGCTCTGGCGATTGCAGCCTTCAGCGCCTGTTCAAGGATCTCAATCTGCGTGGGCACTGAGCAAGGCTATCGTGCGGGTTTTGGTGAAACTGCCTCTTACCTCTAATCTTGCCTCTTGGTTCGAAGCGAAAGCTTGGAACCATGCGGGAGTGGTGAAATGGCAGACACGCAGGTCTTAGGAACCTGTGTCTTCGGACGTGCGGGTTCAAGTCCCGCCTCCCGCACACATCAATAAGCAGGAAGTTACAGTTCACACATGGCAAAGAAATCCGCAGCCAAAATCAAAATGGAAGCCGCTGAGATAAAGCGCGCCGCTACTGCACGCCGAGAAGAAAAGAAATCAAAAAATATCTGTGCTGTTACAAATGGCGATGTTGATTTGGATTACTACGCATCGGTCGATCAGGTATGGGTTGAACTTGGATTGGCTGCACCTGCACGTCGAGCGCTCATCGATGATGGATTGTTCAAGCTCTCTGATCTTCGAAAGACATCATTGGCCGCGGTTAAGGAGCTACATGGCATGGGACCCAACGCGATTCGCATTCTAATTAGCGAAATGAAAAAGGCAGATCTTTCCTTCCGTAAATAATCCAAACGTTGAACCATGACTAGTTAGCAGTTGCAAATAGTTCGCAACTTTTCATTTGTTTATTGATGTGATTGAGTTTGCCCTGTTCACGAGTCCTACGTATTAGCCCCGGCTTAGTAGGCGGCAACCCTCCAACGCGGTGGGGTGCTCCGGGTGACGAACTGGTCAGGAAACTGACAAGCGCGGTATTGATTACTTTGGTTATAGCTTCTAAGTAATTACCTTACTTCGTTTGCAGCTGAATGACACCTACTGCGATTGAGAGAGAAATTAATGTCAAACAACTGGTCCTTTGAAACCCTACAGATTCATGCAGGTCAGACACCCGATCCAACAACTGGTGCGCGTGCTTTGCCGTTGTATCAAACAACTGGTTATCAATTTCGGGATACAAAGCATGCAGCTGATCTGTTTTCATTAGCTGAACTTGGAAACATCTATACCAGAATCATGAACCCAACGCAGGATGCTGTTGAGCAGCGTATTGCAGCACTTGAAGGTGGCGTCGCCGCACTTCTACTTGCATCAGGTTCTGCCGCAACAACATTTGCTATTTTGAATGTTGCAGAGGCTGGCGATCACATTGTTTCTAGCCCAAGCCTTTACGGTGGAACCTACAACTTGTTCCACTACACACTTCCAAAGTTTGGTGTTGAGGTTACATTCGTTGATGATCCAAGCGATCCGGAAAGTTGGCGCAAGGCTGTTAAGCCCAATACAAAGGCGTTCTTTGGCGAGACTATTGCCAATCCAAAGAATGAAGTTTTGGACATTAAGACAGTTGCAGATATCGCCCATGAAGTTGGTGTTCCACTAATCGTGGACAATACCGTTGCAACTCCATATTTGATTAAGCCAATTGAATTCGGCGCAGATGTTGTAATCCACTCTGCAACTAAATTCTTGTCAGGTCACGGAAATGCTGTTGTAGGTGCGATTGTTGATGCTGGAACATTTGATTACGCGCAGTACCCAGAAAAGTTCAAGGGCTTTAATGAGCCAGATCCAAGCTACAACGGCATTGTCTACGCACAGGCACTTGGAGTTGGTTCTGCATTTGGTGCAAATCTTTCTTACATCTTCAAGATTCGTTTGCAACTACTACGCGATGTAGGAGCAGCTGTTGCACCATTTAACGCCTGGTTGCTTGCTCAGGGACTTGAGACTTTGTCATTGCGTATTGAGCGCCATATTGAAAATGCCAAGGCGATCGCAACCTGGCTTGAAGCACATCCAAGTGTTTCAAAGGTCAATTACGCCTCCCTTGCTTCATCGCCATGGAACAAATTGGCAACTAAGTACGCGCCAAAAGGATCAGGCGCGGTTCTCTCCTTTGAACTTAAGGGTGGCGTTGAAGCGGGTAAGAAGTTTGTTGAATCATTGAAGTTGTTTAGCCATGTGGCAAACATCGGAGATGTTCGATCACTCGTTATCCACCCAGCAACTACAACGCACTCACAGCTTTCAGCTGATGAGCAGCTTGCTGCGGGTGTGACTCCAGGTTTGGTTCGCTTGAGTCTTGGCCTAGAAAACATCGATGACTTGAAGGTAGATCTTGAGATTGGTTTTGCCGCAGCTAAGTAATTGGCAAGAAATGTAAGAATTGAAAAAGGCCCCGACAGTCGACCATCGGGGCCTTTTTCTAATTCTTGCAATTAATTGCTGAATGCGTACGCAATCAAAAGAACTCCGAAAGCACCTAGCAAAAACTTGATTTCACGACGGGCTAAAACCTTTAACGCCGCTGGCACAAATGTTGCGCCAATAATTAATGCACCAGGAATAAAAATTATGGCGCTTCGAACCGCAACATCACTTTCGCCCCACTGATATCGAAGATTGATCAGACCACAAGCAAACAAAAGATAGCCACCCATGCGGTAGTTATTAATCCAATACTTATCCATAATCAGTGTTTCCAATCCTCTTTGGGTCAAACCTTGTTCACCTGTTGCTCAGTCTAGAAAGCAAAACAGGGGCGCCGCTTTCGCGACACCCCTGTTTTTAGGATTCTTAGTTAGATCCTAATTACTTGCGTAATTAGTGATCGTCCTTCATTCCTTCTGCCATTGACTTCATGCGTGCAATCTTCAAGATTGTTAGACCGAATACGCACTTAGCCAAGATGTCAGCAAGTGTGTAACCAACCTGAACAGCTACGAATGATGATGCTGAAGCGTCACCAACGATGTTGAAGATGTAAGCGATTGGGTATA
>Ga0209191_1002722_pt1 | contig 10815 bp, 8 predicted proteins | sample S_130626_EF_Meta_FD_187320 | JGI IMG/M metagenome (GOLD analysis project Ga0209191, IMG submission 187320) | Freshwater microbial communities from Lake Simoncouche, Canada to study carbon cycling - S_130626_EF_MetaG (SPAdes) (version 2) | ecosystem: Environmental > Aquatic > Freshwater > Lake ... | reverse complement strand
AAGCGTGGTCTGCTGGCATAAAGAAAGATACACAAGGTGCCACAGACGCATTTGATGGAGCATCAAAGGCATTGAGTAGATTAGCAACACAAATTATATCAATTGCCGCTATACAAAAAATTGGAGCAGGGTTTGTTCAAGCTGCGAAAGATGTCTCAATGCTTGCTGATGAGGCTGAAAAGGTTGGAGCCAGTGCTGAACAGTTTTATGCATTGGATAAAGCGGCTAAAAAATTTGGAAGTAGTGCATTGGATATAAAGATCGCTTATAAAGAAATACAAAAATCTACAAATGAAGCATTGGCTGGAAACAAAGAAACTGTAAAAAGTTTTGATGATTTGGGACTGTCATTCAATTATATTGCTGGATTGTCTCCTGATGCAAAATTCTTGGCTGTTGCAGATGCACTATCTAAAGTTACAGATGAAAATAAAAGAGCAGAAATAGGTGTAAAACTACTTGGTAAATCATATACAGAACTTGCACCTCTTATAGCAAAAGGTGCATTTGGTATAAGTGTAGCTGGTGCTGGTGGATTATCTGAAAAAGATATAAAAACAATAGATACAGTAACTAAAGCATTTGAAAAACTTGGAAATACAGTAGATAATGAATTTAAGAAAGCAATTGTTAATCTTGCACCAGCATTGATGGCGATTGCTGAAATTGCAAAGATTATAGTAAATAACTGGGGAAGTGTATTAGTTTTATTTTTATCACTGAACTCAACTGTTGGAGGTTTAGCATCATCTGTTGGTGCAAAATTGGCACCACTTCTTTTAATGATTTCTTCAGGTTTGTTAGCATTCTCCAATAATTTTGTACAAACGATTGGATTTTATACTCTCAAATTTTATACTTCCACAAATTCAATGGCAAAAGCATTTGTTATTTTTATGGATGTTTTGATTTCACAGATCACTCTTGGAATTGCTGGAATTGGTGGGCTACAAACAGCAATTAAAGTATTTGGAGCTTCAGCAAGTATTGTTCTTACTGGAGTGACGGGACTTGTTACATCATTATCTGCCGCATTTAGCAGTTTTGGTATTGGTGTTGTAATTATTGCTGGAACAGTGGCTGCTGCTTTTATGACAACATTGGTTGCTATGCAAGCTTTGTTCAATGGATTGGCAACAGCACTGGAATTTTTTGATAAAAACTCAAATGTGGCAAAGGAGTTTAGACAATCTGCTCGTGATTATAAAAATATGAGAGAAGATATTGTAGCAAGTATAGTTGGTATTGATCAAGCTGGAAATACTCCAGAAATACTTGCACAAAGAATGAAATCTGCAAATTTGAAGATTACACAAGATGCAGAAAAAGCGGGCAGAGCATTGGATGAAGAAGCCAAGAAAATAACTAAACTGAAAGAAGAAGGTAAGAAGTTATTTGATGAAATTTCTAAACAAGGAGAGTCAATAACCGCCAGTGTAATGACTCCATATGAAAATGCAGATGCAGAGTTCAATAAATTGACACTTGCATTTGACCTTGGAACAATAACAATAAACACTTATATCAGAGCCGTTGAAAAACTAAAGAACAGCATTGATGATGTTGATTTGGCTAAACTTCGTGCTGTATATGGAACTGGACCTCTTGGTGCTCTTGGAGCATTTGATACAACTGGAATAAAGGACCAAACACGCTTTATGCAGCGTAGCATAAAAGCAGAAAACTTTGGAATTGGAACAAATGTTGGTGGAGAACTACCAAAAGGAATACAAGCATTTACAAGTCCATATGCAGAATTACAGGCACAACTAAAGAGCACAGGAACATCATTATTAGAAAATGGTAGAACTGCTAAAGAAGTATATGATACAGAAATAGCATCAATCAATGCTGCTGTTGAAGCATATAAACTTCAAGGCAGAGAAGAAGAAGCATTGAGATTACAAACTATTGCATTGTTAGAAGCGTCAAATAAGTTGAGAGATGCAAATATAGAAGCCTTTGCAAAAGCAAATCCATATATTATTCAAGCATTTAGTTATATGTCTGATTTTGCTGATCAATTTAGCAGAGCAATAGTTGCTGGACAAAGTTTTGGAGAAGCGTTGAGTGGTGTGTTCAAGAACATACTAAAAGACATTACAGCAATGATACTTCGCACAACCATATTACAAGGTATAATGCAGGCAATAGGTATTATTTCACCAACCACAAATGCTGCTGCTGCATTTGGTAAAATGGTGGGATTGACTGGCAGAGCAAGTGGTGGTCCTGTAATGGCTGGTGATGGATACCGCGTAGGCGAGCGTGGTCCAGAGACCTTTATTCCACAAACCAATGGATATATTCTTCCAAATGATATGGCACCAAGCGAAACAGTTGTTGTAAATCAAACAATCAATGTACAAACTGGTGTAGCACAAACTGTTCGTGCTGAAATGGCGTCACTGATGCCAAGATTCAAGGCTGATGCTATGGCTGGTGTGCTAGAAGCAAAACAACGTGGCGGCAGTTATAGCAGAGGATTGTCGTTCGCCTAATATATAATAATATGCCTTTATATCCAATAATATATCCAACCAATACTAAACTTGCTCCAAGGAGTATTGATTTTACTAGCAAAACAATTGCTACACAGTTTCGTAGTCCATATACAGGTACAACACAAACATACAGATATGGTGGTCAATGGTGGGAACTGACAATAACATATGCACCATTGTTTCAAACTGATGCTGAAGAACTTACAGGATTCTTAAATGCATTGGCTGGAACAAGTGGAACATTTACATATAAACTTCCCAGCAAGTTTCTTATAAGCAGCAATGTTGGTATAACCACCACAGCAACTGGTAATGATTTTACTGTGAGCAGCGGAATTGTGCAAGTTGGCAAATATGGATATGATGGCAGCAGCAAGCGATTGGTTCAATTTACCACAGCCACAAGTTTGTTTCCAAAACTTATACCAAGCACATCATATACTATAAATACAACAACTGGCGTCAATCTGCGTTTAGCAACCAATGATATTAACTTTTCAGTTGATGAAATGATGCTCACTGGCATCACAGTTCCATTTGTGGAGGCTATATAATATGAGTAGAACTGGCGTATCAGCAGCATATGTAAGCAGTAGTGTAGCATTGGTGCAGCCATATCTTGCTGCATATCTTGACTTTAGCGGCAGTGCTGTAAGAGTATGGACAGGCAACGCAACCAAGAGTTTGAGCGATGATTTTGGTGGCGGCAATTATCTGGGTGTTGGCACACTTGGTGGTGTGTCAGCTGTAACAGAAACAACAGATGTGAGTGCCAAAGGTATTGACCTTACATTGTCTGGCATACCAACTGAATATGTGTCATTGGCATTGAGTGATAATTACAGAGGCAGACAAGTTGCTGTATATCTTATATTATTTAACACAGCCATGACAGCATATGAACAAATCACAATGTTTCGTGGCAGAATGAATCAAATAGCAATAAATGAATCTGGAGAAACTTCTACATTGATTATTTCGTGTGAAAATAGATTGATAGAATTGAATAGAACAACTGACGTGCGTTATACAGATGAAGCACAAAAAGAATTATATCCAACAGATAAAGGATTGCAGTTTGTGGCTGCAATGGCAAACAAAAGTATATATTGGGGCAACAGTGCTCCTAGCAGCGTTGGCAATACATCAAATGAAGGAACTGGTGATGGCGAAAACACAGGAGGCGGCTAATGTATATAGACTCATCATTTTATAATAAACTACAAGAACTTCACGCAGTAAAGTTCAATTGGAAAACAAATTGTTGTGGCACTTTTGTTGGTAAAATGTTGGAACATATATATCACAAAGATTTTTTATCTGAGTTCAAAGATAAACTCAAAGATGAAAAAACAAATAGTTTGTTGATAGCATCAAAAGGTGGCTGGCATAATATATTAACAAGTGCTGGATTTGTTAAAAGAAATGATAGAGCAATGTATGTTGGTGATGTTATAATATGTGAAAATGCCATTGGAATATATGATGGCACAAAAGGATTATTTGCTGGCGGAAGTTTTCGCAGCAAAGGTAGAATAACAGATTGTTATATATATACGGAGAAATAAACTATGGCAGAACTATTAGCAAGCGAAATACTTTACGCACTAGCATCCGCTGGTGTAGGAACCTCACTTGCTGTTGAAGCAGCCATTGTGGTTGGATCATATGTTGTGGTGGCAGGCACAGCATATGCCATTGCACAAAGTATGATACCAACTCCTGCTTTTGGTAGTTTGCAAAGTGAAACAGCTGGAAAAGTAACTATGACACGCGACACTGTTGCGTCAAGACGTGTTATATACGGCACAAGCAGAGTGTCTGGACCAATATTGTTTGCCAGCACCAACAGCAGTGGAGCAAGCAACAAGAATGAATTTTTACATCTTGTTGTAGCATTGGCTGGACATCAAATCAGCGATTTAAAGAACATCTATTTTAATGATGTTATGGCGTTTGAGAGTGGCAGTGGTCAAACAGCCACTTTTCCAGCAGACAAACTGGCAATAACATACAAGGTTGGTGAAACATCACCAACTGCATATACAATGATTCCAGCCACAGAATGGACTAGTGATTGTACATTGAATGGCATTGCAAGCATATATGCAAAGTTGGTTGCTGATCCAAGCGTATATCCAAATGGTATTCCAAATATAACTGCAACTGTTGTTGGACACAAACTGCAAGATGAAACTGGAACTGATGTAGATTATTATGATAATCCAGCACTTATTCTTCGTCATTATTTGTTGAACTATTTTGGTGCAACAAGTGATGAAATTGATAGTGGTAGTTTTGATGTTGCCAAAGATGCTTGTAACTATGAACCATATGGTGCCAATACAGGCAAACGATATACTTGTAATTATACATTTACTCTCAACACAAAACCATCAGACATCATAGAAGATATACTAAAAACTTGTTATGGCAAGTTGGTTTATACAAATGGTAAATTTACGCTCAAGGTTGGTGTATATAGTGCACCAACAATATATCTAAATGAAAATGATTTGCTTGGTAGCATAAATGTAACAACTAAAACTAGCATTGCCAATAGTTTTAATAGCGTTCGTGGATTATATGTTGATGGAAACAATTATACAAGCAGCTTTCAAGCAGCTGACTTTGTGCCAATAACCAGCAGTTTTTATTTAGCAGAAGATGGTGGTGTGGCAAATCCAATTGATATTGAGTTGAGTGGTGTCACAGATCATACAGTTGCTCGTCGCATTGCCAAACTAACATTACTTGATAGTCGTCAAGATTTGACTGTAAGCATAACAACCAAAATAAGTGGATTGCAACTGATCGCGGGAGACAATGTATATTTGAGTGTTGATCGTTATGGTTGGGTAAATAAAATATTTGAAGTTGTTGAACTTACAATAAATCCAGATTTGAGTATGAATATTTCGCTCAAAGAAACTGCTGCTGCAATATATGACTTTCCAGTTGGTGAAGATGTAGATAAAGACCTTACTATAAATACCAATTTACCAAATCCATTTATTGTACAACCACCGGTTGGATTCTCTGCACTTGAAACAACAGTGCTTGATAAAGATGGCACAGTGTTTCCAAGTGCAACATTATATTGGAGTGCTTCATATAGTGGAAGCATATCAGATATTGAAGTTGATATAAGAGATACAGCATCTGTTGATTATAGTGCTGTTGGAACATTTGGCAGAACCATTAGTGAATTTACAACAATAGATGTTGAAGCAGGAAAAACATATGACTTTAGAGCACGCAATTTTAACTATCTTGGTGTATATAGCAGTTATGTAAGCAAGAGTTTGAAAGTGGTTGGCGATACTACACCACCACAAATACCAAGCAGCATAAGTGCAACTGGTGGAACTGGTAGTTTTGCTGTAAATTGGACCAATGCAGCAGTAGATACAGATTATAAATTTACTAAAATATGGTTCAATAATGTAAATAATACATCAACTTGGGCATTTCAAGGTAGTGTCAGTGGTACAACTTGGAATAAAACTGTAGCATCTGGCAGTACATATTATGTATGGCTACAGAATGTTGATACAAGTGGCAATATGTCTGGTACCAGTAGTTTTGTCAGTGCTGTTGTAGGAAACATTGGCACTGGTGCAACTGGTCCTTCTGGCAGTGCTGGTCCAAGTGGCAGTGTTGGTCCAAGTGGCAGCAATGGCACCAATGGCACCAATGGTGCAGCTGGCAACATATCATATGATATTTATCGTAGAAGTGCTACATCACCAGCAACGCCAACTGGCAATCTTACACCAGCATTCTGGAGCACAAGTGTTCCAGCAGATGATGGTAATGCATTGTGGGTGAGCAATGGGCTTATCAGTGGAGCAGATGGTATAACATTGATTGGTAGTTGGAGCACACCACAAAGACTCACTGGCAAAGTGTCTTGGTATCAAACAAGTGCACCAACAGGAGCAACCACAGGCAGTATTGTGCAAGGAGACTTGTGGTGGGATACAGATGACAACTATAAGCCATATCGTTGGAATGGTACAAGTTGGCAAGCGGTTGATGATGGTAGAATAACTCCAATCAGTCAATCATTGGTGAATTTTGGTGGAGAATATGCTCTTACTGTTACAAGTTCTGGAACACCACGCATTGCTGGATTTCGTATTATAAATCAAAGTGGTGCTGAAAGTACTTTCACTGTGCAAGCAGATACATTTAAAATATATAATACAACCAATGGCACTGTATCACAATCTTTTGTTGCTGACGCAAGTGGTGTGTATATGCCACAGGCTTTTATACGAGAACTTGATGCTGGTAAAATCACAGCAGGTACAATCAATGCTACTGTATTATTAACAGCAGCGGAACTACAATCTCCTCGCATCACAGGCAGTGGCATAATGATAAACAGCAGCAATGGTATGCGTTATCAAGATAATAATGGAAACTTTATTATAACTGGTGGCAGTGCCAATGGTGAAAGCAATGGAGCACAAATTGATTTGGTGGGCAGTGGAGGTGCAGACGTTGGCAGTAAAGGCACATTAGTACTATCTGCCTGTAATGTTGGCACAACAGATGGTGATGGCACAATTCGCTTCAGAACAGCAGCAACTGAACAAGCAAAGATAAAGCGTGATGGTACATTTGAAATAAATCATAGTAGCACAGACAATGGATTTAAGGGTGCTAGTATAAGATTTGGTACCAGTACGGTAACTACAGACAGAGCCATAAGTTGTAATTTCGCAGCAGATGCTGCGTGTTTAACATATGCGGGTGGCACTGGTGTAACAGGAACATTGGTGGTATCAGAATCACATCGTTGGGTTGATAGTGGTAATAACAATGAACTGATGGCACTCACAACAGGTGGAAATCTATATGTGCAAACGGATGTGTATGCAGATAATTTTATATCTCCATCAAGTGAAAGACTAAAAACAAATATTCTTCCTTTGACTGCCAGCCTTGATATAGTATCTAAACTAAAGCCTGTATCATTTGATTGGAAGTCAGACAACAAACACGACACTGGTTTGATTGCTGAACAAGTAGAAGAAATACTTCCACATATAGTAAGCAAGACAGATGGTGTTGTTCAAGGATTGGACTATGCCAAGATTGTTCCATATTTGATTGGAGCAATAAATGAGTTGGAAAATAAAATTGCTAAATTAGAAAAGCAATAATAATATGCCCAGCGGCTTCAAGACATATAGTGCAAGTATTCAAGTTGACTTGGACGATGTTCTAAAACCAATAGGTGTTTCTACACCCAGAAACAATGTTGGCTTTAAGGTTGGTGGCACAGACATATCACAAAGATATAAAGCATATACAACAGAGCCAAGCAAACTACCATTTAATACATTTTTTAAGTCAGGTAGTGTGGATTTAGGGCAGTTGTTTATGGCATATAATTTTATAGAAGGTGTGTATTATATACTCACAGTATATAGTGGTAGTGGAGGTGGCAGCAAACAAAGTGCCAGTCTTGCTCCTATAACAGCCACTGCTGCTCCAACACATTATCATTTTGATACTTGGATTGGCAGTGGAATAACAAGTCCAACATCAACGTCAACAACTGTATTGATGGATGCTGATAAGGTGGTATCTGCCAGTTATGATTTAAATCAATATACACTTGTTGTAACAAATGGAACTGGAGATGGCACACAAGATTATGGATATACATACAATATAGTAGCAGATGCTGCTCCGTCTCATAAACATTTTACATTATGGACAAGTGGTCAAAGTCCAACATTTGTGAATGGCACAACCAGTGCAAATAGCACAGCAGATATACAGATAAGTCAAAACACAACCATAACAAGCAACTATGATTGGAACACATATGTTCTGACTGTAACATATGGAAGTGGAGATGGCACATTTGCTTATAATGCCAATATGAGCATAACAGCAGATGCTGCTCCAACATATCAACACTTTGCTACTTGGATAAATCCTGTTGGTAGTTTATCATTTACTAATGCAGCAGCATCTAGCACTACAGCAAACTTTATAGCAGATGGCAATGCAACTGCCGAAGCAACATATGCTTGGAATGATTATACTATAACAGTATCTGGAGATGCTGGAATAGATTATACCACACCAAGTATCGGAAGTCATACATATACATATCCAAACTTTCCAGTATCTGTGACTGCTGTGCCAAAATATGACTATGACTTTGTGCGTTGGACGCTGGATAGCAGCAATGTTGGAAGTGCCAATCCATACAGCATAACAGCAATAGGCAATCATACAATATCAGCCGTAACAGCATTGAAGAGTGTTGCATTTACTTTGAGCGATGATGGACATGGTAGTCCAACTGCAAATTATAGTGTATATCCAAGTGTTGTACCAATACACACTACTGTAGCAATCACACCAAATCCAGATTATGGATATTATCTAAATTATATATCTGCTGATAATAGTGGTGTTGTAAGTGGAACAAATGTGCAACTACAAGGCGTTGGCTTGACTAGTATCAATGTATATTATTCAGCATATACTCCAATAACATATGTAACTTGGAATGTAAGTCCAAATCCATACTCTGGTACATACGGACAAGTTGTGAATCTATCTGTTAGTACGGATGGTGCAGGAACAAAGACATATGAGTGGTATTATAGTACAGATGGATCAAATTATACACTATCGGCTACCAACAGCAGCAGTTCACACAACTATGGCAACATATATGTAACAACATATTATTTATGTGTAGTAAAAAATGGCAACAGTCCATCAGGAACAAATACTGGTATTGCATCTGTGCCATTTGAGGTAGATATATAATATGAGTACAACAAAGAAAACACGCTGTAATGGTCAATGGACAGAAAGTAGATTCAATAGTTTTATCAAAAGTGCATTGCGATCTGCATCACGCAGATGGAGTCCTATATACACAACAAAGAAGAACGCACGAGTTGCTAGAAATACTTATGTATGCTCAAATTGCAAAAACAAAGTATGCAACAAAGATATAAAAGTAGATCATATAAATCCAGTAGTCAGCGTAATAGATGGCTTTGTAGATTATAACACATATATAGAGCGAATGTTTGTTGAAAGTGATGGCTTGACTGCAATGTGTAAAAAATGTCACGATATTAAAACATTACTAGAAAATAAGCAACGCAAAGCCAACAAATATATAGTTGATGATAGTTATACTAAAGCAACAATAAAAATAGAAAATACAAGATGAATATAATATCTCCAAACGATAGAACACCAGAAGAAACATTAGCACAAGACATCAGAGCACTGGGCGACAGTGTATCTGTTATATATAAACTCATTGCAACAGATACATTATCAAGCGATCAAAGTCGTTTCTTGAAAGCAAATGTTGATCATATCTCATATATGCTGGGCAAGGAACATATACTAGCATACACAGGCAACAAAAGTGCATTTGTATCTGCTGTAGAAGCAGGCACAGCTAAATTGGCATAATAGATAATGGCATCATATATACCAACAGCAGAAATAGCAAACAACGCAGAAAATGCTCTAAAGGTAAGAGAAAGCAAACCTGATAGTCAAAAAGGAATGACATCTGTTGGATTGGCACGAGCACGCGATTTGATGAATCGCAGACCATTGAGTGAAGAAACTGTGCGTCGTATGAAAGCATATTTTGACAGACACGAAGTTGATAAGCAAGGCAGCACTTGGAATGATAAGGGTGCTGGATGGCAGGCGTGGCACGGCTGGGGAGGAGACGCTGGCAGAACTTGGGCAAATAACATTGTGGCAAAATTGAACAAAGAAATGAATCTTCGTTTCAGATATATAAGTTTATCACATTGAGTTTGCCGCAGTAAAACTTACAGTGCCATCTCTTCCAGCAAAAAATAGTGTAAAAAAATACACCCGTGCGAATTCATATTCACGCGGCTATGACAATATTTGGCGTGTTGCAAGAGCACATATTTTACAAAATTCTCCATTATGCTTTGATTGCTATAAAAAAAATATATACACAGCAGCTAATGAAGTGCATCATATAAAGAAATTGTCAGAGCATCCAGAATTAAAATATGACAGCAATAATCTAATGAGCCTCTGTAAATCGTGTCATAGCATAAGAACAAAAAATGGCGAATAGATATTGTCATAAAGCATATAAGCATTTGACAAGACTCTAATAAGCAGTCTTGAAGTTATAGATATTCCGTGTAAAAAAAGGAGAGAGACCATCGGTTGTTTATAAAATGGTGTATGTTTTTACCTCCCCCCACCTTTCTTTGCGTTTTCTGACTGTCAGATATTGTTATGGCTGTATAGTGTG
>Ga0209191_1002720_pt1 | contig 10820 bp, 10 predicted proteins | sample S_130626_EF_Meta_FD_187320 | JGI IMG/M metagenome (GOLD analysis project Ga0209191, IMG submission 187320) | Freshwater microbial communities from Lake Simoncouche, Canada to study carbon cycling - S_130626_EF_MetaG (SPAdes) (version 2) | ecosystem: Environmental > Aquatic > Freshwater > Lake ... | reverse complement strand
CCAATTAATATTAAAAATGAGAGTGCGTAATTAAATGAGCGCTCGCAAAGGTGGTTTAGGTAGAGGATTAGATGCATTAATTCCAACCTCAATTATTCCAACTGAGATTAAAACTCAAGCCGGCGTAGTTGCGGCAGATCGAGATGAGATTGATGTTAATAACATTAGTGCTAATCCAAAACAACCAAGAACTGTATTTGATGAGGATCAATTAACTGAATTAGCTTTATCAATTAAAGAGGTAGGACTACTTCAACCACCAGTTGTTAGATCAATTGGTAATGGCAAGTATCAATTAATTATGGGAGAGCGCCGCTTTCGCGCCGCCAAACTTGCTGGGCTTAAAAGTATTCCAGTAATAATTCGGCAAACAGCAGATGATCAATTATTAAGAGAAGCTTTAGTTGAAAACATTCATCGTAGCCAACTTAACCCACTTGAAGAGGGTGCGGCGTATCAACAGTTGTTAAATGATTTTGGCTATACCCATGATGAGCTAGCTACAAAATTAAGTAAATCTCGCCCCGTTATTACCAACACCATGCGCCTACTTAACTTGCCACCTGCTGTGCAGCGCAGAGTTGCAGCTGGTGTAATTTCAGCAGGACATGCTCGGGCATTGTTATCACTTACTGATGAGAAAGAGATTGAAAATTTAGCAAACCGAATTGTTGCCGAAGGTTTAACTGTTAGAGCAGTTGAGGAGATTGTTGCCTCCGGGGGCGCCAAAGTTAAAGGCGGTTCTGTTAGAAGCGGAAAAATTCTTGCGCCAAAACTTAAAGAGATTGCTGATGAACTGTCAGATCACTTAGACACTAGAGTAAACGTTGAGTTAGGTAAGCAAAAAGGAAAGATTGTGATTGAGTTTGCAACCATTGAGGATTTAGAGCGGATAAGTAAGGTAATTAAAAACTAATTTATCTGGCGGCTTTCCATCTCAGTTTTAATAACCCCAGCTAAAGATTTAATACCTTCAGTGATGCGCTCAGGTGTTGGGTAGCAATATGAGATACGCATCGACCATGAGCCAAAACCATCTGCATAAAATGCAGTTCCAGGCACATAAGCAACCTTTGCGGCAATCGCCTTAGGCACTAATGCATTGGTATCAATCTCAGGTGGCAAAGTAATCCAGATATAAAAACCACCAGCCGGCTTAGTCCAGGTAGCATTTTTTGGAAAGTACTTATCTAATGCATCAAGGGCGGCATCGCGCCTTTCTTTATATAACTTAGCAAAGCTTGCAATTTGATCACGCCAAGGCTGATTTGCTAAATAGCTTGAAATTACCAGTTGGGTGAAATTAGATGGACAAAGAATTGAAGATTCAGAGGCAATCACCATTTTATCTTTTAGTGATTGCGGAACGAGAGCCCAACCAACTCGAAGTCCAGGTGCAATGGTTTTTGAGAATGTGCCAAGATAAATAACATTTTCTGAATCACTTGCTCGCATCGCGTTAGGAGATGGTTTATCAAAACCAAGTAAGCCGTATGGATTATCTTCAACAATAAATATCTCTTCACTACGGCAGATTTCAAGAATCTCAGTTCGACGATCTGCCGGCAGTAATACACCAGCTGGATTTTGGTAATTTGGAATTAAATATAAAAACTTAATTTTGCGACCAGTTGCTCTGGTTGCCTTAATTGCATCTCGTAGTGCTTGTGGGATTAAACCATCTTGATCCATACCAACATGAACAACCTGTGCTTCATACTGCTTAAAGGTGCCAAGGGCGCCAACATAGGAAGGTGCTTCAACTAAAACCACATCACCTGGATCAATAAAGATTCGAGAGATTAGGTCGAGTGCTTGTTGGGAGCCGGTAGTAACGATTACATCATCTGGGTGAGCTTTGATTCCTTCAAGTGCCATCACATCACAGATTTGCTCACGAAGCTTTGGATGTCCTTGGCCACTTCCATACTGCAACGCCTCTGCGCCATTTTCTAAAATTAATTTTTGAGTAACCGAGGCCATCATCTCCATTGGCAGAGCGGAAAGATTTGGCATGCCACCAGCTAGTGAAACAATTTCTGGTCTACTAGCAACTGCAAATAGTGAACGAATCTCACTTGCCTTCATGCCAAGTGCGCGGTTTGCAAACCGTTCTGGCAAATTCTCTGGCTCGCCAGTGTGCACTCGGTCAGCAGGCAGCGGCTTAACAACTCTTAAATCACGGCCGGAGTTCATTAACTAAGTTTGCCACACATAACCAATTAGATAAAACTAATTACGTATTCCTGCTCTTCTTAGATCAGAAATCCGCAAAGTTCCAGTCTTGGCATCATCCTCAGCCGATAAGTAAAGCCGTTGGATCGCCACAATCATCGCCTCAGCTAACTGATCCCGAAAAGCTGGATCTGAAAGCCGCTTTGCATCCTGCGGGTTTGAAAGATATCCCAAATCAACACGGACGGTTGGAGCAACAGTTAATCGCAGCAGATCCCAACTTTTTGCATGGGTGCGGCAATTTAATAAATCAGTTCGGGCGCAAATCTCTCGCTGCATTAAGTTTGCAAACCGCTCACCCACAACTGAGTGAATTTTTTTATCATCTCGGCCGTAGTAGTAGGTAGTAACACCGCTAGCTTTTTCATTTTTATAACTATCAACCTTTAATGCAATAACTAAATCAGCATTAACCGAGTTAGCCGTTTCAATCCGCTCTTTTTCTAACGGTGAGTTTTTAGCACTCCTAGTTAAAACCACATTTACACCTAAAGCCAACAATCTTCCTTCAAGTCGTTGGGCTAAATCAAAAACAATTTCAGATTCAACAACACCATTACTGCTCTCACCAGTGAACTCACCACCCCAACTTGGATCTATCACAATAACTTTGTTAGCAAGGGCAGGGGATCTAACTGCATGCTTAGCACTTTCCCGCAATACACCCGGAGCACCACCAGAGACAGTTTTAACTAATCTCATTAATGCAATTAATGTAGAGGGACCGCATTTGCCGTCAACAAAAACTCCAACTGATTTTTGAAATTCTTTAACCGCAACCTCTGTCTTAATACCAAATACTCCGTCAATTTTTCCGCAATTAAAACCAAGCTGGATCAATCGCTGTTGCAGATTACTAACATCATCACCACGAATTAATGTGGTGGGATTAAAAGATAAAACTCGATCACCTAATTTAAATCTCGCCTCTTCTAATGCACGTTTGGTAATTTCATTAATTACCCCAGTTGAAGTTAAGCCGCGTTCTTGTTGGAAGGCTTTGATTCCTTGGGTTAAATTCTCATCATATAAATCAGATGGGGTGGTTAAAAACCCTAGTCTTGTTAAAGTATTTGAAATTAATGCGATTGCATCAGAGCGATCACCGGGATTTAACTGATCGCTCATAAGTTTGGCTGATTAAATTAGATTACTTAATATAACTTTCAAGATCTTTCAGCAAAGCAGGCTTTGGTTTTGCGCCCACAATCGTTTTAACAACCTCGCCATTAACAAATACATTCATGGTTGGAATTGAGGAAATGCCATATTTCATAGCGATTGCACCCTCTTCATCGGTATTTAATTTAACAATCTTAAGTTTGTCGCCATGCTCATTTGAGATCTCTTCCAAGATTGGTCCAACAGCGCGGCATGGGCCACACCACTCAGCCCAAAAATCAACTAAAACTGGAGTTGTACTCTTTAAAACAACAGCTTCAAAATCTGCCGTAGTTACCTTTGTAGTTGCCATATTTTTCTCCTTTTTTCTCTGCCCTTATCTTACTTTTAAAACTATAAATTAATGGCCAGCTAAAAAACGCTCAGCATCTAAGGCTGCTTGGCAGCCAGAGCCGGCAGCGGTAATTGCTTGGCGATAGGTGTAATCAACTAGGTCACCACAGGCAAATACGCCAGGAATTTTAGTTTTTGTGCTTCTGCCCTCAACTTGGACATATCCATCAGAATTTAATTCAACCTGACCAACAACTAATTCACTCCTTGGTAGGTGGCCAATTGCGACAAACAAACCAGTGAAATCTTTAACGCTTTCCTCACCAGAGACTGTATTTCTTAACTTAAGTCCAACTACTTTGTCTTCCCCTAATACATCGATTACTTCATGATTAAATAAAAATTCAATCTTTGGATTAGCTGCAGCGCGATCTACCATAATTTTAGAGGCTCTAAAGGAATCGCGGCGATGAATCAAAACCACCTTGCTAGCAAACCTAGTTAAGAAGTTTGCCTCTTCCATCGCAGAGTCTCCGCCACCCACAACTGCAATTACCTGATCTCTAAAAAAGAAACCATCACAAGTTGCACACCATGAAACACCACGGCCAGATAATCTTTTTTCATTTGGCAAGCCAATTTCTTTATAAGCAGAGCCCATTGCCAAAATTACCGATTTACTTTTAATCGTATTGCCAGAGCCATCAGTTAATTCTTTTATATCTCCAGTTAATTTCATAGAAACAATGTCATCGGTAATTATTTTTGCATCAAATCGTGCAACCTGCTTGCGCATTGACTCCATTAATTCAGGACCCATTACGCCATCTGCAAAACCTGGAAAGTTTTCGACCTCAGTTGTGTTCATTAACGCACCACCTGCGGTAACTGATCCTTCATAAATAATTGGTTTTAATTGGGCACGGGCGGCATAAATCGCTGCGGTGTAGCCAGCTGGGCCTGAGCCAACAATTACTACTTCATTTATCTCGCTCATAACTTAAGCCTATTCCCTTCTACCTTTAATTACCTTAATCAAATATGTGACCTCGGTTATTTTTAAAAACTTAGCGATCAAAAGATATAAAAAAGCCGATATCCCAATAACAATAAATAATTGAATTAAATTCCCACCCGGAATTTGCCCTCTTAATAACCAGAGCGGGGTGATAACTAATGCAAAAACTAGAGCCAATTTAAGGTAGAAAAATACAATCGCACCAACAGGTAAGTTCACTTTGTGACGGCTGATTAAATAAAAGGAAATAGCGGTACCAATAAAGTAATGAAGGGTGAATATGCCAGCTAACCCAACTACTACCCATTTTGGCTCTAAATATCTTGCAGCAACAATTGAGAGAATTACCGAAATAAGGTTCATAATAAAATTACCCAACACTTGTGATTTTAAGTTCTCAAATGCATTTAAACCACGAAGTAAAACCAAGTTAATGCTTACCGGAATTAACCCGAGTGCAAAGGCAGAAAGCGTAAGCCCTAAGTAACTAGCGTCATCATTAGAGATGCCAAAGTAAAGATTATGAGAGATTAGTTCACCAAAGGTTAAAAAAGTAAATGCCGCAGGGACTGTGAACACACCAACTAATTTAATAATTGAGGTAAGTGAAGTAGTGATCTGATCAATTTTCTTGTCAATAACTAAATTAGAAAGTTTTGGTAAAAGTGCGGTAACAACTGAGACAGCAATAATTGAGTGTGGCAATATCAAAATCAAATATGCGTTTGCATATGGCGTAAAGCCAACTCCAGTAGTAATACCACTTGCTGCTGATTCAACTGCGGCACTAGTGGCAAGATTTACTGTAACTAAATAAGAAAGTTGAGAGATTGCTGCATAGACAAAACTCCAGCCAGCTAGTGAAAAAGATTTAATTATCTGACTATTTCGCCAATCAAATCTAAGCCGTAATTTAACGCCGGATTTAATTACAACTGGAAAAAGAATAAAAGCTTGAGCGATGTAGCCGGCGGTGGTACCAAGACCAAGCCACAACAGGTTGCCGCTTGAAATAGTGGCTAATTTTAAATCTTCTTTACTTATTAAGAAGTAGGAGAAAAGAGCAATCACGATTAAGTTATTTATGACCGGGGCCCACATCATCGGGCCAAACTTTCCTTTTGCATTAGCTATTTGGCCAAGGAGTGCAAATAACCCTAAGAAAAATATTTGAGGAAGGCAGTAACGCATAAGCGATACCGTGACATCAAACTCTGGGCGGCCAGAGAATCCTGGAGCATAAATATTTACAATCTTCTCAGCGAATAAAACACCAGCTGCGGTAAGTAAAAATAGAAAGGTTAGGGTAGCGGTAAATAACCGTGAGATAAATGCTGCACCCTGGTCACTATCTCTTAATGATCTAACTATTTGTGGTACAAATACTGCAGTAAGTGCGCCACCAATTATTAAGTTGTATAAAATATTTGGCATAGTGTTTGCCACGTTGTAGGTATCACCTAATAGCGCAGTACCTAGAAGTGCAACTAATAAAAGATTTCTAATTAAACCGGTAACTCTAGAAGCGATTGTGCCAAGGGCCATTGCTGACGAGTCACGCATTAATTGATCATCAGACATTATTTTCGCCGCCTAACTCTGCGCACACTTTGTACTAGTGCTGCAATAAATAAAAGTATCGCAGCCCCAGAGGTAATCCAGGTAGCAACTGGGCTTATTACAGCAAGTTTTAGATTTATATAAACCGGGTACCCAACCGGCTTATTCTCAAGATTAGTTAATTGAGCTAATAATTGGGAATCACCCGGAGCAAGAACTTTTAAAGGCAACAAAAGCTGTTGCTTAGATTTAGCAGCTACAGTTATTTCTTCAACTGGTGCCACTTCTACCTTACTGTTTAGTGCTCGGGTGGTTAATTTTAATTTAACAGCAGAATCAAAATCATTAACAATAGTGATTGGTAACTCCTCATTTTCAGAGGTCACGGTGAATTTCGTACTTTTTATCTTTAACTTACTTCGCATTTTAGTAATAGATTGATCAAAGTCTTTTACCAACATATTTAATTTTTTATCATTCAGGTTTGGATTTAAAAGCTGCATAAGTCGTAATTGGTTTACATCTAACTCTTTTTGGCCAACTGCTGTGGCTAATAAGTTTATTTGCCGCTGAGCGTATTTAAAGATATTTACCGAGGTCTTACTTAAACTTTGTCGGTCGCTACTTATTGGGGCAACTCCAACAACTGCTTTACCCAAAAATGCTTCCAAATTAATTTCACTCAGTGCATTGACATAAGTTAGTTGATCTTTTGAGATCTCGTTTACCCAATAAGCAGATGGGTTGCCATAAGTTATGTATGAAACTTTTGTGTACTTACTAACTTTAATAAATTGTGTTAACCATTGCTGCGCGATTATTTGACCTGATGCCACACCGCCATCTATCACTCCATAACCAGCACTCATCGCAATAATTTCTGAGATTGTGGCCGGATCTACCCGCCAAGATCTAACTCCTTGGTTTGGTAAATAAACTAACTGACCTAACCGGCCAGCTGGTGTGAGTTCTAAGGAGAGTTGGTCATCAAAAAATACACCATCATTTAACCGATGAGTTGGCTCAGTTATAACCACCACCGATGCACTATTTGCTACCGGTGATGTAAAAAGAGAAATTAATACAGAAGAAATTGTTAAGGTGAGAATTCTTCTCACGGGACTAACGGCCCGCTCTTAGCAATTAGCTTTCGCTCATCGGGGTATGCCAATTTGCTAACTATTTCTTCAATTGGAAACCATGCCACATCATCAACCTCAGTTACCTGTGGCGCTAACTTGCCACCAACCTCAGTGAATAAGTAATGGTGAACTGTTTTGTGAATCCGTTTTCCGCTAGCCATAAACCAAAAATCAATAACACCAAGTGATCGTGTTATCTCACTTTTAATTCCAGTCTCTTCCGCAACTTCACGGATCGCAGCTTGCTCTGGAGTTTCACCTGCTTCAATATGTCCTTTTGGTAGTGACCAAAGCAATCTTTCATGGGAGGCATCCTTTGGATCTAACCTGCCAATTAACAATCCTTTTGTGCCGGTCTTATCAACTACTAATCCGCCAGCACTAACCTCATCAACTCGTTTTGCATATTTAGCCCGCGGGGTATTTTTCCCACCCTGATTACCCTTATTATTTTTGCGGTTACTTGAATTATGTTTTTTGGCGGGCTTACCAGAACCACTATTTTGCGCACCCTTACGGGTACTGCTTAAATCCTGATTGCCACCCGCATTATCTGCTGGGGTCATAAAGATAAGGATACTGCCTTCGCCCAAACCCACTCGGCTACAACCCGCTCTGCTCTAACCTAGTGCCACCGTGAAAACTCCAACCAACGCCGCCGCACAACTTGCGATCAGCACACTGATCAAGCAAGCACCGGAAGCAACAAATTTAGCGATTGCATTTAAAGCAGCTGGATTTAAGTTAGCACTTGTTGGCGGTCCAGTGCGAGATGCAATATTAGGCAGACTTGGTAATGATTTAGATTTTACAACTGATGCGCATCCAAAAGATTGTGAAAAAATATTAAATAAGTGGGCAGACTCTGTTTGGGATATTGGCGCAGCCTTTGGCACAGTGGCTGGAAAAAAAGGCGATATAACGGTTGAAATTACTACCTACCGGAGTGAGAGTTATGAATTAGATTCTCGTAAACCAAATGTTGAGTTTGGTAAAACAATCGAAGCTGATTTATCCCGCCGTGATTTCACGATCAATGCGATGGCACTTGAGTTAACAACTGATGAGCCAACCTTTATTGATTTATATAACGGAGTCGGCGATCTTGAAAGTAAATTAATCAAAACACCTGGCAAGCCTGAGGATTCATTTAGTGATGACCCGCTTCGAATGATGCGGGCTGCCAGATTTATGAGTCAACTAAATTTCACAATTGATCCAGCAGTTATTACTGCAATTAAAAGCATGACCGCTCGTCTTGAAATAATTTCAGCAGAGCGAATCAGAGATGAGTTTATTAAAATAATAATGAGTGAGAACCCACGGCTTGGTATTACCTTATTAGTTGAAACCGGTCTTGCCGATATTTTTCTACCAGAGATTCCAAAGTTAAAGCTTGAGATTGATGAGCATCACCACCATAAAGATGTTTACGAACACACATTAACTGTTTTAGAGCAAGCAATTGCACTTGAATCAAGATTAGGTGGGCCTAATTTAACACTGCGCCTTGCTGCTTTATTACATGACATTGGCAAGCCAAAGACTAAAGAGTTAATAGCAGGAGGTGGGGTTTCATTTCACCACCACGAAGTAGTTGGTTCTAGGTTATGTAAAGAGCGGATGAAGAGACTTCGCTTTGATAATCACATTATTAAAGATGTGGCGCAATTAGTTTTTCTACACCTTCGTTTTCACGGTTATGGCAATGGTGAGTGGACTGACTCTGCTGTGCGCAGATATGTCAGAGATGCCGAAGAACTGTTAATTCACCTGCACCTACTTACCAGAGCTGATTGCACAACCCGCAATCAAAAAAAGGCGGAAGGCCTAGCTAAAACCTATGATCAACTAGAGGAGCGAATTGCATTGTTAATGGAACAAGAGGAGTTAAATAAAATTCGCCCAGATTTATCTGGTGAGCAAATTATGGAGATTTTAAGTATTAAGCCATCTCCGGCTGTTGGTAAGGCGTATGACTTTTTACTTGAATTACGGCTTGAGCATGGCCCATTAGGTGAAGAGAAAGCTAAAGCAGAGTTACTTAATTGGTGGAAGCTGCAAAATTAGATTTGCGCATTAACACGGTGGCAGCAAATAAGTAAACCAAGGCAATTACAAATGGCAGTAGGGAAGTAACGCCGGTGTCTGGCAAGAGCAAGGCCGCCCCGATTGCACCCATTACAATTCCAGCATTTACTGCTACATCATAAAAAGCAAAAACACGCCCACGGAACTCATCATTAATTTTCGATTGCACCAATGCATCATTTGTGACCTTAATTCCCTGACCACATAAACCAACGAAAAAAGCACTACCAATCATGGTTATTTCATTAACTGAAAATGCGTAAATCAAAAGCGGTGGGATACAAGCAAACATCAATATTCTCATCCACTTGTGTCGACCAAATTTTAAAACTCCATAAGGAGAAATCACCGCGCCTAAACCAATACCAATTCCTGCAATCGCAAGTGCTCTGCCAAAGCCAGCAAGACCTGCTTCCGGATTGGCTGGATCATTAAAAGTATTTCGCTCTAATAAAAGTGCCATTAAGGTTAAAGCAGTTATGCCACTCCGTTGCATACCAACCGCAAAAATTCCTCGTAATGCATCTGGGTGACGACGCAAAATCTTTAGACCTTCTAAGATTTCTTTAAAACCCTTATTCTCCTCCGGCATCTCATGCGGCAATGGACCGATTTCTTTTTTCGTAAGCCGGAAACAACTAAGGGCTGATGATAAAAATCCAAGCACAGCCAAAATAATTACAACTGAATCTGCAAAATCAGTCCCATATGTTTTATCAACAAAATTCTTAACCGCAATTCCAACTCCACCGCCGATTACTACCCAAATTGTCCCGCCGGTAACAGCTAGGGCATTAGCTGCGATTAACTCCTCTTTCTTAACCAGCAACGGCAAACCAGCAGATAAGCCAGCCAAAATTAATCGGTTGATGCCAAAGGCGAACAAAACAAATAAAGTTAAAACTATTCCGGTTTCACCATTACTTACTAACCAAGCTATTACTAATAAATCAAGGGCTCGCAGATAATTACAATTTCTAATTATTCGCTGCCGGGAGTAGCGATCTAAAAATGTACCAACATATGGGCCAATTAACGAATATGGCAGTAGTACAACTGAAAATGCAAGAGCTGCTGAAACCGCATTAGGGGCTCGCTCTGGTGAGAATAAAACAAAGCTAGCCAAGGCGGATTGAAATAAACCATCAGTAAATTGCCCAGTCCAGCGAACTGTGAGAATGCGATTTAATCGAGAGCCCTTAGCGACCGGCCAAATTCCCATAGGGCAAGCGTAGTTATTAATTTAGGATTAACCTTGGATCTTATGTTAGCCACGATGCGATCTTCGATCGACTACTCACTGAGCAAAAGAAGAACAC
>Ga0209191_1002717_pt1 | contig 10828 bp, 11 predicted proteins | sample S_130626_EF_Meta_FD_187320 | JGI IMG/M metagenome (GOLD analysis project Ga0209191, IMG submission 187320) | Freshwater microbial communities from Lake Simoncouche, Canada to study carbon cycling - S_130626_EF_MetaG (SPAdes) (version 2) | ecosystem: Environmental > Aquatic > Freshwater > Lake ... | reverse complement strand
TCATGTACTACATATTGAGTGCTTAGTAAGTATGGACTTGGAATTCAACGAATTTATAGCCTTGAAAGAAAAAATAAATGTAAGTGCGATTCAATATGCGAATGATCATACCATTGAATTCGCAACCACTGTATAAAAGTCAAATCAGCAATATAGGTTCTTTATAGAGTCTCTTTGAGCGATAGCAAGAACTGCTTAATATTTTTTAAACTATTTAAAACGGCAATATCTTTTTCTGCCTTTTCTTTATTATTTTTTAAATAAGTTTTAGCCCCTTCGATAGAATATTTCTTTTCACGCAGTAAAAAATAGAGCTGGCGTAAAAATTCAATATCTTGTGCTCTAAATAATCTATCTCCCTTTCTTGTTTTTCTAGGTTGTAATTGTTTGAATTCTTTTTCCCAATATCTTATTAAAGAAGTATTGACATTAAACCAAGTGGCTACTTCGCCAATAGGGTAGTATAATTTTTTTACTAATTCTTCGGAGGCCGGAATATTTAAAGTATGTATATCGGCATCCATAGAAGCAAATGATTTTCTTCCTCTTTTGCTTACAGAAGATGAATGCGTAAATGACATGGGTGTTCTAGAAACAGTAGGAAGGGGTTCTTCATCTATACTTGATACTACTTCTATTTTAGAAGGGCTTAGTTTAGGGGCAGCGGTTTTCTTTTTTTCAGCCGGCGCTTTAATATGCACTGGTTGCTCCCTTTCCATTCCAAATAAGTCAAGTTGATGCAAGTGTTTTGCCATAGAACAAAGTTAGGGGACTATTAATAGGAACTAAGCTTCCTAAATGATTGGTGGATAAATTGTTAAGTATGCAGTATTTTTGCGTATGCGCTTATTTATATTAACTAGTTCGAGATTTACCATTCCAAGGGCCCTGCTATGTCAGAAGGTATTGGATATCATTGAACTAGGCTTAAGTTCAGCACAGATTCATTTTTATATTGTAGGAGATAAGCTCCCCGATTCATTATTGACATTGGAGCAAAATAGTGATGTGGTAACTATTATTAAAGAAGTAGCTGCCGAAAAATTAATCAAAGAAGTAACCAATGCTGCCATTATTCATTTTGGAGCAACGCTGAAAGGAAGTGATCAATTTGCACATTATTTTATTCCCTTATCGCATCCTAGTTGTATACCAGGGCTTTCGATATTGCATAAATGGTCTTTAGCAAAAGCCTTTAAAAACTATTTAAAAAAATCGGTAGCTACTTATACCATCAATGAATGGGCAACTATTTTTTTAAAAAATAAATATAAAGGCTACACTACTAAAATACAAGAAGCTTATTTACCTATTCATAAGCTACCTATTTATGAGTGGGTGGCTTTAGCAGATGCTAAAAATAGTTTAACTGATGGCGCTAATTATTTCTTGGCCTTTCAACCACTAGATGCTTTTGTAGATATGCTTAAAGAATTTTCAATATTTAAAAAATGGCAACAAACCAATATGGTACTGGTTTTCATTTTTGAAAATGAAAAAGAGGTGGCGCAGGCAGAGGCATTATTAGCAGGGTATAAGTTTAAAGATGCTGTTTTAATTAAGTCTATATCCAATTTGGAAATAAAATGGATAGCAGCTACCTATGCCATTTTATTTAACAATATTTGTTTTGACAAAACAAGTTTAATTGAAATGGCTATCGAGTACGACATACCTTTACTTTTTAATAATGCTGAAAATCAAAATGAATCTCTTCCAACGGCTTGGCAGCAAGCGGGCGAGCAGTTTAGCTTTGAAGAAAAAGGAGGACTCTCTAATCATTTCAAATTATACTATAAGGATGAAGTGTACCGACAAGGCAGGGCCAGAATGGGTAAGCAGTGGCTTAGCACTTTATATGCAGAAAAGAAGGATGCAGGACTTGTTCAAATACCACTCACGTTGAAGAGTTCGTAAGGTTCTTATTTAATTAATTTGTATTTTTGTGTTTCAAAATTTTAATATGCATCAGTCAAGTATTCAGGTTAACATTGGTTTAGACGATCAAAAAATTCCTCAACATATTAAGTGGTCTGCCTCCGATAGCACGGCTACAGAAGCACAGGAAGCACGCGCCATGATGCTTACTTTCTGGGATCCTACCGATAAAACCGCACTTCGTATTGACCTGTGGACCAAGGATATGATGGTGGACGAAATGGCCGATTTCTTTTATCAAAATTTAATGGGCATGAGCGATGCGTATTTAAGAGCCACGCAAGACGAAGCCTTGTCCAATGAATTTAAAGAATTCGCTAAAACTTTCTATACTAAATTTAGAGCTAGTCAACTTTCAGAAAATAATAAATAAACGAAAATAAATTCACGAATAGAAAATTAACTAAACTAACAATACTAAATCAATAATATTATGTCTTTAGAAACCGATGTGATGTCTTTAATGAAAGACGCAATGAAAAACAAAGATGAAGCTTTGTTAAGAGGATTAAGAGCCATCAAAGCAGAAATTATAAAAGCAAAAACAGAACCCGGTGCCAATGGTGCTATTTCTGAAGAAACAGAATTAAAATTATTGCAAAAATTAGTAAAGCAACGTAAGGATTCTTTAGCCATATTCGAGCAACAAAATAGACCAGACTTGGCCACCAAGGAATCGGAAGAAATTGCGGTGATAGAAAAGTTTTTACCTGCGCAAATGAGCGAAGACGACGTGAAAGCCGCTGTGCAAGCTATCATCACGCAAGTGGGTGCGGCTGGTCCTGGGGACTTAGGTAAGGTAATGGGTATGGCTACTAAACAATTAGCAGGTCAAGCAGATGGTAAACTTATTTCTGCTATTGCCAAAACTTTATTAAGTGCCTAGCACTATGTGGTTAGATATACTCACAGGTACTATATTCATTATTGCCATTTTACAAGGCTATAGAAATGGATTCATTAAAGCAGTCATTTCTTTTTTTTCTTTAATGATTGGTTTAATTCTTGCTTTTCAATTTGCAGGCTGGGTGGCTACCTTTTTAAAAGAACATACTAAGATAGCTTCTCATTGGCTACCCTTTATTTCCTTCCTACTTATTTTAGTTTTAGTACTTATTATATTAAAATTTATTTCAGGGGTCTTGCAACAAACTGCTGAATGGTTATTATTAGGTTGGTTAAATAAATTATTAGGTATTGTTTTATATGGTTTTATTTATTTTACCATGTTGAGTGCAGTGATTTATTTTTTACAAGTATTAGGGGTGGTAGAAGCTACTGAAATGAAAGACACTTACACCTATGACTACCTGCAAAAATGGTGGCCTTATTGTATGGAAAAAGCCGCTATTTGGATTCCTTCCATTAAAACCACTTTTACCACTTTTTCTAACCCCTTTAAATAAGGGTCCAAACTGGCAGAATGCATTGATGCACAATAGGTTAAGAAATTGTTATTTATCCTATAAGTACTTGTTTAGCCTTGACTAAGTTTAGCCTTTTTTAAAACGAATTAACTACCTTTAACCAATCGACAAATTGGTCTAAAAAGGACGAAGCATGGAATACGAAATTATTAAAGATGGGAAGTTTGATTACCTAGAAGTAGGGGAAGGGGAAACGCTAATGCTTTGCCATGGACTTTTCGGTGCCCTAAGTAATTTCTCAGACTTGATTGAAAAATTTAGACATACCCACAAAGTAGTGGTGCCCATACTTCCTTTATTTGATTTGGATATTTTACATACTACCGTATCGGGGTTAGAAAAACATATTGCTTCCTTTATTGAACATAAAAATTATACCAATATTCATTTATTAGGTAATTCTTTAGGAGGCCATGTTGCCTTAGTATATATTTTAAAACATCCTGAAAGAGTGAAGTCGCTTACTTTAACAGGTAGTAGTGGTTTGTTTGAAAATGCGATGGGCGATAGTTATCCTAAAAGAGGGGACTACGAATATATCAAAAACAAAACCGCACAAACTTTTTATGACCCTGCCGTTGCAACTCCGGCTTTAGTAGATGAAGTTTTTGAAATCACAAAAAATAGAATTAAAGTCATTAAAATTATTTCATTAGCGAAAAGTGCTATTCGCCATAATTTAGGGGAAGAGTTGAATCAAATTCAACAACCTACTTTATTAATTTGGGGAAAGAATGATATTGTAACGCCTCCGTTTGTAGCAGAAGAGTTTAAAAAATTAATTCCGAATAGTCAATTACATTTTATTGATAAGTGTGGGCACGCACCCATGATGGAAGTGCCTGATGAATTTAATAGTATCTTAGAAAAATTCCTTGGTTCTTTATCTAAATAATAATTTTATGATTGCAAACGAAATGGCTATAAAAGGTTTTCCCATGCTACGCTTGGAAGACACTGCTTCTTTTGTATTGCAATGCATGGAAGATTATGAAGTACAACATTTACCGCTATTAAAAGATGAATATTTTATTGGCTTAGTGTCAAAGGAGTCGGTATTGGATATTGCAGTGGATCAAACCCTTGCCACCATTGCAGAAGGCCTGCTGCGTATTGGGGTGAACGGTGCGGCGCATTTTACAAAAGCCTTAGAATTATTTTCAAAACATGAACTTTCCTTACTGCCTGTTTTAAATGAGCAGCAAGAATGTGTGGGTGTGATTACCCAGAAAATTTTAAATGAAAACATAACTCGTTTCATAGGGGCAGAACAAAATGGCGCTATCATTGTGCTATCTATTTCTCCTTATCAATATTCTTTAGCAGAAATGAGCCGTTTGGTAGAAACCAATAATGCTCAAATTTTGCAATTAAATAGTTTTTTTGAGCCTAGCAATGGCGCCATGATTATTACCATTAAAATTAATCAAGAAGAGGCTTCTGCCATTATCTCTACTTTTGAACGTTACGATTATCAAGTGCTACATTATTTTGGCAAATCGCCTCTGCACAATGATATTGAAAGTCATTACCATCATTTAATGAATTATTTAGATGTGTAATAAAATAAAATACCTATTATTTTTTACTGCTTCTTTTTTATTTTTTTCAAACCTGCTTTCGGCACAAATAAAAATTAGCTCCATACAAATTCAGGGCAATAAAAAAACCAAACCTTATATTATTTTAAGAGAGTTGCCTTATCATGAGGGAGATATCATACCAAGGGATTCTTTAACTATTTCGGATACCATCTCACAACAACAATTATTTAACACTGCTTTGTTTGAGCAAGTGACGGTACAATCAGAGTTTCTAGATAGTTTGCAAGTGGTCATTAAAGTAAATGTCCGTGAAAGATGGTATTTATTTCCCATTCCTTATTTCAGGTGGGTGGATCGAAACTTTAACCAATGGTGGAATGAACAAAACAGAAGCCTAGACAGAGTGAATTATGGTTTCAATCTGAGGCAATCTAATGTGACAGGTAACAATGATAAATTGAATGCCGCTTTCATTACAGGCTATACGCAACAATCTAGTTTCAGGTATCAAATACCCTTTATTGATAAAAAATTACGTTATGGTTTAGCCTTGGGATGGCAAAACGCTACACAGAAAGAAATTAATATTGCGACCAAATTAGACAAGCAAGTTTTTTATAAAACCCAAGATATAATTCAAAAGGGCTACCGAGCCAATGCAAGTTTATTATACCGCCCTAATTTATTTGAAAGACATAGTTTTCAAATGGGCCTAGGTAGAAATGAAATAAGTGATTCTGCTTTTTTGTACCAATCAAGTTATTTGCCTAATCATCAAAAAACATTTTCTTATCTAGACGCCTCCTTAGCCTTTTCCCGTATACGCTTTGATTACAATGCATATCCAACCAAGGGGCAGTCTACCGATTTAATTTTGTATCAACGCTTTTCAAAAAATAGTAATCTAAGTTCTATTCAAATTAGAAAAGTGCTAGTAAGTTCTTTATCAAAATCGAGCTTTGTTTTTCTAGAATCTAATTCTATCATTAAATTTTTGCCCAATCAAAACTATATCGATAATAAATTATTAGGTTATGGTAATTTTCAATTGAATGGTTTAGATTATTATGTCGTGGATGGAACTGCGGCCAGTATTTTTAAAGCCTCTTTTCATCATGCATTAGGGGCAGTCAGTATAAAAAATAGATTCATACCTAATCGGATCCCCATTATTAAATATAAATTTTGGCTCAAGGCCTTTACAAATCTTGGCTATGTTTATAGTGAAAAACCTGTAAATGGCAATCGCCTTGCTAATACCCTGCTTAGAACAGTAGGGCTAGGTATGGATATTGTAGGCATTTATGATTTTGTATTAAAAATTGATTACAGCTTGAATCAGCTTGGAGACAAAGGGTTATATTTGCGAACGGGGTTTAATTTTTAAATTTTTTGGATGAAAGTAGCTATATATAGTAGAGGCGTTGACATCGATCAGCAACAATCCTTGCAAGCGTTATTGCTGGCCTTGGATAAGTATGCTATCACGATTTATGTCTACGAGGAACTACTAGAAAAGTTTAATTTACAAGCAAGTGCCGGCAAAGAACCGCTAATTGCTTTCAATTCTTTTTCTGCCATACACGATAGTATTGACTGTTTGATAAGTTTAGGAGGAGATGGTACAGTACTGGATGCAGTTACTATTGTAGGCGATAGTCAAGTTCCCATTCTAGGTATTAATTATGGTAGACTTGGTTTTTTAGCCACTATTTCAAAAGATGAATTAAGTATAATGGTAGAGGCTTTAATTAATCGTACTTATGTGATTGAGAAAAGAACTTTATTGCATTTAGATGCAGACCCTATTATTTTTGGAAATGCTCCATATGCATTAAATGAATTCGCCATTCATAAAAGAGATACCTCTCCGATGATTAAAATTCACACTTATTTAAACGGTGAATTTTTAAATTCTTATTGGGCAGATGGATTAATTGTTTCAACACCTACAGGTTCTACTGGATATAATATGAGTTGTAATGGCCCTATTTTATTTCCTGATTCTGCAAGTTTTGTGATTACGCCTGTGGCGCCACATAATTTAAATGTACGCTCAATTGTAGTGCCAGATAGTTCTGTGATTTCATTTGAAATTGAAGGCAGGACAGAAGAATTGATTTGCGCCTTAGATGCTAGAAAAGAAATTGTACCCAAGAATATTCAATTGGCCATCAAGAAAGAATCGTTCTCTGTTAATTTCATAAGACTCAATGAGAACAGCTATTTGACTACCTTACGAACAAAGCTCACCTGGGGCTTGGATAAAAGAAATTAACCCATGCCTAAGCAGTTTATTTATTTATTTATTTTCTTTTTGTGTACTAAAAATGTACATGCACAGCATTTGCAATTAATAGAAAATAGAGGTGAGCTTGGTGTATTTGCTGGCCAAGCTTCTTACAATGGGGACTTAGCTCCGGACTTACAATTTCGAAGTACAAATTTTGGTGTGTTTTATAAAAGACAACTGAATGATTATGTAAGCTTAAGATTGAATTATGAAATTCTTCCTTTAGGTGCTTTTGATTTATTACCGGATGATAGCACCAATTCCCATATGCGTGGAAGAAATTTATATTTTAAAACTACCTATCAAGATATTAGTTTGATGACAGAACTTTATTTTTTAAAATTTATAAATGGGAATAAAAAATATCGTTTCAGTCCTTATCTAGGTTTTGGTGTGGGTTATTTATCTCCATTAAAAGATACTAGTAATTATAAAAACTTAGCAGGTGAGTACACACAAGCACCTAACATTATTACCATGCCATTAAATATTGGCTTCAAGTATAATGCAGTGGGGTCCTTTAATCTTTTTGGCGAGCTTACTTATCGTTTTACCAATTCAGACGAACTAGATCATTTCGGAGATAAAGACAGCCATCTTAACGGAGGAATCAATTACCAGGCAAGTTCTTCTGGTAATGATCAATTTTTTTCTGCCAAATTGGGACTATCCTATAATTTAATGAAAATATATGGTCCAGATCCAAGGCCTAAACCCAAAAGGGATAATCTATTTAGCAAAACAAGCAAATCAAGTAATCAAGGTCCTAAAAAGTCTTTATTTGGCTTCTTTAAACGCAAATAACCTAGTTATTTTCATAATTTTACACCATGGAAAACCTGGATTTAAGCAAACTGCCTAAGCATATTGCCATTATTATGGATGGCAATGGAAGATGGGCACAAGAGCAAGGCCAGGACCGCTTATTTGGTCATTATCAAGGAGTTATAAGCGTTAGAAAAGTAGTTGAAGCGGCCACTGAGATAGGCATTCAATACCTTACCCTCTATGCTTTTAGCACTGAAAACTGGGAAAGACCAGAGGAGGAAGTGACTGGACTAATGACCTTATTTGTGGATACCATTGCCAAAGAAGTCCCCGATTTACATAAAAATAATATCAAGCTTCGTTTTATTGGCAATTTAGGCTTGCTGCCTGCCCACGCAAGAGCCGCCTTGGACAATGCCAGTTCCCAAACAGCTCAAAATACCGGCCTAACACTCATTGTGGCGCTAAGTTATAGTAGCAGGTGGGAGCTAGTAGAAGCTGCTAAAAATATGGCGACTAAAGTGAAAGAGGGTAGACTTGCTATAGATAAAATTACAGAGACAACTTTGTCTGAAGCCCTTACTACCAGTGATTTTCCCGATCCAGAATTAATGATTCGTACCAGCGGTGAATTTCGTATAAGCAATTTCTTATTGTATCAATTGGCCTATGCCGAATTGTACTTTACAGAGACCAGATGGCCCGATTTTAGGAAGGATGATTTAATAAAAGCCATACTAGATTTCCAATCCAGAGAACGCAGATTCGGTAAAACCAGCAATCAGCTCCTGCCTAATGATGAAAAATAGTAATATGTTTATTTTCACTTTTAACAAAGACTTTGAAATATTACGAGTAATTTGCGACACTTTTAAAATTATAAATGTTTAGTCCCTTAGCAGATGCATAAATTTCTTCCCTTTTTAATAGGTTCACTATCAGTACTTTTATTGAATTCGACTTCTTATGCTCAGGATACCCCTGTTAAAGATTCGGTGACTCAGATTAATGTTCAACTGATCAATATTTTCAACCAAAAAGCGGTTACAAAATATAAGATTCGCAACATCAAAGTGGTGGGTAATGAAAACTTTGATGAAAATTTATTGCTTTCACTTTCTACTTTAAATACGGGAGATGAAGTATCTATTCCAGGCGGTGACAACTTTGCGAAGTCTATTCGCAAGTTGATGGATCAAAATTATTTTAGCGACGTAAGTATTTATTTAACAGATTTAGTAGGCAAAGAAATTGATGTAGAAATTAATGTAACAGAGCGACCTCGTTTATCTAAGTTTAATTTTCTGGGTGTTAAAAAATCAGATATTGATGAATTGTCTGGCAAAACCGGTTTAACGCCGAATAGAGTGGTAACTGATAATATGAAAATTACGGCTATTGAGGGCATCAAAAAATATTATGCTGAAAAAGGTTTCCAAGATGTCAAAGTCACTATCAAAGAAAAAAAAGATGCCACTAGAAAAAATAATTTATTATTAGATTTTGTGGTAGACAAAGGGCCTAAAGTAAGAATTAACAATATCAATTTTGGAGGCAATAAAATTGAAGAAACCAAGCTTAAAAAAAGCTTGAAGGAAGTGCATGAAAAAATGAGACTTACTTTATTTCCTATTAATGACAAGCCAGTCATTGTTAAAACAAGTCCTTATACTTTCGAAAGGTATATGTCAGAGAAAGGTTTTTTAACTTTTACCAAGACTAGAAAAATATTAAATCCTTATGCGAGGTTATCTCTTTCTTCTGCTAAGTTCAATATTAAAAAATACGAAGAAAGTAAAGACAACTTATTAGATTATTATAACTCATTAGGATTTAGAGATGCGGTGATTGAAAGAGATACAGTTTACCATAATGCAGGGGGTAATTTGAATATTGATTTACAAATGAAAGAAGGGCGTAAATATTATTTCGGTAATATTAATTGGAGAGGTAATACAAAGTATACCGATTCTATCTTATCGGTTATTTTAAATATTAAGAAAGGTGAAATTTATAATAGAGAAATCTTATTTAATAAATTGGGTAAAACACCTACTGCTGAAGGTGGTGATGTAAGTACCTTATACCAAGACGATGGTTATTTATTCTTTAGAGTCGATCCCATTGAAACTGCTGTATACAATGACACCATTGATTTTGAAATTAGAATTGTAGAAGGTCCTCAAGCGACTATTAAAACCGTTCGTATAGCGGGTAATGAAAAAACAAAAGACTTTGTAATACGTCGTGAGATAAGAACGCTACCAGGGGATAAGTTTAGCCGCTCTTTATTAATTCGTTCTCAACGTGAAATTGCACAGTTAAACTTTTTTGATCAAGAGAAAATAAAAATTGATCCAATACCGAATCCAGAAGACGGTACGGTGGATATTAATTATGGTGTAGAAGAAAAATCGAGCGATCAATTAGAGTTAAGTGCTGGTTGGGGTGGTTATATTGGACTTACGGGAACTTTAGGGGTGACTTTTAATAACTTTAGTTCAAAGAATATATTTAAAAAAGCTGCATGGGATCCACTTCCCATGGGAGATGGACAAAAACTAAGTGTAAGGGTTCAAAGTAATGGCAAGGCCTTTAGATCAACCAATCTTTCTTTTACAGAACCTTGGTTCGGTGGCATAAAAAGAAATTCACTTACTGTTAGTGTATACAATACAAAGTACGGACAAACTTATAATCAATTGACAGGCATGTATGATCCTAATGCAGCTGATGCAAGATATATCTCTACCACAGGCGCTACACTTTCTTTTGGTAGACAATTAGCATGGCCTGATGATTATTTTTCTTTGAACATGGGATTAAACTATACAAGATATACTTTAAAAGATTATGCT
>Ga0209191_1002715_pt1 | contig 10830 bp, 9 predicted proteins | sample S_130626_EF_Meta_FD_187320 | JGI IMG/M metagenome (GOLD analysis project Ga0209191, IMG submission 187320) | Freshwater microbial communities from Lake Simoncouche, Canada to study carbon cycling - S_130626_EF_MetaG (SPAdes) (version 2) | ecosystem: Environmental > Aquatic > Freshwater > Lake ... | reverse complement strand
TTTATCCAGGCGCACATCAACTGAAGATGGCTGAATCATCGCCTCATGGAAGGGTTCGCAGCCGACTCGGCCTGCCTCAATCTCTGCGCGAATATCGCGATCACTAAGTAGCACGGCGCGAGCCTATAGGACTCTGCGCGTACATCGCCTTATTTCAGCGGATCGTTGGCCCAGAGCCAGATATTTCGATCCTCTGGCTCCCCTTCCATTAACTCAAGGGCGAACGGGCCACCATTTTGGCGCTGCCAATCATTAGCCGCGAGTAGGCGCGAAAGTCCAGCCAGTGCCACAGGATCTGCCAACTCATCGGCGGTTCCGTTAAAACTCAGTGGGCCGGCGTGATCAAAGATGACGGTTCCAATTGCGATTTTACCCCTATTAGTTTTAACAATTTCAATCACGCGAGATTGTTGTGGCCAATCAATATGCGAACCAGTGCGGATCTCCCAAAATGCATGAGATCCGTCACTGTTTCGACTTTGTGTGATTTTGTGATCATGTACGTGTCCCGAGAACCACAAAATAACATTAGGGTGTTGGGCAAGCAGCCTGCGAACTTCTTCTTCGAGTGCTGGTGCACTGACTTCATCTGGTACATATCCGTTAAATAAATTCTCTAATGGATGGTGTGAAGTCAAGACTACATATTTATCTTTTGATTCATCTAGTAGGTGCGATAGCCATTCAAACTGTTCACGATGAATACATCCCTGCCATCCACCAAATCGATTGACGGTATCGAGTGCGATGAGCCGTACATCAGTGCCGATGTTTCGATACCAGTAAGAAGTTTCAGGCTGTTCTGCATCTAAGCCATGATCGTGTCCACAATTTGTGTGGACATTGACCCAGTCCTGCATCTTTACCAACGCGCGTCGAGGATCGGCAGTTATCTCACTTGTCTCCATGTGGTCTAACCCTGGATAGACCGCCGGCCCCACTTCACCAAAACCTGTAAATAAATCAGCTAAATCTGCCATATTCTTAAGGCCAGATAACTTTGCTGGACCTTGTGCAAACTCATCTAACTCAGGTGTGGTGAGTGCAGTTCCCTGCAATAGGGCATCGTGATTTCCGTGAACAGCTAACCACTTATGAGTCAGCCCTTGCGCAACAAATTCGCTCTCTGATGCCTTGAGTGCACCTTTGAAATGCGGAAAGTTATGCAATACATGTGGCCGGTCAGCAGGCATTCCTGTTGGAGGCCCGTCTGGATGGTAATAATGCTCATCGTAGAGATCAGCATTTGATGAATGCGAAGCTTCCGAACGATCTGGATCACCACTTTTAGGGATAACAAGACCGCCGTCGAGAATTTTCTTATACCAATCGAGCTCGTTGCTCTGTGCGTTATCTGTGACATCGCCAGTGATAACAACAGCGTCAATTGGCGCACCTGTTAACGGTGCAGCTTTTATTTCATTTGCCGCAGTAACCATCGCTTCAAGAACTTGTGTTGTAAGAAATTCTTGAGCTCTATATGTACCGATATATGGAACCAATTGCGAAATCGGATTATCTGGATCTGCGATGCGATCTAAGAATTCGAGGCGGGCCGGGGATGCAGCGTCACAAATATGAATATCGCTTAAGTGAATAAATGCTGCCACGACATGTGCGTTGAGTGGCTCATCCCCAATTATTGGCTCGCCTTTATCGTGGAGTAATTCTCGCCAATTCGAATCTGGCGATGTTTTGGATCGAACGATGCGGTTAGTTGATGTATTAGGCATTAGCGACGAGCACCTCAGAACTTAAAACTCGAAGTTGAACGGATGAGCCAGGATGTAGATCTCCGGTTGAAGCACTTGTCATAAGTGATTGAACAATCGTTCCATCGGCTGTCTGGCAGACAATATTTGATGATGCACCCATAAAGGAACGAGTAAGAACTTTTGCATTCGGTGTGGCAGAGTCTGCAATGACTGAAATAGATTCTGGGCGAATAAGAGCTATAACCTGTCCGGATTCGTTGCCACGCTTGAGTGCAGCAATTTTGCTCCCGAAGATTTCTACCATGCCATCTGCGATCTGTGCGGGGATTCTATTCATTGTCCCAACAAAGCCAGCAACGAAGGATGATGATGGTTTGTTATACAAAGCATCTGGTGTATCAATTTGTTCGAGTACGCCATTATTCATAACACCAACACGATCGGAGATTGACATTGCCTCTTCTTGATCGTGTGTAACAAATAAAGTTGTTGTTCCTAATGAAAGTTGCAAGCGACGAATCTCTTCCCGCAAATTAACACGCACTTGCGCGTCGAGCGCTGATAGCGGCTCATCTAAGAGAAGGATCTCCGGCTCAAAAGCCAAGGCCCGTGCTAGTGCCACGCGCTGCTGCTGGCCGCCTGAAAGTTGATGGGTGAAACGTTTGCTCTGTGAATCTAGACCGACCAAGTCCAAGAGCTCGTGTGCCTTCTTCAGGCGAGAGGTCTTGTTGACTTTTCGCATCTGAAGCCCAAACGCAACATTCTCTTCGACAGTGAGGTTTGGAAATAAGGAATAAGCCTGAAAGACCATCCCCATGTTTCTCTTATGTGCCGGAACTTCTGAAATATTCTTATCTGCGACCAAAACAGTCCCGTTATCTTGATGTTCAAGGCCCGCAACGACTCGCAGCGCTGTCGTCTTTCCGCAACCCGAAGGTCCAAGCAAGGCGACTAACTCGCCCACGCCCACTTCAAGATTGAAGTTATCTAGCGCTGTCACACTTCCAAATCTCTTTGAAATATTGCTCAGGGTCAGACTTTTACTAGACATTACTTTCTCCCTTGCGTAGAACGTTCTGGAACAAAAAGTGTGATTATCGTCAAAATTAAGAATGGAAGAATCAGAGACATCATTGATATTGCGATCGCCCCGAGTATGTTTTCTTGTGCAACGTATGTAACCCAGGTGGGGAATGTGTCCCAGTGAAGTAATACGGTCAATGTATATTCGCCGAGCGAAAGCGCAAATGTCAGAGCGATGGTTGCCATTACCGCTCCTCGAATAACAGGAACAATTACTGATGTGATTGTTCGCAGCCAATCCGCACCAGAGCTACGTGCGGCTTCTGTGATTGTTTTTAAAGGAATTGCACTGAGCCCGATATCAAGTGCCCGATACGCATAAGGTAAGGCCAAGACAAAGTAAAGAAAAGGCAGTTCGAGGACGGTATTTTGTACGAATTCAGGGAATGAAATTTGAGCACCCACAGCAAATGCAACAACTGGAATTACCAGCGGAAGCAGCGAGAGACCGTCGATTATTCCGCGTACTTTTGAGTTCGATAGATGAAGCCAAGTAAGAGTTGGTACCAAAACAAATAAGGTGATTAAGACAGTGACCCCGGCCAGCCACATAGAGCGCAGAATGTAATGAAGGAAATCCTCCTCTGTCACGGCCCAGATGTAATGTGTCCAGCCATATCCACCCGTAAGTGGTGTGCGAATGGAATATTCAAATGCTGAAATCATTGGAACAAATACGAAGAATCCAAGAATAAGGAGCGTGATCGCTAGCGGCGGTTGAAGCTTAATCTTCATCGTTTTTGCCACCTTGCACTTCTTCGTTGAATGGCAAGATATGGAATCACGGCGCAAGCTGAAATAATTATCATCACAACGCCGAGCGCCTTACCTAGGTTTAATTGAGCCGCTGAGACATTGCCATCTAATAGGCCACCAATTTGCAGCGGTGTCAAAGGAAGATTTCCGACTGTGAGCGCATTTGCTGTCGCATAAGCCGAAAATCCGCTTGCAAAGAGGAGCAAGAACGAGGCGATAAAACTTGGGAAGAGCAGCGGGATGCCGATTCGAATCCAATAATTGAGCTGATTTGCACCGAGGTTTCGGGCCGCCTCAGACCATTCTCTTCGCAGCGAAACAATCGCTGGTGAAAAAACAATCACCATCAAGGGGAGTTGGAAGTACATGTAAACAACTAAGAGACCAATAAATGAACCTAGTGAGAAAGTTCCGGCGTATAAATCCCATCCAAAGAACTTTAAAATTTTCGTAAGTTGGCCTTGAATTCCAAGGGCTGCATAGAACATAAACGCCAACGGAATGCCACCAGTATTTGCAAGTACGCCGCTCATCACTGCAATAGTTCGACGTAACTTAGAACTGCCACGAGTTTCGATGAAGTATGCAGCGATAGCGCCGGGGAACGCCGCGAGGGCGGCAGAGAATAAGCCAATTTTTATCGAGTTGATGAAACCAGTTCGGTACGGTTCTTGAACAGCGGTTTTGAAGTTATCGATTGTAAATGTATTTTCATTAGATAAAAATGAGACGTAAATGAGACGTGCAATTGGAAAGAGAAAAAAGAACCCAACGATCAACAACAGTGGAGTCGCTGGGAGAAAATTCCTTAAAAAGGAAGTGAGGAAGGCGCGACCCCTCGTTGGCGCGCCTTCCTCTATGACTTTGTGGGTCATATTCCTTCTTACAAGCTAGCCCATGAAGAGATGATCTGCTCACGTGCTGTAAGTACATCGGCAATTGTTGCTGGTCCAACGACCTTGGCTGTTGCAGGTACCTTGAAGTCAAGCAATGAAGGAACAAGAAGGTTCTTCTTTGCCATGGCTACAGACATGATTGGATCCGCACCTGACTGCTGGAAGTAGTTCTGTCCACCTTGCATCAATGCGAACAACTTAGAACCTGAGAGCTTGAGATCTGCAGCAGTAAGTTCTGCAGCAGTCTTTCCCTTGTTCTGTGAATAAACAAACTCTTGCCACAAACGTGCATTTGCACAGTTTGGAGACTTAGCGTTGATTGCGTTGATGTATGGAGGTGCCTGAAGAACGAAATCTGATGGGTAGACAAACTTAAGATCTAAGCCTGCCGCCTTCGCTGCTGGAACAATTCCAAGAGCGTTGAAGTCCCACATGAAACCGAGCTTTGCAGTACCTGTAGCAAGGTTTGTTGAGTTCACCTTCACTAGTGGTGCTTGAGCCTTAACAGCCTTGAAAAGCGCTAGACCCTTCGATACATCTGAAAGATTCTTCTCTCCGCCGTTACCAATGCTTGCAGCCAAAACTGACATAAAAGCCTGGTTTGATGACGTTGGGTCTCCAGTGATTCCTACAAAACCCTTGTACTCAGGCTTTGCGAAATCTGCAGCTTTTGTTGGTACTGATGGAAGAGTTGCGTTGTACACAATCGCAAGCTTTCCTCCGTAATTTCCATACCAAAGACCACTTGGATCCTTAGCTGCATTTGGGATGTCCTTCCAGTTAATAACTTGGTAAGGAGAAGTCAAAGGCTTTCCTCCTGGAGGAGTTACCTGTGCAACTACTAGAGGTCCAATATCAATTGAATCTGGTTGCTTTGACTTAGGGGCTGTCTTCATTGTGTCGATCTCGTACTGTGATGATCCATCTGGATTATCAACACTGATCTTTACACCGAATGCCTTTTCGTATGCATCGTGAATCGCACCGTAGTTTGCCCAGTCGCGTGGTGTTGTGATGAGAGCTAGCTTGCCCTCTTTCTTAGCAAGCTTTACTAGGTTATCCAACCCGCCTGCTTCAGTCACATTTTTAGCCTTACAGATATCTACTGCTGCTGAAGCTGGTGTTGCGATTGCAACGATTCCAGCTGTCAGTACTGCAGCGGATGCTGCAGCAATAAAACGCTTTGCGCGCATATTTTTGATCCCTTCCTAAGGATTGTGGGTGCACTCTTCTCCGCGTGCGTAAACAATGAACCTTCCAGAAGTAGATTTCTAGAAATCAGGTAGTGAACATTCACCAACGAATGAGTATTAAATAAGTGACTTCAAATCGGCGACAGAGTTAACAACAGTTGTCGCGCCGGCGTCGCGCAGTGTTACCTCGTCGTGAGCCCCCGTTAAAACACCGATGACCTGACCAGCTCCGAAGGCAACCCCCGACTTCATATCCGATGCTGTATCTCCAAGAACAACAACGTTGGCTGGATTTGTGACTCCGAGAGTTGTTGCTGCCTTCTGCAACATATCTGGATGTGGTCGACCGCGACCAGCTTCACCTGGGGTTACCGAGACATCAATCAAATCTCTCCAACCTAGTTCGGTAATGAGAGTATCTAAAGTTGATCGGCTGAATCCTGTTGTTAAGGCGACTGCAATCTTCTTTGAATGTAAGTACTCAAAAATTTCTTCAGCACCCGGAATAGAAAGTGCACCATCTTCAGCAATTTCACTGACATACGATTCTTCAAATGCGACATTTGCTTGGTGCGCCTTTTCCGCATCGCCTAATAGCTCTGTAAATACATCGATTTTCGACTGTCCCATAGTGTCGATTGCGTACTGAGTCCATTCTGCGCCGTGTGTTGGCCACAAATCTGGTTGGGTTCTTTCAAAAGCAACTTTAAAAGCTGCGATTACCAGACCATCATCATTGAGAACGGTTCCTGCGACGTCAAAAGCGACCATCTTTATATTCATCACAGTCCTTTGATTGTTTCTTCGGCAATTGCCGGAGCGAGTGTATTTCCTCGGCCTCCGGGTCCAGTTACCGAGATTATGTTCTGCGCAATTGTGCGCCGATCACAAATACCGCCATCGGTGACTTGGCTGTAGATACCATCCCAGCGATGAGCAATGGGGGGTAATTTCTTTCCCAAGAGATTACTAGCTACACCATGCAGGTATGTGTAAGGGTCTTCATCTAACTTAAATTCGAAAGGTTCTGCATATTCATGTGTGTCACCAATTGTCAGGCTGCCATCTGCGCGCTGAACCATTAGAAGTTGCATGTGATTGCTCGAGGCGATCGGATGTTGTGGCGGCAAATTGTCCAGAGTTGGTACTTCATAGCCAGGGTAGTAACGCATGGAATCACCGTCAGCGATAGATGTTGTGAGCACTTCATCCAATGGGGCGGTACTCATCATCTGTAGTCGCACTCGACGGATAGGCGCAGTATCAAGTTGATCTTTAAAGAGCGAGGTGTGATCCGCACCGGGGCAGACAATGGCGACATCTCCTTCAAAAATTTCACCGTTGCGCGCGATAACAACAGCTTTGCTTCCATCACTTCGTACATCGACAACCTCTAAGTTATTACGCCAAATGTAGTTATTGTTCCGAAGTAGGTGCTCCCGCATGGAGTGCAAAACTGACCCGGGCTCTACCGTTGCATCCAGTGGGCACCACAACGAAGCGAGATAGTTTCCTCGTAACGCTGGATTAATCTTCTGTGTTTCGTCACGATCAAGAATTTGCCATTGACGCAGCGATGCATCTTCTTTTCTTAGACACTCTTGCATCACTGCAACTTCTTCACTATTAATTGCAAGAGTCAGCGATCCGTTAGGACGAAAGATTAATTCAGGGATTGCGTGATGAATTTCGTCCCACAACTGGCGTGCGCGAATAGCTGTCTTTAACTCTGCGCCACTTTTACGACCGCTGACCCAGATCAAGCCAAAATTTCGTACTGACGCGCTTCGTGCCACACCATCGCGTTCGAGCTGAATGACTTCGTGGCCGGATTTAAGAGCCTCATAGGCGTGGGCAGTTCCGATGATCCCGCCGCCAATAATGAGAATCTTCATGGTTTTCACTCTCCTCTACTTGGCTGAACAGGGGGTTTAACCCAAGCGAAGGTTAAGCAAACGATCGCGTCAAATCTTGCGTAAGTTACTGGTGGGTAGCACAATTACGCCATGAGCCATTACATAGCCAATCTCCGCGATATTGAATTCTGCCTCTTTGACCTCTTGGGTCGCGACAAGGTGATGGGGACCGCCCCTTATGGCGAAGTCGATCGTGAGACCGCAGTCGGCATGCTTGAAGAGATGAAGCGCTTATGTGAAAACGATTTGGCCGCATCCTTTGTTGAAGGTGATCGTGTTGGCGCGATACTTAATAAAGAAACTGGAAATGTCACCTTGCCTGAAAGTTTTAAGAAATCTTATAAAGCTTACGTTGATGGTGAATGGTGGCGTCTTGATGCACCAGTTGAACTTGGCGGAATGAAAGTTCCACCATCTGTTCGTTGGGCGATGGCGGAGATGGTTTTGGGTTCAAATCCTGCTATTCACATTTACGCATCTGGTTATGCATTCGCACATGTTGCATATGTTCTTGGAACACCAGTGCAGAAGAAGATGGCAAAGTTTATGGTCGATAAGCACTGGGGTGCAACGATGCAACTAACAGAACCTGATGCAGGTTCTGATGTGGGTGCAGGTCGATCAAAGGCTATTGAACAAGCAGATGGAACATGGCACATCACTGGAACAAAGCGTTACATCACATCAGGTGATGCTGATTTCTATGACAACGTCATGCACTTTGTTCTTGCACGCCGCGAAGGTGGCGGTCCGGGAACTAAGGGGCTTTCACTATTTCTTATTCCTAAATTTATGTTTGATCTTGAGACAGGAGATCTCGGCAAGCGCAATGGAGTTTATGTAACTGCTCTTGAAGATAAAATGGGACTTAATGTTTCAGCTACATGTGAAGTCAACTTGGGTGAGCATGAACCTGCAGTTGGCTATCTCTTAGGAGATGTCCACCAAGGTATTGCGCAGATGTTTAAGGTGATTGAATTTGCGCGCATGATGGTGGGAACAAAAGCTATTGCAACTTTATCTGCCGGTTACCAACAGGCGTTGTTATATGCAAAGCAGCGCATCCAAGGTGGAGATATGAAGGTCATGAACGATAAGGCCTCACCGCGTGTGACCATCCTTCATCACCCAGATGTACGTCGTTCGCTGATGGTTCAAAAGTCATATTCTGAAGGCATGAGAGCGCTCGTTCTCTACACCGCATCAATCCAGGATGAGATCGAACTTGCAGAAATTGCTGGCGATAAAGATCGTGCAGCCGAGATGATTGCACTCAATGATCTGATGCTTCCAATCGTTAAGGGTTACGGTTCAGAAAAATCGTGGACACTTCTTGGAACTGAATCACTTCAAACATTTGGTGGCGCTGGCTTCACGCGCGATTGGCCGATCGAACAGTATGTGCGCGATGCAAAGATCGATACCTTGTATGAAGGAACAACTGCGATCCAAGGCCTTGATTTCTTCTTCCGCAAGATTGTAAAAGACGGTGGGAAAGCCCTAGGGATCCTCGGAAAAGAGATTGGCGCATTTGCAGCCACTGGCGGAGCACACGATGCGCAGAAGCAAGCGCTTCTTAAAGCACTTGGTGATCTTCAGGGAATGGTCGGAGTTCTTATTGGACATGCAATGGCATCACAAGAGAAAGCTGATGAGATCTACAAGGTTGGTCTTAATACTTCTCGGGTACTGATGGCTGTCGGTGACATCATCACCGCGTGGCTCTTGCTACGTCAGGCTGATATCGCAACTGCAAAAATTGCAGCAGGAGCTGGAAAAGATGCAGCTTTCTTTGAAGGAAAGATTGCATCAGCTCACTTCTTCGTCGCTAACTACCTTCCACATATCACCGCAGATCGCAAGATCGTAGAAGGCACAGATAGCGCAATCATGGAGATCTCCGAGAACGCTTTTTAATCAGATACTCTTCTCGGATGCTCAATCGCTTCCGAGGTGAGATCTACCTGATCACGGGTGCGCTCTTCTTCTCATTTAACGGTGTGATCTCAACTCTTGTATTGGATCACTTATCACCATTTCGTCTGACACAAGTCAGATGTATTGGAGCCTTCACAATCCTCTTTCTGATTATCGCCTCTCGTAATTTCCAATCGTTGAAAGCAACTCGTCGCGAAATTCCTACCTTGGCCTTACTCGGAATCGTTGGCTTTGCGGCCGTGCAGGCAGGCTATTTCCTAGGAATCCAGCGCGGAATACCTCTCAGCCTTGTCCTTATCATCGAATTCACCGCACCTATTTGGATCGTCCTCTGGATCAAATTTGTTCAGAAGAAGGCGGTCCCCAGCGGCATGTGGGGCGGAATCGCACTGGCATTTATCGGACTGATCTTTATTGCAAAGGTGTGGGATGGCTTCACCTTTGATCTCTTAGGAATTATTGGCGCACTCATCTCAGCTTTTGCAATCTCTGTCTATTTCCTCCTTGGATCTTCGGTGGGCAAGACGCGCTCTGCACAATCAATTACCGTCTGGGGACTTGGTATGGCCGGGCTGACATGGGCGATTGTGATGCCGGTATGGCAATTTCCGTTTGAAGTTTTCACAATGGATATGAATCTTCAAGGAATTTTTGATGGAACCTTTGTACCGGGATGGGTCTTATTCGCGTGGATTATTGTGATGGGAACAATCGTTCCTTATCTCTTTGTTATCAGTGGAATGCTCAAATTAACACCATCAAAAAGTAGTGTGATTGGAATGTTAGAGCCTGTCATGGCTGGCGCATTTGCGTGGATCTGGTTGGCACAGAGTTGGGCACCGATCCAATTAGGTGGAGCAGCAATTGTTCTTGTCGGAATTTATATTGCAGATAAAGCAAAGATCGCAGTAACGAGCGATAAATAACTACTCGTTCCAACCACCATCGCCAGGTGAAGCTGGCTGATCGAAATCTTGTGGTTGTGATGATGTGAAGTCGCGACCAGCACCTGGGTTCTCGGCCATATCTGTAAATCGTGCAAAGTGAAGTTGTGCTGAGACTTTAATTGTTCGCGTCGGTCCGTTACGGTGCTTTGCAACATGGAGATCGGCTTCGCCTTGGCGGTTCTGTGAGTCATACATATCTTCACGGTGGAGCAAGATAACAACGTCAGCATCTTGTTCAATCGAACCAGATTCACGAAGATCAGAGAGCATTGGACGCTTATCGGTACGTTGTTCAGGTCCACGGTTGAGCTGTGAGATTGCAATGACAGGAATATCAAGTTCCTTCGCCATCAACTTTAATTGACGTGAGAATTCAGATACTTCTT
>Ga0209191_1002713_pt1 | contig 10831 bp, 14 predicted proteins | sample S_130626_EF_Meta_FD_187320 | JGI IMG/M metagenome (GOLD analysis project Ga0209191, IMG submission 187320) | Freshwater microbial communities from Lake Simoncouche, Canada to study carbon cycling - S_130626_EF_MetaG (SPAdes) (version 2) | ecosystem: Environmental > Aquatic > Freshwater > Lake ... | reverse complement strand
TTTAATTAAAGGTGAATTAAAAACACAAGCTGAAGCGCAAGTTATTAGACGCGCAGAACAAAAAGCTGCTCGTATCGCAGCAATGACTCCAGAGGAGTTAGCGGCACATCAAAAAATAGAAGCTGCTCAAGCGATCTACGATGCTGCTGGAGAAGCTTTTAAAACAATGACTCTAGGAAAACAAGCATTATGGGAACCAGTTCGCGTTAAGATTGCCGAAGCAATTCTTTCTGGAAATATTGCTACTGCAATTGATATCCTACAAACAACTCCCATTATTTATGCTGGAGGAGAAGCTGACCGAGATATGTTCCTTGCTTTATTTCAATAAGCAATAATAAATAAAACTGTGTAGACAGAATTAAAGCAGGGGATAGAAGAATCGAACTTCTATGTTCTGAGTCAAAGTCAGATGCATTACCATTATGCTAATCCCCAATTAAAAATGGTGAGTTATGTGGTAGTCGAAACCACGCTACTAGAGTGGAAGTCTAGTGTGCTACCGTAACACTTATAACGCAAAATTGGTGGAGTATTTCGGAGCCGCCCCGAAGTCCGCGATACATAGAGTATCACGTCGAAATCTATGTATACCCCTTTAATTTTCTTTGTTGAACATAACGTAGTTATGAACAGAAACAACGTAATCTTCTGCTATGGCGAGTTTACCTTGCATCCATGTTTCAGTAAGATTTTCTTGAACATTTAAATCATTTAATGCACCTAAAACAACTTCGGCATGAGATTTGATTGACATGATTGATGCTACTGCCATTTCATAAAGATCTTTCTTATATTCTAGCAATTCTTGATCTGGAGTTTCTTGTTTCATTTCTGGAGCATTAAGGTCAACTTCTTGCGCCATACTGAGTTTATGTTCTTTTTTGGTTGATTCTGGAATTTGAGCAACAAATTCTGGGCCTTTGCTTTTTGCTTTTTGATAAAGCTTTTTAATAAAAGCATCATAACTCATGCCACCACCCATGCGGCCATAATTATTAATAGCATCACGCACATCTTGTGGAGAAACAATTGGAAAAGAGCGATTTTCAGGAAACAAAAAGTCTGAATCTTTTAATTCGGTTCTTTTTTGGCCTTGATAGGTTTTTTGTCCTGCATCAGCAAAGATTAACATTTCATCATCGCCAGATCCTACAACAACATCAGCAGAAGCTTTAGCTTCATCAAATTGAGTATAGCAAATTGCAATGCGTTGTTTATTGTCTTTGAACTTGGGGTCTTTGGCCACTTCAGAGATACAGCGACTTACAAAATCTTTTTTCTTTTCTTTTTTATGGGGAGTTGGTAAAGCCATCTTTTTTTTATATTTAAATATATTACACTTTTAAACGTAAGAAATTAATAATCTTTTGAATGGCGATTTCAATGTCCGTTGCATTTCTTAGGGGAATATCTTCAGACCAACTATGAGACGAATTATATGACTTGCTTTTCATCAATTTATCTGTATTTAAATCCACCCAATGAAAAGATTCCCAATCAACAAGATCTCTTAGATTTTTCATTGTGATTCTTTTTTCTTCATTTTTGTCGATTTCGATTTCAATGATGGATGTTCCTTTGATTTTCATATAAAAATTGGCGGGTAATGTAAGAATAGAAAAACACTATTTAAGTGTAATTATACTATATGAATATATTATATACTGAACTAGATTTTTCTCAAGCTAAATTGAGTGATGAATTAAAATTAAAATGTTCAACATGTGATAGTATTTTCTTAAAAAAGAAAAAATATATTATAGATATAATGAATCGAGGAGGAAATTTTACTAAAGCTGGAACTGGAGATTTCTGTTCTCAAAAATGTTCATCGTTTTTAAAAGTTAAATCTAAAATTTGTTTTTGCGCTAATTGTAATAAATCATTTACTAAAAAACAAAGTCAAATTAAAAAAACTTTAAATCATTTCTGTTCTAGTTCTTGTGCTGCTTCTTATAATAACAAGAATAAGACTCATGGAATTAGAAGATCTAAATTAGAAACTTGGTTAAAAGAAAAACTTACTAATCTTTATCCAAATTTAGAAATACATTTTAATCGTAAAGATGCGATTAATTCCGAATTAGATATTTATATACCATCTTTAAAATTAGCAATAGAACTTAATGGTATTTTTCATTATGAACCAATTTATGGAGCAGAAAAATTAGAAAAAATTCAAAATAATGATGAAAGAAAATTTCAGGCTTGTTTGGAACAAGGAATAGAATTTTGTATTATAGATACTTCTAGTCAAAAATATTTTAAAGAATCAACATCTGAAAAGTTTTTAAATATTATATCTAATATAATTGAATTAAAAAAATGAAGGTGATGTCAGATTCGAACTGACGGAAGGCTCTTCACCTTCTCTATTTTTCAAGAATAGCGCATTAATCCACTCTGCCAACCACCCCTTTGTTTATTATCCTTGGCCGCGATACTTTTTTCTATAATTTTTTGAATTCTTTAGATGAGAGGTCTTGCTTTTAGCATGAATTCCTGGACGCTTCTTGGATTTGACTCCTTGTTTTTGATTCTTTTTATTCATTTATTTATTGTTTAGATAGAATTTTTTTAGCACTACTTTATTTAAGCCTCTACGACTTTCGATTTCAGGAATGATTGTTTTACGAATCCAATTTCTTTCATACCTTTGATCTTCGTTGCTCTCATCAATTTGAAGATAGTTGAAAAGATTGTTTTTGTCAACCCAATTTTCAAAATTCTTTTTAATGTTCAAGATGAATGGGCGATAGATAGAAAAAGAATTAAAATCAGTAAATTCTTGAATTGGTTTGTGTTCTGGGCAACCTTTTAAAGTATTACTTATATAACTCTCTACAGCGTCTTGTAAATGCTGACATTGAATAATTGACCCACCCACTTGAGAAAAGAATTTTAATCTTTCTTTCCTTAGTCCATCTTCAATATTTTTATCAATTTTAATAGAGCATTTTTCTGTGATAAGATTAATTTTATAGTCAGAACAAAATCTTTCGCAAGCCTCTTGCATAAGGTTGTTTTGCGGTCTTTGATTATGATTATAGTGAATAGCTTGAAATTTTTGTCCAGATTTATGAAGAAAATGAGCGCAAGCTAGACTATCTATACCGCCAGAGATAGCAATACTATAAGTTTTTGGTAGGTATTTTTTATTTATTTTGATCATTTAATTAAAAGATTATGAAAAGTTTCATAATCAGTGTATAATAGTTATATGGGAAAATGTAATAATTGTCAAGTTGATTTATTAGGGAAACAAACTAAATGGTGTTCAGATAAATGTAAATGTTCTGTTGCGAATTTTAAACATCAAAATTATCAAGCTCAACAAGAAAGAGGCAGATCTAGAAAAAGAGATTTAATTAAAATGAAAGGTGGCAGTTGTGAAATCTGCGGTTATAACAAATCTCTTGCTGCTCTATGTTTCCATCATTTAGACCCTTCAATAAAAAAATTTGAATTAGATATAAGAAGTTTATCAAATAGAAGATTAGATTATATCTTAGATGAGGTTTCAAAATGCCAATTACTTTGTTCTAATTGTCATATGGAAGTTCATCATGGTTTAGTATAAAATTAAAGTGCAAAAGGTGAGACTTGAACTCACAAAGGACTTTCACGTCCATAACGGTTTATGAAACCGCGCCCTTAACCAATTCGGGTCACTTTTGCATTATTTAGAAAATGGTGAAGATACTTGGATTCGAACCAAGGGCCAACTGGTTAAAAGCCAATTGCTCTACCAACTGAGCTACATCTCCAATATTTATTACAAATTTTGCTGATATTTCTATCACCCAAATCAGACTGCGTGGAAGTATTGTAATTTCTGATTCTACGAGTAGTCGGAATCGAACCGACAAGCCTTGTGGCGACAGATTTTCTTACCACTATAGTTTTCACTACCATTTCTGTTTTGTGGTCTGGACTATACCTTCATCATAGTATTTCTACCTTAGATGTTCGCCGTCTAGTCTCTACACCTTCAAAGATATTTCTATCTAAGCTTGGCTCGGTATTGGCATTTTAAAGCGTTCACCGAATTTGACGAATTCTACTCCTGCTGTTTCCAGCAAGGCACTCAAATTATATATAAGTCTGTAGTGTTTACCAATTTCACCATACTCGCTTTACTTTTTTATCTTACTCTTAGTTGGCAGGATTGTCAACTTGTTTTTTCCTCTTTGTCAGTGATTGTCTCGCTGATGAATCTATTCTACCAATAATACTCCAAGAGTCAAATCTTTTTTCATAAAAAAGTGTAATGAAATAAAACGCATTTAAATTATGAACATCGAATTAGACTTTTCCAACAAAATAATCGCAATGAACCAATCGGGAATCGTTGTGAAGCTCATCCAGCTTCAAACCCAATTCAAAATCTTTCACTGGCAGACATTCTCTTTTGCTAATCATAATGTTTTTGGTGAGTTGTATGATTCGCTCAGTGAATCTATTGATGAATTCGTTGAAACGTATCAAGGGATTTACGGACGTTTTGATTTTGGCGGAACAACATTCTCAATTAGTAATTTAAACGATAGTGATTTTATTTCTATTCTTAATGACAACATCCAAACCCTCACTCAATATGAGATGATGTTTAAGAATACTGATCTTTTGAATATCAGAGACGAAATTCTTGGATCAATCAATAGAACAAAGTTTTTATTGACCCTTAATTAATTTTAATTATGTCTGCTCAGTACACATTTAATCATCTTGGGCAATTATCCCATAGCGCGGCAAATATGCCGTGCATATATGATCGCGCAAATGATGTTTACAGACCAATTGAAAAAAGTGATTTTAGTTTTTCTAATTCAGAAGCACCAACTAATTTTGATGCTTTTGGAAGATTAAGGGTCTGTGAACCAGTAACTCTTTTTGAAAGTCAACACAGGTATAATGATAACGGAAAATGGAATAATCTAATTAGTGGTACTGCTGCAAGTAATTATTTAATAAATGAAAGTGCTGTCCAATTAAATGCTTCAAATGGAGGCTCAATCACAAGAGAAAGCAATTTAGTTTTCAATTATCAAGCTGGCAAAAGCTTGTTGACAATGAGCAGTTTTGTATTTAGTTCGTCAACTATTGGAGTTACGCAAAAAATAGGATATTTTAACGATTATAATGGAATTTATCTTTTACAAGATGGACATGCAGATGGCGCTGCATTTGTTTTAAGAAGTTACGCTTCTGGAGCTATGACAGAAACCATAATACGCCAAAAAAATTGGAATTGTGATGCATTTGATGGAAATGGTAGCTCTGGGAGATTATTGAATCTAAATAAAGCTAATATATTGTGGATTGATTTAGAATGGCTAGGAGTAGGAGCGGTTCGTTGCGGTTTCGTTGTTGATGGAAAATTAATGTTGGGTCATATATTTTATAATGATAATCGTAATGATACTGTTTATATGACAACCGCAATTTTGCCATTGCGTTGCTCATTATTAAATAATACTGCAACATCTCCATTTATTAAACAAATATGCAACACAGTAATTAGTGAAGGCGGACATAATCCTGAGTCAATTACATATAATCAAGAATCATCACCAATAACTATTCAACGTACCACATCAGCAGCCGCTGGAGATAAAGGAAAATCATATAATGCTGTTTCAATACGTTTGACATCTGGAAAATTAGATGGAATAATTATACCTAATGGAATTTCTTTATTAAGTGATAGCGCAAAATTATATCAATGGTCATTAATTAAAAATGCAGCATTTGTTACATCGCCAACTTGGTTAGATCATCCTGCGTGTTTAACTACTCAATATACAGTTACTGATTCACAAGTTACTGGAGGTACAATCGTTAAAGCTGGATATATTACAAATGCTTCTGATTCTTTAGTTTTAAATGATTTTGGAAGTAATCATTTACAATTAGGAAGAACGCTAAGTGGAGTATCTGATACATATACTTTTGCTATATCATCAGACTCTACTAGCGCAAAATTTAATGCAATTTTAAGTTGGTATCAAATAATTTAAATTTTATGTGTAATAACATATGATTCGTGCGGTGCGATTCTTACTTTTGGTCTTTTATTCATAAATGAAAAAGCCTACCTTGAAAAAGGTAGGCTTTTTTTATAAGGTGGAGGTCCGTGTGAGACATGCACTCACATATCTAGCTTACAAGACTAGCGCATCTCTACCTATGCTTACGGACCATAAAATGGCTCCCAGTTTTGGCAACGATCCAAACTCACACTGCTTAACAGGCAGGTCGCACACCATGTGCGTTACTGGGATTTGTATAGTTATATATAAGAAAATTAGTTTATCTGCCAGACCTTAGAGTCTTATACCCCTCGCGTATAAGAAAGCATATTCGCTGGGTCACGGAAGGGCCACTTTGTAGCGATTTGCATCGCCTCAGACAGATCTCCAGCATAGGTCTTCACAGCTGTGTGTAGACATTCTCGACAGATAAAATTATTGAAAATTGTGCAGTGACTCTCCTGCTGTCACATCCATAGCCCATAGTTGCGACCTATAAGACCTAGCTGATGTTTCTAAAATGGTGGCTAGGGTTTTTGTGGAATCTCGGGGCGTCGCACCCCGTTATGAATTCACTCGCCAGATCCCCCCTAGCCATTGAAAATGCGAGCCTTTTATTTTTGTGCCATGCTCAGGGCTTAACAGGTGTTGTTGCTACACCAAAGGAGTTATGCTTGTCTAGCGTCCTAGAGTCGCATCCTATGAAACGCAATTCATGAGTATCGCAGCACCTTTTACAAGGATGTATGTCTTAATTGAATTGTATACATACGAATTACCTCTTCTTCACGTCTAGTTCCACTTCTTATATGATGGATACTTCTAATCCTACATACCTGTTAAATTTGTCCATAGAGGATTACCCTCTCAGTGAGTTATGCAGGACTGGCACTAGCTATATGACTCCTAATAGCTGGAGAAGGAAGCATGTAACCTTCATATGGCTTTTTTTATTATCTACAATGTATGGTTATTAACCCACACGGAATTTCAAGCCTGTATGCATAATTTAATATGCACCTAACTCACCGATTTCCATTGCAAAATTGATTGCGGGTTTTGGAGTTGCACCAAAACTACTTCTGCTTATGAGACAGATCCAGCACTACTACTGGTTGACCCGCGATTAAAAGTCTTATACACCAATTCCTTTTAGATTGACTGCGTGTTATATTACACCAAAACTCAGTTTCATAAATGTGCTATTTGATGCTCATTTAATGGTAGGCTTTTTCATGTTATAATCCCTACTCCGAATATGTCGGTTCAAGATTTTTATTCATTTACAGCACGGGGCATGAAGCACCTTGTCCCATTAAAGAGCAAAGTTAAAAAATTTTAAAAATATTAAAGAACGATATTTTATCTCTAATCAGTAACCAGAGAGGATCTTTTGAGTCTGAGTAACTCCTACTCAATTGATCTATTTATATAATACCTTGTATTTTTGCTTATGTCAATTTTTATCTTAGATTTAATTCATTTTCTATTTTGCGGAATCTGCCATCAGAATGCCAAATTTCATTTACTTGTGGAGTATAAATTCCATCAAGAGTTTGAATTTGCTGATTCTTTTGGAGCCTTAAAGTAGAAGGCTGATAAATTTGCCAATTCTTCACGTTCTCGTTTGAGTTCTTCACGCAGGAGGTCTGCGTGATCAGCAGAAGAGCTGCTCCCATCATTACGCAGCTTTTCAATTTCGTCAAGTATTTCTTTTTGTCTATTTTTTGATTTGATTCTGATTTCATAATAAAATGATTTGTTTTTTAAATTTAAAAAGAGTTCCAATGATTTGATTAAAGAAGCTAAAATCCCCATAATAAATTATATAAAGGTTTTCCACTCTTTTCTAATTTTTACCACTTCAAGAAAAAGATTAGGAATTGCTGGAGCCTTTACTATTTCATTTTTAATATTAAAAAATGGAGAATGATTTGATTTCTTTTGATTGCAATCTAGACAGGCGAGAGTTCTATTTCCATGTTCATTAGTTCCTCCTTTGCTTTTTGGAACTATATGGTCAATGGTCAAACTTTTTAATGGGAATTTTTTTAAACAATACTGGCAAACAGAATCATGGACTCTACTTAGCTCCAACAAGGATAGTTTTTTCTTCTTTGGTCTTTTAAAGAATTTACTAGTTACAATAATAACTGTTGGGATTCTCCAAGATTGTTTTGCACTACGAAGAACTGGTTGATCTTCATGAAATTCTGCATACTGATTCCATTTCTCTATAGAATCAAACAAATTATTGTTTTTATCTAAGGCTGTGACATTCTGACTTAATAGGTGTGCAAAAGCGGCCCTTGCCGTAATAGCAGTAATCGGTTGCCAAGCATTATTAAGAAGAAGAGTGGTTTTTGTATTGCAGTCTACAATATTCATTAATCAATAACTTGCCCCAAAAACATTGGGAAGATTTTAGATAAAGCGATAGCGCATTGTTTTGCCACTTCAATATGTTCTTTCTGAGTCCCATTGCCAGTACGAACTTCAATATAATGAATCCAGCTTCGAATAGTTCCATTCATATATAAACGACTCATCATATTTCCTTCTGGCAGAACTGATCGAGCCACTTCTTTTGCTATCCCATTTTCAATAGCCCAATCGTAAGTTTCTTTTGCTTTTTCAATCAATTGATTTTGGCGAATTTCCCAACGATAAGAAAGAGTTTCATCATTTGTTTCTACTGAATTTTGACGATTCTTTGTGTCTTGAAGGCGGGTTTCACGAACTACCATTGGCAATACAGAAGTGGGATCTGCATAACGCTGAGAAAATTCTTGAAAAGCAAATGATCTGTGGCGAAGAATTTGGCGAGCAATATCTCTTGTCGTTTCAATTTCGAGAACAGCATTGCACATTTCAAATGGTGAAAAGTGTTTATGCTTAAGAAGATAATTAATCAATTTATCTGCTGTATCCATATTCATTTGATTGGAGGGGTTAGATACTCTTCCGCAAAATGTGATTAGATCGGAAATGCTTTCTACCTCTGTTCCTGCAAAATAATCTTTATCAGGGATCGTATAACCCACTAATTTTACTTTATTACTCATTATTTATCTTTGACAAAAAATCCATCACGCATGACTCCGCTTCTTTTGCTAATTACATTGTATGCACTCTCAAGACATGGTACTGTTTCTACTCCAACAAGTTTGGATAGAAGGATAATTGTTACAATCATATCTCCAATACCATCAATTACTTCATCTAAAGCATCCTGCTTGTCCTTATCGGTCTTTGCATCTGCAAATTGAACGAGAGCTTGCATTGTCTCGTCAAGCTCTTCCTGAGTCTTCTGAAGCTGCCTAATCGGGTTAGACTTTTCCAAGATACCTTTATCTGCTCCCCATTGGACAATCTTTTCTTTTAGTTCTTCGTATTGCATAAATTATCCAAGGTTAATTTCGGTGGGAGCGACTTCTTCAAGTTCATTACAGATTGATTGGATTTCTCGCGGGTCCATTTCTTTGGAAATGGAACGAAGCTTGCTCACTTCTGACGCAAAGAAAAGAAATTTTTCATCTTGTTCTAGATTCAATTTATTTTGATTGTCATAGATAGCCGTATCGAAGACTTCAAAACGAGTAGGATCAATACAACGCTCAATTGGATCATAATTGCTGTTTCCAACAACATAATCAAAAATATCGTTTGCCGAGATCTTGATTTTATACGGATTCATTATTTATTTTATTTATGTTTGGTAATGCTTTCAACGCTGAAATCATGATACGCAACATTTTTTCATCCGTCAAGATTTTTTACGCGCAAGAAGCGATTAATTTCGCTTCATCGTCTCTTCTTGTGAGAAGACCATCGAGTCCCTTGCCAATCCAAAGTCTTTTCATTTTAATGATTTCATTGGCTATCGCTTTATAATCTTTTGAATTAATTAGATTTCTGATGTTGAGCATTTCAACTCTACTTGGACCAGATACTGATCCTCCTCTATTAAAGACAAGGCTAACTAATGCTCCAAAAGCATCAGGATGAAGTTTTTCTGAATTAGGAAAAGCCTTTTTAGTTTCGTTAATAAATCTTGGCAATGTATTATTTTTGAAAACAATTTGCGCCGATTCCCAAGAGATTTCAATATTTTTAACACTTGGAATTGCAGCTTTTGCGTTGGAGCCTGTCTTTTCAAGGTGTTGAATTAAACGAATATAAGAGTCAGTATTAAGGATTTTTTTCCAATCTTCTGCAAATTGATATGATGTATTATAGCCCATATCGTATCCGATGCCAATAGTAACGCCGCTTTCTCCACCTGGATAAGATGGATGTTTTAAATATTTATTGTAATAATCTTCGCCGCCGCCAACTTCATATTTAAGAATAAGGGCAAAAGCTTTCGGTGATAATGGATTAGATGATTCTGGCAAAGTATTAATCTCTTTCACATCTTCCGTTTCGCCAATTATTTTAGCCGCAATGACTTTCCATGTGTTTGGTCCGTCAATGCCATCTTCTTTCAAGCCCAAAGCTTTTTGAACTTTGCCTACTAATTCTTTTTTATTTGAGAATTCCATGATATTATCTTTGTGTTGTAAATTCAATACCTACATAATCAACAATAATTGATTTTCCAGTTGTTCCGCTGTCTACTATAATTCCAATATGTGGTTCAATTTGGCCATAGCCGCCGTTCCAAGATGTATGCGTTACTGTATTATTATAAATTGTAGTCCATGTAGCAATATTCCAAGGAGCAGTAGCAATATGAACTGACGTTGTAGTTGTGCTTGGTCTGCTCCAGCTTACTTTATAACGTGTCCCAGAAG
>Ga0209191_1002711_pt1 | contig 10837 bp, 11 predicted proteins | sample S_130626_EF_Meta_FD_187320 | JGI IMG/M metagenome (GOLD analysis project Ga0209191, IMG submission 187320) | Freshwater microbial communities from Lake Simoncouche, Canada to study carbon cycling - S_130626_EF_MetaG (SPAdes) (version 2) | ecosystem: Environmental > Aquatic > Freshwater > Lake ... | reverse complement strand
ACCTAGCACTATGGTGGGACGGTGCTCAACAAGAAGTGATCGACTTGGTACGTAAACACTATTCTCGAGCTATCGAGCGTGGTATTGCCAAGGAACAAGCCCGTGCTATTCTACCCGAAGGCAACACAGTCAGCAGACTGTATATGAATGGCACATTGCGCAGCTGGGTTCACTTCATTGAACTACGAAGTGCAAACGGCACACAGAAGGAACATCAAGAAGTTGCGCTGGCTTGTGCTCAAGTAATTGCTCAAATTTTCCCAATGGCCGCCGATCTAGTTGCAAAATAATAGTTTTGGTGCTATACTAGCACATGGCTATTTTGCGTAACTTAGAGCGAGAACACAGTAAGCACGGTAGACTACCTGAATGTAAAGTCATCGATGGCAACGTTGTTAAATTTTCAGACATGGTGGTTCATAGATTTCGCATGGGAGATGTAGAAGACCCTGTGTTGTATGCAGCCCAACCCATATGGGAGTGGCAACAAACTGAAGCTGGTAAATTTGTGATGGAGAACGCTGTGGAACCACCTTGGTGGATACGGCATGTGGATCACTTATCGTATGGATTTGAGTTTGCGATCATAGCTCGCATGCGAGAATCAGACCAAACTTTTTATACATTAAAGTATGTTAACACCCGAAGTTGAATACATAGACGAACGAGACGCAGTTGCTCGTGCCCCTGTGAAGAAACAGATCTGGAACGGCACAGAATTTGTCACGATGTATCAGCATAGACTGGAAGGACGCCTCGGTGATGAAGTGTATGAATGGTTAAAAAAAACTTACGGGCCTCCTGGACAATATGTGTATGGATGTTATTGGACAAGTGAGTGGGGCAAATTTACTGTGATGGACGAGAAGGTCTATATGTTTTATAAATTGAAATGGGCAGGAAGATGAAAATATTAGTAACAGGTGGGCTTGGCTTGATCGGGCACAATGTAGTCAAGAGACTACAAGATCAATCACACACAGTATCCATAGTTGATAACCGGACCACATACGGAATGATCCCACAATCTGAACTTGACTACTTGATGAGAGAAAGACTGAAGAAAATAAATCAATCACCTTCACACATGTACACTCGAGATATCTGTGATAGAGAATCTATCAACGACATATTTGAGATTGAGCAGCCCGATGTAGTGATACACATGGCGTCATTTCCTCGACAGAAAGTTGTGAATGCTAACCCTGCATGGGGTGCTAGTGTCATGATGGAAGGATTGATCAATGTGCTTGAGAGTGCCAAAAAACACCAGGTCAAGCGATTTGTTTATATTTCAAGCTCAATGGTGTACGGTGACTTTGTGGATGATGTTACCGAAGACGCTGTATGTAGGCCGCAAGGGCAGTATGGCATTATGAAACTTGCAGGAGAAGACCTTGTTAAAGACTATACTCGTAGGGGATGTTTTGATCATGTTATACTTAGGCCTAGTGCTGTATATGGCCCCTTGGACGTGGAAGACCGAGTGGTATCAAAATTCATGCTCACAGCAATGCGCGGCGGAGTGCTTAAAGTTAATGGAGCAAACGAAACACTAGACTTTACTTACGTTGACGATGCTGCTGACGGTGTTGTGGCTGCTGCCCTTGTGCCTGCTGCTGCCAATCAAACTTTTAACATCACAAAAAGCCACAGTGTGAGCTTGTTACAGGCTGCTGGGATGATTGTTAAAATTGTAACCAATTCTGCCACAATTGAATTGCGTGACAAAGATGCAGACTTTCCGTCACGCGGTGCGTTAAACATAGATCGTGCTAGAGCTGTGTTAGGATATGACCCCAAGGTTGATGTTGAAGAAGGATTTGATAATTACCATGCATGGTTTAAAAGTAGCCTTTACTGGGCTCCCAAGACAGTATAATAATCTCCGTGAGGAGATCTTGGATGCAACTGATATAGTGTTGCGTTCAGGCAATCTTATGGATGGTAACAACACCGCTGAGTTTGAGGCATGGCTGGCCAAGAAGAATCATAATTTGCATGCGGTAACATGCCATTCAGGTACGCAGGCTCTAGAGATCATTGCTGCCTACTGTTTTGATAACATTCGTGATGAAGGCAAGACTCCCACAGTTTTGGTTCCGGCCATGACATACCCTGCCACAGCCAATGCCTTCATTATGGCTGGCTGGCAAGTGGAGATTGTGGATACTGACAAATATGGATGTATGGATCCTGCATTGATCCAGGATGATCACACCCGCAGCTATGATGCTATCTGTGTTGTGGGCCTATACGGTGCTGCATTAACGCATCGATGGTATGCCATGACTGATTGTTTGATCGAAGATGGTGCGCAGCATTGGCTTTCTGACAACTGTAACCGACAAGCCAGCTTTACTGCCATCAGCTTTGATCCTACTAAAAATCTACCTAACTACGGCAATGGTGGTGCTGTGGTCACTTCTGACCTGTATCTAGCTGAATATGCTCGCAATTGGTGCAACAACGGCAAAGCCGGCGGGCATGCTTTTACAGGTACAAACAGTCGAATGAGTGAGATTGACTGTGCTCAGATGATGATCAAAACTCGGCATCTAGATGCTTGGCAACTGCGCCGAAGTCAAATAGCAAGGTACTGGATGGCTAGGCTAGAAGAAAAATCCATCAGATGCCTGATTGACGATACTAACTTTAAGGGTCATGCGTTACAAAAGTTTGTGATCGAAGTAGACAACCAAAGCGAATTGCAACAGAGATTGGCTGCTGGTCAAATTGAAACCAAGATACACTATAAGAAACCTCTGCACGAACTAGATGCATATCAAAGTTTCAAAGGACCCAACTTGTTGAGTGTGGCATCAAGTCTAGCACGTCGCTGCATCTCATTGCCGTTCTATCCTGAACTCACTGACCTAGAAACTGACTATGTTATTGATTCGGTTTTAGCTGCCGTTTGAAAAACGCATAGCTGGCCAGCCACTCCCACTCGTAGCTTTTCTTTAGTTGATCAAAGTCTCCGGCTACTTCATCATAGTAGTCCAGAGCATCTTGTGCGCCTGCTGCACTTAATTCACTACGTGCAGCCTGGTCTGCTGTTACCCATTGTTGTATACGATATTCATTCTCAACATCAGGCAAGCTGGCCCGTAATTTCAACACTTCTCTAAACGCTGTACGCCAAGTGCTCCAGTCTGATGTGTTATAAGCTGCTATGCCACTTATGATAGGAACCACTTCGTGCGGTGAGTCTAGAGTGAAGTCTAATCCAACACCTGGGTTATTCAACACCAATTGTTTGTTGTATGCAATCATGGCTTGATGCCCGTATACCAAACCATTGCACGGATTTTTAGCGTGGAAGATGTAGTGCTTGGCCTGCTGCATATAATCTGGTTGCCAGGACCAATCAAAATCAATGTCCACTTCTAGCTTGGCAAACACAGCAAAGAACCAAGGTGTGGTGCTGAGTCTTGCTGCTGCATGATATGCTGCTGCTCTCCCATTGATGTTGTCTACTCGTACTGTGCGATTTGTCTTGGGTAATAAAATTAAACGTTTGAGATTGTGTTCAGCATTGGGTTCTCCATTGGAGATGAATACTACATCCAACTGCGGGCTAGGATTTAAGTTTTTCTTTTCCAAATATTTGTAGTCATACACTTGCTTGCGTATACTGCCATGTGCATTTCTAGGTACCAAACAGGATGCCTGATTGCCGGTGAGTCCGACAACCGGTTGTTCTCTCCATAGCCACGGATCTGGTTGCACAGTTACTGGATTATTTTCATGTTCAAACAAAACATATGGCGTATTGCACTGGGAACTAGTGATAGCCGTGACCACGCTGTCTTGATTGTATTGTATCGTTTGCCAAGGCAATCTAGAAACTGATTCATGTTCAAAATTTACATCTTGATATTGTTCCAATCGTTCCAATGAGTCTCGTTGTTGATTCCACTCAGCAGTTGGTATCAGAAATGTATCGCCAAATTGTTGATCACCGCTGGGCCAGCAATGTATCTGATGACTTTGCCAAGGCTTGGGTTCCCATAAAAAATCAAAGCCGCTGTAATCGCAACAACTGCTTATGACCCAAAAATATCTAGTTCGTATGTGTTGAGATCCTCGACGAATAGTGGACAAATGATCAGTCCAATTAACTATTTTGGCATGAGGTAATCGATCGCGTAAATAATCCACATTCGACGAATGCCCTCCCATATTCATAATTACAATATCAAACATACAGTAATTATAACATAATTTTCGTCAGAGAACAAATGATTTATATAGCAGTAGACCATCTACATCCGGACACACGCAAACCCATGCCCAATGGTATTCCTGTTCACTTGCACGATCAGTTGGATCATCTAGACGGGCAGAGATTGGATTTTCCTCGTATTGTACATTATTTAAAAGATTGTGAAATTCCATCCAGATTGGTACTCACAGTTGATGCTCCGGTGGGTGCGTGGTATCCTGTAGTGATAGGGTGGTTTGATTTTGCCCAGGATTATCTAAGTTTAATCAGCACCTCGGCACTAGTGCGTATAAAGAAAAAAGAAATGAAATTAGTGTTCACTTATCACGAAGGCGACCATCCAGGTCCTATACGCCAACGATTAGATGATCTGTGTGATCGACACAATGTAGATCCAGAAATGGTATGGTTGATCTCTGGTAATTCGTCAGCGGATCAATACCATAATTGTGTGTACTGGCCCGAATTAGAATTGATGTATTGGCGTACCGTGGATCGTAAGTACAGTGGAATTTATCATTTACAGCCAAGATCACGTGCTTACATATCTCTATGCAGAATTGATAAGTTATGGCGTAAAGTATTCATGAGTGATTTATGGAGTCATGGCTTACACCAGCGTGGCTACTTCAGCTACAATCAACATCTACTAGGGTCCGAAGATGATTACAATGGATGTGCATTGGATAACCAATATCTTGCTGCATGCCAACCAAGAGTTGACAAATTTATTGCAGCTGGTCCGTTTCGAGTAGACAATCTCGACACAGCAGCACACAATAACTATCATGAAAACATGATCGGACTCTACGCAGAAAGCTATTTCAACATTGTGTTAGAAACCATGATTGATGTGGATTCATCTAACGGGCAGTTTGTTACAGAAAAAACATTCAAACCCATATTCAATAATCAATTCTTTGTAGCAGTAAGCTCAGTTGATCACCAACGACATTTGCGCGATCTGGGATATCAAACATTTGGACGCTGTATAGATGAGAGTTACGATTCGATCGCTGACAACCAACAACGATTTGAAGCTGTGTTGGATGTTACAAAATCATTGATTGGATCCAGGCTCAGTAAGTTACATCAATTGTATGTAGACTTGGCTCCTGAGATACAGCACAATTCTCATGTGTTCCAAACTGGTATGGCTCACAGATTACAAACTGTTGTGGATCGTATCAACTACAAACTTTAACACCATAGCACCGCTGAAATCGATCAGCATCCGCACGATCGTTGACCATGGGCTCGCCACGTATATTAAGACTGGTGTTTAACAACATAGGACATCCAGTCATAAAATTCCATTTTTCCAATAACGCTCGGATGCCCGACCCATCAGCTGGCACAGTTTGTACACGACTGGTACCATCATGATGAACAATGGCAGGAAATAATGCAGGATTCCTGCAAGTGGCTACCACCTGCATGTATCTACTGTTGTTCCAGTGTTTGGGCATTTCAAAATATTCATGTACATATTCTTCAAGAATAACTGGTGCAAAAGGTCTAAATTTTTGTCGTCTTTTGATTTCGTTTACTTTGTTCTTGATTGACAGTCCTCGGGGATCTGCAAGTAGACTTCTGTTGCCCAAGGCTCGTGGTCCAAATTCTGCACGTCCAGATGCAACACCAACAATGCGATCAGTGACCAGCACGTCAAGTATATGGTTAACAGGATACTCACCAGCAATATCATGCCCAAGAAAAGCAGTATCCCAATTAACTCTACGACCCATGCCCAGTGCCGCAGCGCCAAGGCTATTTCCTGCATCGCCAGGATTAGGCACGATCCAGATGTTTTTATAAAAATCTCCCAGTACACGGTTGGCCACACAGTTTAATGCCACGCCGCCACCGTAAACTAAATTTTTACTACGTCCCAATTGTCTTGCACGACCGATCACATTGCGTATCAATTGCTCAGTAAAGATCTGTGCGCTACACGCAATATCCATAGGATCTGCATCGGGCAAGAATTCTTGATCAACACCAATGTGCAAATTTTGTATAAATTGTGCATTATTTTTTGAATCTAACAATTGCTGTTGCATCTCTCTGAGATATCGTGGCTTTCCGTATGCAGCCATGCCCATGAGTATGTATTCTTCATCCAGTGGCCGGAGTCCCACACGTTGTGTCATCGCAGAATAGAACAGTCCAATGCTGTGCGGATACTGCTGACTCCATAATTTTTTGTATTCGGCACGGCCAGTATCATCATCGTATGCAGCATCCCATATGGTCACTGTATCAAACTCTCCAATAGCGTCGATCACAACCACTGTGGCATCATCATATAGACTGGTTTGGAATCCTGCTGCTGCATGGCACAGGTGATGTGCATGTGTACGAATACGAGGCCTTTCCATGTGATTGTATATATTACCTAACAATCGATCCCAAGTAGGCCATCGGAATCCTTCGCCGCTACGTAGTTGTCTTAAGGCTTTGATCCAAGGACGTTCGTAGTAATGATACTCGATACTGTCTGAATCTACATGATCTAGTGCATCAGCCAACAGCTCTGCACACACGTCTTTGTCATGCTTTTTTTTACTATAACGCTCGCTGTGTGCTGCAAACAAAATATCGCCAGAGTCAGTGATCACGCTGACAGCAGCATCATGGAACCCAGCAGATATTCCTATATAATTCATTTGTAGATGAAAGGATCACGCTTGCGTAGTTCTTTTAATTTTTTGCGATAACGAATCTCTAGGGTAATTTTTGCCCATAGTCTTTTGATCCAGTTCATGTTTATCTCCTAGTATTTCTATTGTAGCCCGGTGTCATCATATTAATTTGCCAGGCTTCGTAATTTTGATCGGTCCAACAATACTCAAAAGTTGCTTTTGCAGTTGGAGTTTCTATCTTGTATATATCCAGATGAGAACCAAGTATTTTCCAAATTTCTTCACACGATTCAGTACCAAAGCTGCCCTGTAGATCCACTTGTGCCAATGGCAAATATCCCAGGCTCAGTTGAGGATCGTTCAAGTCCTGATTGTTTTTGGTCAGCCAATCACGGAATTGATCCTGGTCTTTGGTATGCCAATCATACTCACCACCATATACTATGTCTCTACCCCATTCAATATCAAATTCTCCTGAATAATATTGTAAATGTGTAATAGCATCACATATTGTGTGGGTGAGGTCAGGTGCTCCTTCATCACGAAATACTTCATATAGGGTCTTGCCTATCTGAGTCCAATGCATGTATACTCCGCCAAACACACGATCATATCCATTGGTTAGAAATCCCCGACGATGCTCATCTCGCAGCATGTGCCGGTCTGCATTTAACCATGTGGTGATCTGACTGGGTCTCTGCCATTCGGGTGCTATAATTGCTTTGCGCCGGCTTAGTATCAGACTTTCTAATTCATGACAAATATTGTTCAATTGTCTAATAGAATATTTTGTTTGGTAATCAGCAGATAGATACCAAGGGCTGAGATTTTCTACTGTGCCCTGAAGTATCTCAAAATGATTATGTAATCTGTTCATTAGGTCATGATTTATTCCAAGATCGGATGCATTGACTACTGCGGCTGCCGAGAATGTTTCATCAATGTGATACCCTGCAAGTCCGTTGTTGATCAACCCAACATGTCGATTCAGTGTGTCACATAGATATTCCATAGATCTGGCAGTTTGTGAAAATCCCAGGAAACAAAAATTCTTTTCTAATATTTTGTTGCTGATTAACAATCCATCCAATGCCTGCTGCCAATCTTGTGCCAGCGAAGTATCGTTAGGAACGATATTATAATCAACTTGATCCTGATGATTTAACGGATTTCTTAAAACTATTTTAATTGTCAATTGCCATCCACCATTTTAATACATCCGGTCTTGCTGAAAGAATGTCAGTCATTGTGATCCGCTGAGTGCGTATTTGTTCTAATTGTAGCATATATGCACGGCCTCTTGCAAGTCCTTCACGATATTGATCAGGCCATTGTTCCTCAAATGTTGGCCGGTTCTTTAACTGAGTTAGCACATCTTTCATTGCACCTGACGTTTCCAAAATCAATTCATCTAGCCAAGGTTCCAACAAATGGCGAGGCAATGCTAATGGACTCATCACGATATCAGGTGAGAATGAAAATATGACCTTGGCAAGCACATCTACGTTGAATTTTTGAGCAAGTTCTGTAATTCGCCCAACTTCAAACATGCCAGGCAATGTCAGTGTAAAATCAATTCTAACTTGACGTGAGTGACGTTGGATTGCAACTGCTCCACAGAAGTTTTCAAGCCATCGTTCGTAGTCAAGACCTGTTCTAATGTATTCTCCAATTGCCCCGGTACCATCAAGACTTGCACATATCTGCCAATCTCTAATTCCGGGAAGAATGTCACGATAGAGATTGACACCACGGTATTCTACCCTAGATAAGTTGGTATTATATCTAGCATATACTTTGCCACCATCCCCTAATTCTAGGATGCGTTTCATGTACCTCCAGTGTTGTTCGTACATCAAAGGCTCGCCACCTACCCAGTAAACTTCTTCTACACGGTGTTGCTCGACTGCATCGTTAAACTCTTGTTCAATTTGACTGTCCTGAAATTGAGAGATTTTTTCTCTTACCTCGGGCCGCATCCAGTTGTTCTTGGGATTGTTCCAGTTGATCATATTGTGGGTTCTTTGTTCTGTTTCCCACGCACTACTTAACATATCTCCACATGTCCTGCATTTGAAATTGCACAAATTGCTAAATCTATAGTCCCAACTCACTGGTTGCATTGTGGTATATCCGTCAGCATCCGTTTGTTCTACGATATCAGAATACTTGTGCTGAAAAAGTCGACCAAAGTATGTGCGATACACATCGGTATTCAACAATTGATCATTACAAACTTCACATTCAGGCAACTGTTCTCCAGCCATCATACGACGTCGGACTGATCTCATGTGATCACCGTTCCAGTGTTGTTCTAATGTGATAGGAATATAGGTGCCAGTGCCCGATTCAGTATCAATGTATTGTCGAAAGTTTTGTGCTGGTTCTCGTGATGCACAGCACATGCGTCTTTCAGTTTGTGGAGAAAGATATGTATGTGTCCAAGGTGCCAAGCACAGAGATTCAGGTTTTTGCATAGTTCAATATCTGCGCCAATTCTGGTGCTGTCTTTTTTAGATCCTGTTTTCTGCGTTGATCCAATAGCAGAATCTGCTCGAGTGTTTCCACACCATCAGATGACTCTCCGTAATTCATAAAATCAATGATATGTGCAATTTCTAATCGATACTGGTCGGGAATGTCGCAGTTTGCTAGATAATCGGCAATGTGTTCTTTAGCTGTGACTGGTAGTCTCGATATTGAGAAATACCAAGCATCATGCATCATGTTCCAATAAACAAAATTAAAATCTTGCAATGCTATCCACGATGCCACCTCGTTGAGATATCTCACATTAAACACATTAACGGTGGTGCAGCATTGTAACTGTAAGTTAGGCATGGTTTCGCGCACGATCCTGAACCGGCTGATGTTTTCTTTCACTGTGCCCCAGGAGGCATTTGATCGTTGATATTCGAATCTCTCACCGATGTCATCAATACTGAATGCAATTTCCACAGTCTTAAAATGTTTCCATATGTCTGGTCCACGATCAGGAAACAATGTACCATTGGTGTTGTAGTGTATCTCAACTTGATCGGCTACGCCACGATCTACTATACTTTGCAACATGTCAAAATGTTGATCGATCATGAATGGTTCACCGCCGGTGAATTCAATGTAACGTATGTGGTTGAGTATCTTATCAATCTGCTGCCAGAAATAATCATTTTCCTTGGGCCAGGCTCCGTCTCGCAACATTTTATAAGCATAGCTAGATTTCTTTTCAGCCTGTGGTAGGAATGAAATCTCTTCCGCAGCAAACTGTGAACTTGACCACGATCCGCATATCCTGCATTTGAGGTTACATATATTTCCCAGTTTGAGATCCAAGAACATCAATGGTTTGGCATCTGTAGTCCAGGATTCATCTTTGAGAGAGTGTTTGAGTCGATCCAGGGTATGCATACGTTTTGATGTACGTCCTGCATCTTCTTCGTTCCAACATTTTCTACAGGTTTCTGGCCGTTGACCTGCCAAAAACTGATCACGAAGATTTCGCATGTGATTGCTATTTTGTATATCACCAAAGTCGGCAGTGTTTAACTCAAACTTGTTGTTGTTGTCGTCTAGTATTTCATCATCGGCCAAACAGCAGGGTCTAACTGTTCCAACAGGACTGGCCTCGATACTCACCCAAGGCAACACACAGAATTGATTGTGTGGAATTTTCATGTTAATGCATTCAATTCAGGAATGATAATTAACATTTGTTCTGAGCGTATGGCATCCAGCTCGTGAGTCTTGCGCCAGAACGTGTCAATCAGATGTGTGTTATCCGTTGACATCATAAATTTAATAGCCGATTCAAATCCCACTGTGGCACGTTGCAATAGATCTTGTGCCCGCAACCATTCAATGTGTTCTTGATACTTCATCCGCAACCGTTGTTTATATTTCATTGTAGCGATATCAATTCTGTAAAATGGTGGGTCTTGAAGGATATTTATATTGAGATCCTGAG
>Ga0209191_1002705_pt1 | contig 10843 bp, 11 predicted proteins | sample S_130626_EF_Meta_FD_187320 | JGI IMG/M metagenome (GOLD analysis project Ga0209191, IMG submission 187320) | Freshwater microbial communities from Lake Simoncouche, Canada to study carbon cycling - S_130626_EF_MetaG (SPAdes) (version 2) | ecosystem: Environmental > Aquatic > Freshwater > Lake ... | reverse complement strand
TTCTGTAATCTGTCTTCTTGTATCATTCGCTCTGACGATACTTTTGACAGCATCGCTAATAAGATTCGTCTTGCGACCATTCTTGGTACTTTTCAAGCCTCGTTAACAGACTTCCCTTACTTGCGTAAGATCTGGCAGAAGAACACTGAAGAAGAAGCACTCTTAGGTGTATCAATGACTGGTATCTGTGATAATACGCTGTTGAATAACCCTGACGATGAGTCATTACCTGCTAGATTGGAGTCATTACGTGATATTGCTATCGCTACTAATGCTGAGTTTGCTAACGCTATTGGAATTAATCAGAGTGTTGCTGTCACGGCTGTTAAACCCGAAGGTACCGTCAGTCAGCTATGCTCTACTGCCTCTGGTATTCATCCTCAGCATAGTAAACATTATATACGTCGTGTCCGAGCTGACAACAAAGATCCACTAACACAGTTCATGATTCAAGCTGGTTTTGTTGCAGAGCCTTGTGTTATGAAGCCTGAGTCAACTACAGTATTTAGCTTTCCTGTAGAAGTAGCTGAAGGTGGTTTGTTGCGTGAAGACTTGTCAGCAATTCAACACTTGAAGTTATGGCTGATCTTCCAACGTCATTACTGTGAGCATAAACCGTCAGTAACTATCTCAGTTCTTGAAAATGAGTGGATGGATGTTGGAGCATGGACATTTAAACACTTTGATGAAGTGACTGGTGTATCGTTCTTGCCGATGGATGGTGGAACTTACAAGCAAGCACCTTATGAGGAATGTGATGAAGAGACTTACAATAAACTGAAGTCACTAGTACCGACTACAGTAGACTGGGAGAACTTTAAGGAGTACGACGATAATGTCGAAGGTGTTCAAACTTTAAGTTGTACTGCTGGTGGTTGTGAAATCTAAAGTATGTAGTTCGTGCAAGCTGGAGAAGCCTTTAGAGGCTTTTCACAGCAAGCCCCGTTCCGCTTGTAAAGAATGTGTCAACAAATCTGCAAAGAAATGGAGAGACAATAACCTTGAACAAGCACGTGGATACTTTATAGAAGAACGACGTAAGGTTTCTGAATGGAAAGCATCTAAAGGTTGTTTTGTTTGCGATGAGAACGATCCTGCTTGTTTAGATATGCACCACACAGATCCATCTACAAAAGATAGTGACCCAAGTCGTCTCGGTAAGTTTGAGACGTTTTTAAAAGAAGCTGTTAAATGCGTTGTATTGTGTCGTAATTGTCACGCTAAAGTACACGCTGGACGTTTTAAAGTTATAAAGGACGAATTATGATAGTACTATTTCACTGGATTTGTGGCTTTAGTGTTGGATTTGAGTACGTCCCAGATTGGGATGATGAAGCACACTTTGCTATCGACCTAGGAGTACTTAGGATAATCTTTAGCAAACCACACGAAGATGATGTAGACTTCGAGTAACAAAAAAGGGACTTTCGAGTCCCTTTCTTTTTATGCTCCTAAGATGTTCTTTAAGTAGTTCTGTGTCTCTGCAGGGGCTTTTTCTAACCCTTGCCTATCTAGGTTACCCATTCCCCAGTTGTAAGCTGCTAGAGCCTTTGTAGTGTCTCCTTGGTACCTATTTAGTAGCTGACCCATGTACTTCACACCACCTTGAATACTCTGTGTTGGATCATAAGGATTGATACCTAGTTCTTGTGCAGTAGCTGGCATGTGTTGAAATACACCACCTGCACCAGCTTTGGATGTCGCATAAGGATTAAATCCTGATTCCTGTTTCGCTTGACGAACGAACAGGTCACTATACTTTCCCAAGCCTTGGTTCTCCGCTTCTGCACGAATTTGCTGTTCAATGTCAGCAGGGTTGTAACTTAGATCAATACTAGGACGTGCTCCCGGAGTTGTTGGAGCAGTTTCTGTTGGTGTTGCTGGAGCTGCTCCATCAGGTACAGTTAAGTCCAATGAAGGACGCATTGTGCCTGTCGCTGGAGATACACCCGGAGGTAATGCATTCTGAATTGCTTCAGCACCTAACTGAGTACCTGTAGCAACATTACGAGCAGCAGGATTGAAGATAGACTTTTCAATGTTTGTAAATGTCTCAATACTGTTAGGGTTTTTAAGGGCATCTTTAAGAACATTTTTAGTCTCAGGAGATAATAAAATATTTAGTGTCTGATCATCTGTCAAACCACCTTTAAGGTTGTTCCATAAGCGACCCATTAAACCAGCAGCTTTACCAGCACCGTAACCGGCTGTAACGTAACCCAAAGTAGACAACTCAGCCAAAGCTTCACCACTCAGTGCTTTACCTGTCTCATCCTTGCCGTACTTTTGCATGTAAGTAAAGAACTTAGTAGCATCAGCCATACGACTATCAAAGTCTTTAGCGTTAGTCCCAAGAATGAATGCCATAGATTCTTTAGTAGGTTCATCCATCTTGCTATATTTTTGTGCAAGAAGTTTTAAATCTACACCAACTGTACCGTCAGGTAACTCTGTACGTGCAGACTGTACAAAATCATCGTACATAACCTGTTTAACACGCTTCAGAGCTTCCGGTTGAGTATCTTCAAGGATAGTAACCATCTTAGCTCGTTGATCGTTAGACAGCCCTTTAACAGTGTTTAAAAGTGTTTGTGTATCGACTTCGTTTAGAGCTACATTCTTTAACTGTTTTGGCAAACCTTGAGCAATGAAGTTATCATATTGCTTGTAAGCTTTAGCAGTCATGTCAACAGCAGAATCAAGGATACGTGTTAGTTCACGAATACGAGGAACTGTAGATGTTTGAGATGTTAAATCTAAGTCGTCTTTTAGACCTTTGAATATGCTTGTAGCAATAGACTTCTGGGTGCCAAGAGATACATCAGTAATAAGTGACTCACCTTGTTTAGCTTGAACACCAAACTCGCTAGTCAATGCACGTAGCTTCTCAGGAGAAATACGACCACCTGCTGCAGTAATGTTGTCACGTAGACGACCTAAGAATGCTTGTGCTGCTTTAGCGTCATCAGTACCTTTTTGGCTAAAACTAAGAAGCATGTTATCAATGTTCTTAACCACATTGTCAGTCATGATGATGTCATTATTACCGCCCATTTTAAAAGCAGCTTGATATCGACTTTCTGGTAATACAGTAATGTTTTCTTTTAGTCTAGCAATCTCACCTTGAGTAGCTTGATAGATGTCTTGTCCAGCAGCTTTAACAGGATACTTAGGATTAACTTCAGCACGAGCACCAGCAGTAGCTGCTTCAGTTGCTTTCTTTTCTAATACAGTAAATAGTTCAGCATACTTAGGATTAGTACGAAGAGCAGCAATCTTACCAGCAATAACTGGATCTGATACATCTTGACCACGTACCATATATTGTGTTAAAGCATTGGCTTCTTCAGGAGGAAGCTGCTTCATTAAGTTGTTAACTTGTCTGTTCTTTAGGATGTTACGACTAACATCATATCCACCCTTACCAAGTGTAGCAATAGCTAATACAGTTTGAGCAATAGGATCACCACCAGCAGCCATCTCATCAAAAGTAGTAGCACCGGTCTGTAGACCAGTCATTACTTTACCGAGACCCAGTGAACTTCCTAGACCTTTGCTGACACCAAACAAACCTTGAGTAGTTTTATCTTGTGAAGCTACTTCTAATCCCGGTGTAAGTTGTGCTCCGAATAAAGGAAGATTCTGACCAGTAAAGTAATTACCTGCCATACGAGCTAAGTCAGGAATTGCTGTAACTGCTTGTGAAACACCTTTAGCAAAACCACCACCAATAGCACCTACTGGACCACTCATGATCATTAACTGATTCTGAATAGCACCAATCTCTGTCTTTAATTGGTCTGCACGAGCCTTCTCTTTAGGGTTTGTGCTGTCATAGATACCTCGTAACTCACGAGCTTTGGCTTGCATCTGAGCCGATAATGCTGCTCCGGCTTCTTCGTTTGTTTTGTACTGAGCCATGTCTACCTTTATTATTTTGGTACTTTAATTGTTCCGTTTTGGATGCCTTGCTGTATTTCAGCATCGGTAGCATCTTCCCAACCTTTTTTAGCACGTACTGCATTAAAGATTGCATTAGGAGAAGGAGCTGTAGGAGCTGCCGTAGGTGCTTTACCTTTAGATGTTACAGTATTTACATAGGTTTGTAAACCCTTAACAGTATTTACCTTCATATCTTTTAGGTCTTTCAAAGCACCTTCGACACCAGCATTACTGTTTTTATCTAAACCAGACATAATCATGTCATAAGCACGTTGTGCGTCACCTTCAGTCTGTGTACCTTTAGCAGCCATCAAGATAGCATTAGCTTCACGAGCTACAAAACGACGTAACTCAGCTTGTTTAAGTGCATTCTCTGTCGGTGAACCAATAATATTAGAAACACCAGCACCCAAGGTAGAAGAAGGACCAAAAGTGACTGTAGGATTCTTGGGATTAACTTTAGTAATCCATGAATCAATCTCAGCATTGCTTGAACTTAGATTAGAAATGTTCTGTTCTGCAGTAGCTACTTTTTCTAAAGCAGTACCAGTCAAACCTTTATCAATTAATACTAAATCAGCAGGATTACGAGTTTGTTGATATAAAGCTAAACTGTCAGGAGTGAACTTACCTGAAGAAATCATAGCATTCATATTCTCACCAGTCTTCTGATAAACAGTGGCTTGTTTAACCTGCATATCTTGAGCAGCAGCCATAGCACGTTGAGCTAAATCAGGAGCACCATTTTGAGTCAATGCTTGAGCAAACTGTTGTAAGCCTTGTGGAGTAGTTAAATCAAACTTAGATGCAAGCTGTTTTGCCATTGTAGCTTTTTGCAATTGTGGGTCTTGCATACCAAGCATATTACCAACTCCAGTACCAATCTGTGAAGCACCTTTATAGATACCATATTGAGCACGTTGCATTGGAGTCATAGCTGCAAAGTTCTGTGCTTGTGTATCTAAAAGCATTTGCTGTTGTTGTTGATACTGAAGCGGATCTACTCCAAATAAACCTTGTACGATTTCAGCCATTATAGTGCTCCGTAATTAACTACTTTATATCCGTCTTCCAACGTAGTCACAGCGTGTGGAATTACTTTCTCAACTTCTTGAGCCATCACACCAATAAACTTACCATGACCAGCTAGTTTGTGGTCTTTGAACTCAGGCTTATATTCATACTCATAGATATTTAATCCGTTAGCTAAAGCACCGATTAGTTTAATGTTTTGTTTTGTACGAATATCAGAGAACCAGCTAGAGATACCACCAAACAAACCTCCACTAGAGCCAGCACCAGCCATACCGCCATCTAAGTTACCACCACTTTGTGTAGGACCTGCTTGATTAGCGTATGTATAACCGGTTCCTTGATTACCTTGAATACCCATGTTAGCATATGGATTAGTTGTACCACCACCTTGCCAGTTAGCAATTGAGTTACCAATACCTTGAACGAATGAACCCATTGGGCTGTATCCTTGATATTGTGAGTATGCATTAGCAGCAGCAGCTTGTGGTTGCATATAAAGTTGACCTGCAGCAGCATTAGCATTGGATTGAGCACCAGCAAGACCTTGACTTAATGTAAAAGGTTGTTGACCGTAACCTTCAATGGTATTAGCGAGACCTAACTGAGTCTGTAGTGGACTATATCCAGCAGTAGTTAAAGCAGGAACTTGAGCCAACAATGAACCGCCGGTTCCAAACAAACCAGCACCAAACTTCTGACGCTCTTGTGCAGCAGCTTCGGCTTGAGCAGCAAGGGTCAAATCTTGACTTTGTAATGAATTATAATAAGCCTGTAGTTCAGGATTAGAAGCCATCATTCCAGTAGATGTTCCACCAGAAGCTAAACCAGTACGTCCTGTTTGAAATAAACTATTCTTGATATTAGAAAGTTGTTGTTCACGACCCGGAGCAAGAGCAGCTCTTTGTGTGGTCATATAATCAGCTTTTGCTTGCTCAGGAGATGTAGCAAGATATTGATTACCTAAGTTGAATAGACTCTGAGCACCACCAACAATCGGTTGTGCATATTGTCCAATCTGCGTAGGATCATACTGTCCAGCTTGACCAATAAGGCTTTGTTGAATAGCTTGCATTTCAGGAGAGAGTGAATACCCTGCTTCTGTAAGCTGTCCATCAGGACCCATTGTAAAATTAGAAGACCCTAAGTTAGTCTTAATTCCAATAGGATTAAACTGTGCTCTACCATAAGACGTATTAGCAGCAGCACGTAGTGCTTCAGCTTGTCCTTTAGCAGCAGAAGCAGCTTTACCACCAGAGATTAAACCTCCTACGCTACCTACTACTCCACCGACTAATCCACCCATTATAGACTCCTACTATATATGTGATACATTCTGTTGTCCTGCCCTAAAAGAGGTTGTTTAAATTCAAAACCAATTGTCTTACCAAATTTTAATAGTTTTGTATCGTCTTCATGAGCAATTGCCACAATAGGGACACGAACTAAATGTTGTAATAAGTTTAAATCTTCAAGATATTTGCTTTTAACTTGTGCTGTCCACTTACGTATATCTGAATGAAACCACAAGAAGCCTTCATGTAATTCTAAATACATGGTGTAGTCATCACGATTGACTACAGGTACTTTTATCATTACCAACCAACTGCAAACCAGTAAACTGTATAATCAGAATCAGGATCTCTATTGACAGCAGTAAAACCATTAGTTGTTGGTCCAGTAACTTGGGGTGCTGAAACAGCATTATCAGGAGATGGGTTAATAGCAGTTAATTGAATAGTTCCTACTGATGATGGAAAAGCTGTAGGAAAAGATATTGCTAAGCTTGAACCAGCACTAATAGTAGAGCTTGTTCCCCATTGAATAATTACACCGCCGGGTAATTTTTGATAACCAGAAGATGCTTTAGATTGATTGCTTCCTGAGAAATTAGTTGTATAAACCCCATTGGTTACTGTAGTAGCGTTGGTTGCAGCAGTTGCATTTCCTACAGTCATTCCAGAGTTTGTACCAGTTACTCCATTCATTGTACCGCCAGTAATCTCTACAGCACTCTTAGCCTGTGTAGCTATGTTTCCCAAGCCCTGAGCAGTAATCTCTTGTTTAACATAAGCTGTATTGGCTAACTGTGTTGTATTAGAACCGGTAGTTGCTGTTGGTGCAGTAGGAGTACCAAGTAAAGAAGGACTAGAGATGTCTGCCTTAGAAGCAATAGCAGAAGAGATAGCTGTAAACTCAGTATCTAATTCAGTACCTTTAACAATCTTACCTGAGTTACCAGTAGGAAGAGTGTCCTTAGTTGTAAAATTCGTTGCCTTTGAATAATCAGACATTATATATTCTTTCCTGTTTTAATAGCTACATCTACTTTTTGAACAGACAATGGAAATCCATTGATGTCTGATTCAAATCCAATTTGCAATACTTTACCTGAGCCTGAAGCATTGAATTTTAAAGTATCCAATGCAATACCATCTGAGTATTCTGCTATGCCATACTCTGCTATTCCGTATTCTGCAACAGTCACAGCATTCAAAATAATAGTACTACTGTTATAGTTGTTTGTGTAATCAAATCCCCATTTAATAGCAATCACTTGATTACCACCGCCGATAACAATTAAACCTAGCTTTTTAAGAATCTTAATAGCAGTTGGTTGTTCAAAGTCAAAATAATTAGTATAGTAAGACCAACGATACACAGTTCCGTTATCTTGGTAGCCAGTGTAGTTACCAATGTAACCTTTTTGACCAACATACAGTTTTCTATCTTCTGTTACATGAAACGCTGTAGGATTAATATTCTTCCATATAGTTGTTCTAGCTGCACCATTCTCTAATGTACCACGAGTATCAAAACAATACGTAAATCCTACTGAAGGTAATGATAATAGATAAAAAGCATCTGTAGCAAAATATACAGCCTTAATATTCTTTAATGTTTCTGTAGCTACGTTCGCAATAAGATCATCACGCACATTCTTAGATACGTCACGTAATGGCATTGATTTCTCTTGAATCAAACGACCAAGAGACTGAACACCTGTTTCAGATAAGAACATAATGTCTGAACCAAATACAGACACTACTGAGTCACGAGCAATACATCCAACACCTTTAATAACATCACTTAATGTCATTGTTGCTGGATCTTTTGGATTAGCGTATACTAAGATACTACGACTACAGAATATAATTAAGAATCCATTGTGTGCTGCAATTGCTGTAATACCATCACCAGTAGGAATAACTGTACTAATGTCTAAGTAACCAGAAGTTCCTGTAGTAAAATTAGTTGGGTTCTGTAAGTCACTAAAATAAACAGTTTGATTATCGCCTGAGATATTAGCAGTCCACAAACGACCATAAGCTGTCATAGCACAGTTAGGTGTAAAACTTGTTACTGTATATCCTGTAGGTAACGTACCAATATCACCAATGCGTTGAAAGCCATATGCACCTGTGTGGTTATGCGTTGCATTTCCTACTTTGTGATACACCAATGCTGGATGTCCTGCTTGCACAAATACAGCATGAGCAGAAGTGTTACCACTATTATTGTAAGGCATTGAAGCAATCTGCCAATTGTCATCAGTAACAGTAATTGCTGTAGTTCCTGTACCAGCAGCGTCGACTACTGTGCCATTAATAACAGCTGTTAGTGTAGTCGTACCTGTATATACTTTATTTCCTGCACAGCTAAATACTACATTACCATCAGATTTAACAAATTCAAATACTGTTCTTACTGCAGGAGTAGAACTAATAGCTGTTGTATTTACCTTGGTCCAACCCTTACGAGCACCAATACGACCATATTTATCAACAACGCAATTGAATGCTTCTAGTGCGTATCCGCTTGTAAGCTGGACTGACGCATCTTGAATATTAAGTCCGGAGAATCCCGGAGCTTGAATTGATCCTGTTATTAGAGCTTCTGCCATTAGGCTGTCCACTCAGCTTCTTCGAGATATCGTCCCGATTCAAGAGCAATAGCATCTCCTAAAGAAGCTCTAAACATTTGAAAGGCTTCATTAGAAGCAATACCACCGTCTTCACCACGCTCACCCATCGCACGAGCTAGGGCATTAAATATAACAGGCTCTGAAGGAATAAGTAACTGATCTGAGTTAGCTGATAAAGGTACTTGTGGTTTAATTACGTTAAAACGAATATTATAAACACCATTAGGGATTGGATAGAGATCTACCTGAGTATCACCGTTAGAGTTAGTACCGTTAAAGTTATAGTATCTTGGCTGATCTTTCTGAGCTGTTTGTGTTAAAAACAATAAATTCATTTGCTCAGTTGTTTGTGGTTCCAGAAAGTAATCGTTGGTGTCGTTAATAACATCGATAACACGAAATCTCTGTCCAGAACCAACTAATACATAATTGAACACATCTGCACCAGTTACGGCTGATAAAGTATCTGATAATGCATTCCAGTTATACGCATCTTCACACTGACGCTTAGCATCGTTTACAAATTTACCAATAAGCTTTGAATAAGCGTTATCTGATACAGAAGATACCTCGTTCTCACGAAGTCTAATCAGTACATCATTTACTAATTGTAAGTAGGTCGGGGATGCCATGGTGTCCTTATTTTAACACATTTTGTAGAAAAAGTCAAGTTTTAACTGAACTTTCTTGTGCCTGTCTTATCGATAATCAAGGCTTGGTTTCTTGGTGGTATAGTAAAGCTATTAGGAACGCTTATATGAGTCCATGCATCGAATTCTCTAATGATCTGGTCGTACCCTATGTCCGAAGCCATAATAGCTCTTACAACTTGATCTGGTGTCATTCCGGGGACTCTGATGTCAGCAGCACAGCCTATACGATGTTGGCTCGAATCTTTGCTACCAACGGCATCATTCACAGCTTTAGACCTAAAAGCAGAGTTAATCATGATAGGTTTACCGCCTAAGACTTCTTTGACTCTTTCTAGTAGCGTAGCTAAACGACCTAGATTCTCACGTTCTTGTTCATTAGGAGTGTTATCAAACTGACGATGATCAGTATGAGTTAACTCTTCTAAACTAAAGTGTTCACTTACTTGCATCTTTGTCCTTAGCTCTCATGTCCATTATCTTCTCTAGAGTACGTCCACCAAAGTAGAAAGACATAATCAACATACCCCATTGACCTAGTAACTGGACATATTCACCAGTAACATCTATCTTAGCTGCAGATAAACCAGCAAAGATAAAGTAACCAGCTAGAATAGCAATAAGTGTCATAGGACGGATATTCTTAGACAACCAACTATCGCTAACCATGTCAGCTTGTAGTCTTGCTGTCAGTTCGTGTTGCTCTGCCATGTCAGCATTAATCTGAGCTAACTCACCATTCTGCTGCATCTCTAGCAGTTTCAGCTTAGCTTGTTCTGCTTGTGCAGGGTCTGGAAAGACCTTATCTAATATCTTACTACCAATGTTTAGTAAAGCGTCTAATGGAAACATAATCTACCTTTAAATTTTATAACCCCAAGTTAAATACCAAGCTATCACTGCAGCCAAGGCAAAGCAATAAAACTGTACTCGTCTAACAGCTTTCATGTCATGCTGATATTGATCTTTATTCTGTTGTTCCATTTTCTCTATATCTAGTTTGATTTTAAGTAACGCTTCCCACTCTTTAGCACCATGCTTCTTAATGAAGTCTATCTTTAGCTTTGCTTCTTGGTCACTAATTTGTTTCTTGTGGTTCCAGTCTTTTAATGCTTTGAGTAAAGCAGTTTCTTTTCTAAACTCTGCTTCTCTAGCTGCTCTACGTCTTTCTGTGGCTTGACGCTGTGCTACATCTGCTGCGTCTTGTTGTATCCCTTCAATGCTTTTAGATAGCTTGTTAGCAGCCTCTCGACCGCTATCAAGACTACTACTAAAGGCTTTGACTCCTTCGGAG
>Ga0209191_1002700_pt1 | contig 10855 bp, 10 predicted proteins | sample S_130626_EF_Meta_FD_187320 | JGI IMG/M metagenome (GOLD analysis project Ga0209191, IMG submission 187320) | Freshwater microbial communities from Lake Simoncouche, Canada to study carbon cycling - S_130626_EF_MetaG (SPAdes) (version 2) | ecosystem: Environmental > Aquatic > Freshwater > Lake ... | reverse complement strand
AGTGAATGGACCAGCCGAACTGAATGGACCAGTGGCAGCAGCTGTAGTGAATGGACCAGTGGCAGCAGCTGTAGTGAATGGACCAGTGGCAGCAGCTGTGGTGAATGGACCAGCCGAAGTGAATGGACCAGCCGAACTGAATGGACCAGTGGCAGCAGCTGTGGTGAATGGACCAGCCGAACTGAATGGACCAGTGGCTGCAGCTGTAGTGAATGGACCAGTTGTAGTGAATGGACCAGTGGCAGCAGCTGTATTGATTGGACCTTTGTTATCCATTGTTATTGATATTATTCGTGTTTTTTTTATCTTCTTCATAAAAAGCAAGCGAAAACGCAATAGTATAATACCGTAAATAAAAAGTAAAAAAAATAAATAATTTATCATGGTAGATGTTGCTCGAGTTCTAATTGATTTTATAAAACCTCTTCAATTTGATGATGGAGTTAAAATTTTTGAAGCAGTTATCTTGTTTTTGAAGCCAAGAGTCAATAATCTATTAAGTTACACAAAAAGTTTTATTGAAGATGACATATTTCAAACTATAATTGATTTTAACAATGAAATAGATAAGAAAACATTCAAAAATAAGCTAATTATATTATTTAATTCTTGGTATACAAAGTTTATGTTATTGTTACGTGAAGTATATTATCTAAGAACTGGAAATTACACAAATAATGATGATAAAGAACGCATTTCATATTTTAATACCAATATTCAAAAGACCTTTCCTAACTTAGGCTATGAGCAGTTTACATGGTTTTGCAAGCTAGAAGTTGTGTGTGCTTTGAACTTATTTGAAAAAAAAACTAAAAAAATAAGCCTGGTGAGCACTTTTCACAACTCAATTTGACATACCTGTTTTTCACAAGCTACACTTTCACAACCCAATTTGACACTTTCACAACCCAATTTGACACTTTTTTGCTTTGTTGTCCATAATTCTTTTAGATAGAAAAGTTAAATACTGTATCAAGTAATATCGAAGCTTTGGACACAGCAGTTTGTGATATCACCACAGATTTGGACTCCAATCAAAAAAGTATAGCAAATAGAATCAAAACTATTCTTAAACAATTTAAATTAAAGGCTTCATTTGGGTTGGGACAAAATCCTAAACATACTCAACTTTATAATAAACATTTGATAGGCATCTTCATTGACGACGAGCTAACTTTATTCGAAGGTAAAAAGTTTATTATATTTTATTCGAAGCTATTTTATTTAATTATCAATAATTTTTCTAAATATTGTGATTATAGATTCAAATAATAATATCAATAGAAGAAAATCATTGGCATCAGAATTAAAGGATACAATTCTCATTACATCACAGACAACAAAATACAGTAAATCTGAGAGTGTTGATAATAAAGAAAACTGTGAACCTAATTTCTGTGGGAAAAACGTAATGTCGCCAAAACATTCGCGTAAACCTATTATAGTTAGCGCAAGTAAATCTTCAACTAATAAAAAGAAAGCTAGTAATAAAAGAAAATCCTTAATTCTGGATACACCTGATGTGACTGTTCCAGTCACAGTTTCAAAAAATGTGACATTTTCATTAGAGGAATCCAGTGAACATAAAAGCAAGCAACACAAAAAGAAAATGGAGGGAGGAGACTCAGAATTCAGTGAAGAGTTGCTTTTTAATTCACTTTTGACACCAATAAATGATGTTGAAAGCAAACAAAATGAGGAAGTATTGGAATTCAAAGAAGCATCAACTAGCGAAGTATCCAGTGAGGACTGGTTGGCCGGTACTTCTCCGACTTCATTACAGAAGAGAAAAAGAAAAGACGGAGTAGAGGAAGAAGTTTTGACTCCATTACAGGATAAGGAGAGAAAGTTGGAATCCAAAGAAGCATCAATTAGCGAACTATCCAGTGAGGACTGGTTGTCCGGTACTTCTCCAACTTTATTAAAGAAGAGAAAAAGAAAAGACGAAGTAGATGAAGAAGAAGAAGAAGAAGAAGGCGACGACGCCAATGACGGTGAATGGAGCCCACCAAATGAGTCAGAACAAGAAGAAAAAAAGAAAGATATAGACTCTGTTTCAAATTCTGTTGTTTTAACAACGAAGGAAATAAGAAAGTCACCGCGGTTGAATGCCGTTCCAACAACTCCAACAAAAAGAAAAAGATTAATTAAGACACGAGATTTAACCGAAGATAGTGATGAAGTTGAGAGTGAAAGTATCGATGATATAGATAATAATGATGATAATGAAATTGAGAATGCCTCCCTCAATAATTATAATAATGAAAAATCTAATAGTAGCAATAAAGTTTGGGATAATCAGCAGGAATTAGTCACATACTTTAGGACTTCTGAAAGGTCAGACGTATTTATTTCAATCTATAGTAAAGTTTTTATATATATAATTTTTTATAGGTCATTTTTCAATCCTGAAGTGGTAAAGACTATAGTAGACGTGGTACCTCCTTCAATTTTTAAAGCGCCACAGCATAGAGAAAACGTTGTTGATTTCTATGCTGGACTTTTAAAGGAATGCAGTCATATACTAACGGCAAAAGATAATGTTGCCACCATAGCAAATGATTTTTTCAGGTATTTGATTAATAGTAAAAACACAGTTTTGGAGAAAGACTTTTATGATTCTATGGACGGAATAGGTAATGAAAACACTATAATATAAATTTATATTATAGAGAATAACTAACAAACTATTTTGTATTCAGCATATTTATTATATTTCAGAATAGCAAAACTTCAAGACAAACAAAAAGAAGCAGCGGTATTAAAAAAAGATGTTGTTAATTTAAAAGAATCTGATTTACAGCCTAAAACTAAAGCAGGAACAAAATCTGAATCTTTGGAAGATCTAATCACAAATATGATTAGGCGTACTGAATGGAAGTATTTAACAAAAAACGATTGTGCAAAAATAAAATCTAATGTTAACACTGTGGTGCATAATGTTTGCACTATTATATTCCGCGAATTTACAGCTAATGCTGCAACAAAAACTAGTTTATTTCGAGGAGATGAGTTTTCAGATTATTATAAAAATGAGGTTGTAATGGCTGAAATGGAAGAAGTTTACGACCCTCAATTGTTACATAATATGGAAGATCTTGGGAATGCCCTGTATAATTCAAACAAAAGATCGTATTTAAAAAAAATAAACTTCATTAACGATCCAATCAGATATGGATTCTATACATTTGTTGCTAAAGCAGTAAAACATAATGAAAAACAAAATAATGAACCGAAAGCTAAAAGAAATACAAAATCTACAAAACAAATTTCAAAAGAATCAGTTACAGTTGTACACCCTCCTGATGAGTTTCAATCTGCTGCTGAAGAAGATAGTGAAGTTCAAGCCAAAGCCGCATATTTGAACTTGCACGGATTAAAAGAAACTTTATATACCGTAATAAAAGATTATAAAGTTGGCGTAACAATTCAAACAACTGATAAAATTGTGGACATTGTCACGATATTTTCGAATGAAATGAAAGAACAGTCGAAACCAGTCAATAATACTAGATCGAAACCAAAATATGCAGTAGATGCTGCGAATTTTAAGACTAAAATGACTTTTAATTTCGACACAATAGTAGAGAAAGTCGATATTTCATGGAACTATTGTGCAACTCACCTTAACCAAAGTGGCCTGAATTCTTTACAATGGTATTTTCAACTATATCAAAGTATTATAGGTGAAAATATCATTGTAAAGGAGAAGGACATAATTAAGAATAAAGAACTTAAAAATTTCTTGAACAAAATTGATGTAACAATTGAAAAGTACAAAGGCTGTTTACGTGAACAAGATTATAAATATGTCAAAGACCATTTAGAGTCAGTACAGAATTATTTCAACAATGTAAATCCTGTTGACAACTCGTTAACATTAAATGTGCATTGGGATGATAAAATGAATGCAAATTTTTATTTCTCCCATTATTTCGCTTTATTGTATCTCATTGCTATGGCAACTATGAAAGACTTTTATTCCGATAAGTACCTTTTAATTTTTTGCCAAACTGGCAAATCAGATAAAATTGAAGATCCAATTATTTGTAGGAACTTAATCTTTTCGTACACAGATTACATGGGTTTTCAGGAGTTGCTTAAGGTCATAGACATAGAGAAGGCTGACATAAAGTTTTATTGCAGTATGCTTCTTTTTCCAAAAGTGAAAGGTTATATGGCATTGCCAATAGTCTCAGCAGAAAAAAGGTAACTCACTATTATTAATTATCTTTTATAATGTTTAAAATTATTTATAAAATTTTATTAGGATGGAGACGTATGAAAAAATAGATAAATCTGAAAAGATAATAAACCGAGCATTCATCTTTTTGAATGACATTTTAAACAAACCACAAGGTGTAAATGATGTAGAAAACATGGTGAAATATGGAAATAAATTACTTACATTTTTAGCTGGTGGAGTGGACAAAACTAATAATGTATCTGAAAGTATAGAAATATATTCTGATAAAATTTGTCCAAATGTTGTAAATGTATGCCCTTTCGAAATGTTGAACGAACTTGAAGTCGAAATTAAGAAAGCGATAACGCCTTCAGTTCTAAACAGCAAGAAAACGCAATCAATTGCTAAACTGATCGAAACCGTATTCGGTAATTGTACAAAAGACATCCAGTCTAGTAGCAGCATTACTGAAAAAGAGTTGTTCATTATAAAGTTAAAAACGTTTCTCGATAACCTTAACAAGAACTCAACTATTAAGAATTCAGAATTGGGGAAAAATTACATATTGTTTTTGAAAAACTTTATTAATATTGTGCAGCCAAAAATTGCGACATCATCCAATAAATTAAAAATTGATGAAGCTGATGGAAATGGAAAAGACACCAACAGTAATCCTGTATCGTCTTTCATAATTAAAACTCCGTCGTCTTTAATAACGCAGAGAACAACTATTGAAGATATTGTTGATAATATTACTATTGAAGATAAAGTAGATGATATTACTAACAGTAAAGTAAAGAAATCATCAGATGCTATTATTCTTGAAGAAATTAATAATAGTGATAATAATACTTACAAAGTTGGTGAAGAAGACACCAACAATACTCCTGCATCGTCTTTAATAATGCAGAGAACCTCAATAGTTGATGAAATGCACAAAGTTGGTGAAGAAGACACCAACAATACTCCTGCATCGTCTTTAATAATGCAGAGAACATCAATAGTTGATGTAATCGACAAAGCTGGTGAAGTTGATGAAATTGACATAGTTGGTGAAGTTATTACTAACAGAAAAGTGGAGATATCAGATGCTATGCTTCAAGAAATTGAAACATTTGTAGAAGAATATAAAAATTCTAATAATAGTAAGAATAACACGTACAATTATCAAATGGTTGATCTTTTGTGGAAATCAAGGAAAAGCATTGACAAGAATTTATTTAAACAAATAATTTCTATATCTGCTCATTTAGTTTCTGAATCATTTCATGATCCATTGAACTATGATTCAAAATATGAGTTCTGTAAGATCTTCTCTGGATTATTATTAATAATAAAAGCAGGTATTAAATCTGTCGAATGTCTCGAACTTATGAATGATCAAACTTTATTATTATCTAATAATAAAGAACACTTCTTTATGAAACAGTTAACTTTAGTTGACTATCTAGCGGCTTTATTCAGTGAATTATATCCTGATCACTGTGGTAGATGTAATAAAAGACTCTCCATAAGTAATTTGAAAAATCACGGAAAAGAGTATTGCCGGTTTCATAATATTGCCTGGAGTGAAATTGAGAAACTGGATTTAGAACAAGATTTTTTTTGTATAGTTGCATATAAACCTGATTTAAAAGTTAAGGTTTTAAGAGGTAATGGGAGTATACATTTTACTCTTGATAAAGGACAAACAATCTTTCTGAATGCAACTTGTGATATTTGTTGTGAAGGAAAATGTGTATTACTGGTGTATCAAAAGAGTAAAAGGAATAACCAATGCAATAATAATAAGGGTAATCAAGTAATTGATCTAATTGATGAGCTAAATAATACAGAAAGTGATGATTCTGAAGTTGGAGATTTAACTGATGGCAATTATACTCTCCTCGGCTTAAAATAATAATTAATGAGCAAAGAGTATTTAATTTACTGAATACTGAATACTCTCTCGACTGCTCATAATACTCTCTCCTCGGCTTGGAGATTTAATTTAACTCAATTTAATACTAATAAGCAAGAGTCATCATAGCCTGAATGAGCAAGAGTCATTATAGGTAAAAACCACCAAAGAAAAGTTTAGTTAAGTAAGCAATAATAAGTAATATGGGTTGATAAGTAATATGTTAAGTAACGTTTTAATGCTCTAAAATGTTTATTTTAATTAAAGTTTAATTAAAGGTTAAGGTTCATTAAATAAGGGATAAGTTAAGTTAATAAGTATTTTAAGTTAAAGTTTTAATAAAAGTTTAAGGAATAATTATCAAAAAGGTTTTCTTGCTTTTTGCTTCAACAATCTGGATGCTTTAATTCGGTTATTTAATATCTTTTTTTTATAGCTAGACACTTTAAGACTTGAAATACGATTAGTAAATGCTTGACTGTAAAATCGTTTCATATCAAATTTATTCAGAAAATAAGTTGTGTTATCAACATCATCATTCTGTGTATTTGTTAATCCCAAATAGAAATGTAATCGAATATTCTCCGCCATTGCTGTCCAACCACTGTGAATCAGTTTAGGATGCATAATGATGAACTCTCCCTGTGCAAGTGTAATTATGGATGGTGTTTCATATAATTTCATACTTAAAACATCATAATCATGACTTCCCCTAACAACACGAATCATAGTATCGTTTTGTAATGCCATTAAAACCAACAAATGCTCTTCATGATGCTTAGATGGATCAACATCGATATGCAAAAGTTGTGGCTTTGTATTTTCATCAGCAGTTTGAAGAATAGTTGGAAGCCCTTTTTCTAAATCAATTGAATACGCTAGCTTAGCGTTACAAACAGTTATTAATCGTTTTGATAGTTGTTTGATATCGCTGATAATAGTAGGATATAATCTGTGTTTGGCTTCACAAGAAGTTAATGAATCAAACTTAATCATATGTCTACCAAAACTCCTATTTGGGGATTGATTTTCGTTAAACACAGTGCATTTTAAATGAGAATCAAATAATTTAGATTCTATAATATTGCATTTTAGGTTGTTAATTGCTTCACAATCATTGCTTAAACGTTCAATGAAATAACCATTTCGAGAAAACTTAGCAGAAGTATAAAATTTATTAGATGATTGACAAACATATTGACATCGAATATTATCATTGGCTGACGATAACATTTCTTGCTTCTGTGATAATTTGATATTGATATTTTGATGTTAATGATTGATATAATTAAATCAGAAATTGTAGGTACCAATCTTTACTGATTCTAACTCAAAGTTTAAAATTACTGTTATTATCAGTAGCTAGAAAATTGTATGCCTCAGTTTCATATGACCGTTATTTTTTCAAATCATCACACACCGTAATTTTCAAATTTCCTCATTATCATTTGAATCAATGATAAGTAATATCTGACGGAAGAAGAAGGTAAATTGCTGCAAGGAATTTTCTGTATTGTATTTAAATTTACCAAATATTTTTACAGGTTCATAAGTTTTTAAATTCAGTTCAAGTAATCAAATGAACAAAAATATTCAAAAACCTTCAGAAAGCATTGAAATTGATCATAATAGAAATATTCATCAACATAATACCGTCCCGCAATATTATTACCCTCAACAAATTCCATTCCAATCACCGCAGCACGTACCATTCCAACCAATGCAATATTTGCAAACTCCTCAATCACATTATATGCATGTAGAATCAGCTGCGCTTAATAGTCATATTTCACCAACCTCAATTTCTCCAAACTGTCAATATGATGGCATAAAGGAAATATTGGAGATTTTAAATTTTATTTCGAATAAATTTTCCAAAATTGAAAAACAAATCGATCAAATTGATAAAGCGTTTGAAAATTCATCTAATAATGCTTCTTTACAAAATGTTGAACAATCAGTTATTCCAGCATTTGAACCACTTTCACTTAAATCACTAGATGATCATTTAACTAATGAATTAAAATACTGGGAAAGGAATTTAAGTGAGATTGCTGGTAATTTTCATGAAGATTGTTGGTACGTTATGAGTTGATTAAAATGGTGTGTGATTTTTTTTAATTCTTACATTTATACAAACTTATTAAATATTTACAGGAAGCCATTAAAAAATATTCACGAAAAAATTACTATCACTCAAGATGAAAAGAATAAATTAGGAACTGCTTTGCGTGCTTTATTTAAGCAACGCAGAATTGATAATGAATCCCGTTCAATAGAGAAGAATATTTATAGAGAAGGCTTTTTGACTTTTTTGCGAAGTGTTTGGACCCGCCTTCCTCAAAGTGGTCGTTGCAGGCCAGTCAATTATCATTGCACTGATGGTGATTATAGTGAAGTGGTTCAACAATTATCTCTACGGTTGGCTACATTTTTATTTTTCGATATTACTGTTATTGAAGCCGAGTTCACTACTTCACCTGAACGGAGTACCAGTAGTTCTGAAAACTCGATTGTCAAAAAACATTTTATTCCAACCCCAACATCTCATGGTAAAAGTACTCCTTAAATATGACAGAATTCGTAACTTTATATATGTTTTAGACATTGAAAATATTATTGCATCACAACATTGCAATCAAAAAAAACGCAAGCATAGCCCATCTACAAGTGATAGAAAAAAGAAAAGAAATTATGAAGTGGCAATTCGGTATTAATATAATCATGTCATAATTAAAAATAAATAACTTTTTCTTTAAAGTGATATAGGTGAAACTCATGTAGTGAATAGTAATATGCCAGCAAATTCTTCAGAGAAAAGAGAAAAGAGGCCGAATGAAGAAAGGACAGATGAAATAAAAATTAAAACTGAAGAAAAAATTGAATCAAAATTTTGGTATCCTTTATTATTATCTTTCATAATAATAGACACATCAATAAGTTATTTTTTTAGGGAACCAGAATACTTTAAAAAACATACTTCTGAGCAAATTGAATCAAGGGATCTTTTAGATTATGTGGATATGAGAGGATTATCTAATATTTCTACCACAAGTCTTGATAGCATACTCAACTTCGGGGATGTATGTAACCGGCTCTGATGCGCCTTCAGGTATATATTTTATATTTCAATACATTTTTTATTTCAAATTGTCATTTAACTTGTCACAATGATTAATAACTTAGCGACTTTCCTAATCAGCTTTCCTAACTTATTTAGCTAATGCGCAATCCAAGGTAATTTTTACTTAAAAACTGAATATATATATAATATATTCTATGAATTATATCAATTTTCATTTATATGTTTAACAAAATCTATATGATAAAATATATTTTTTAATGTATCTTATGAAATATCTTGTCGGTAAAATAAAGTCTATAATATTTATTTAATTAAAAATCTATAGTGTTTTTACTTTCAGTGTTGAATTTAAGGTGAGTGAACATTGAAAGTAAAAAACTATAGATTTTTAATTGAAATAAATAATGTAGCCTCTATTTTATGACACGATATTACAATAGATATATTAAAATATATATTTCGAAATATATTGAATTGAATTTTGTATCGAATAATAAATAATGTTTTTATTATTCCAGTTTTTATATATAACAAAATATTTTTTTTTAATGTATCTAATGAAATATCTTGTCGGTAAAATAAAGTCTATAATATTTATTTAATTAAAAATCTATAGTGTTTTTACTTTCAGTGTTGAATTTAAGGTGAGTGAACATTGAAAGTAAAAAACTATAGATTTTTTAATTGAAATAAATAATGTAGCCTCTATTTTATGGCACGATATTACAATAGATATATTAAAATATAATATTAATAATTAATAATTTTAATATTTCGAAATATACTGAATTGAATTTTGTATCGAATAATAAATAATAATATTTTATATGTTTATCGAATTAATTTTAATCATTGTTAATTTGTATTTTGCACGATAGAATAAACAGGACATTGCTAATTACTGGCTTATTAATTTCTTCTGAATGATACACTGTAAGTTGAATAAATAAAATAATAAAATAATTATTTGATCTGCTAGCAGAGAAGGAAAATAATTAAAATTTAATTTCATTAAAATTAATTTAAAGAGCTATTCTATAATAAATTGAATAATAGAACTGATTTCATTTAGGTAATAGATGCAATAACAAAATAATTAATTATAAAGAGGCAAAAAAGTAAAATATTTTTGAATTAAATATGCACAGGGCTTCTCTTATACATCCTATCAGACCTTTCTATCAGCTGATTAAACATTCATAATGTCTATTCTATTGATTTTTAGCCTGGATACGTTGGCTTTGATGAAATCAATCTTGGCTACGATATCCAAGCAGTTGATCTCTATTTGAATCCAAAATACAAATCGATTTTATTGTTTTGTTGAAATCTGTTCATTCATAATACTTTTTACCTTTATTGGCAATTCAAATCATTAATCGGAGTTAAAATTGGCGTCTTGGATCTTGCACCATGACTTGCCAAAGCAGTTCCTTCAAGAATAAAAAGAGGACAAGATCGCAATTCATTAATAATATAGAGTACTTCCCTTCAATATATTAAGTAATTGATTATAATTATGAGTGAGATCCAAGAGTGATCCAAAAGTGATCGAGCAAAAAAGCTCAGTATAACCCAACATTTGGAGCTGGTACCGTACGGAGCACTTTTGGAGCGTTTTTTTAGCACTTTTGGAGCTGAAACCGTTTTCCAGTGATCCTAATAAAATTTTATAAATAATTTT
>Ga0209191_1002697_pt1 | contig 10866 bp, 12 predicted proteins | sample S_130626_EF_Meta_FD_187320 | JGI IMG/M metagenome (GOLD analysis project Ga0209191, IMG submission 187320) | Freshwater microbial communities from Lake Simoncouche, Canada to study carbon cycling - S_130626_EF_MetaG (SPAdes) (version 2) | ecosystem: Environmental > Aquatic > Freshwater > Lake ... | reverse complement strand
CGAACAATCTTTTCAGCTGGAAAATCTAAAACACCGACTTCAGATGCTAGAACAACTAGACCATCATCGGTTACCCAGAAACGTGATGGACGAAGTCCATTGCGATCGAGTACTGCACCAACTTGATGGCCATCGGTAAATGTCACACAGGCTGGACCATCCCACGGCTCCATTAGTGAAGCATGGAAGGCATAGAAATCACGGCGCTTCTGCGACATGGTTGTGTGGTTCTCCCATGCTTCCGGAATCATCATCAAGACTGAATGTGGAAGTGAACGTCCACCTAAGTAGAGAAGTTCAAGTACTTCATCAAATGATGCGGAATCACTTCCGGACATTTCAACTATTGGAAAGAGTCGGCTTAGATCTCCAGGAATTAGCTCGCTGGCCAATAGCGATTCGCGCGCGCGCATCCAGTTGCGATTGCCCTTAACAGTATTGATCTCGCCGTTATGTGCGATAAAGCGATAAGGGTGGGCTAGCGGCCAAGATGGAAATGTGTTGGTAGAAAAACGTGAGTGCACCAAGGCCATTGGTGAGGCAACGCGTTCATCACTTAAATCTGGGAAGAACTCTTCGAGCTGGCCAGTAGTAAGCATGCCCTTGTAAACAATGGTCTGTGAAGAAAGTGATGGGAAGTAAAGGTCTAATGAATGTTCGGCGCGCTTACGTAAGCAGAACGCTAGGCGATCTAGAGCAATCCCTGATTCATTACCTTTACCTGAAATAAACACTTGTTCAAACTTTGGCATAACTGAAACTGCAGTCTTGCCAAGGGATGCCGGATTGATAGGCAGTTCGCGCCAACCTAAAACAGTTAAACCTTCTTCAGCGGCGATCTTTTCAATCTCAACGCGGACTTCGGCGCCTTGCGCGACAAATGCGATTCCAGTTGCATATGAACCATCTTTAGGAAGTTCAAATTCAACAACGGCGCGATAGAAAGCATCTGGAACGCGAATTAAAATTCCTGCACCATCACCGCTATCGGGTTCGGCGCCAGATGCACCGCGATGTTCTAGATTGCGAAGGGCGGTAAGTGCTTTCGCAACGATTTCATGTGTTGCAACTTTATTTAGAGTAGCCACCATCGCAACGCCGCATGCATCATGCTCGTTTGCTGGATCATAAAGACCAAGACGCGCTGGATAGTTAGATGAAAGGGCCATCTATTTTCACACTCCTGTTGTCCACACTTGAAAAATCGTGAGGGACAACTTTGGCCCGTAGTAACCATCGACCAGAAAGGTGCGATGGAGCAAAAGGGTAGCAAGAACTGGGGCAATTAGGCACACCCAACAGGTCGAAAAGGTTTAGATCCCGCTCACGTGGAGAAGTTGTCCGATGCCAGCGGTTATCGCCATGCCGAAGCAACCACCGAGGATTACTCGCAGAGTCGGAGCCAGAACCTTTGATCCAGCAGTTTTAGCGCTAACGATGCCGGTGAAGATCAGACCAACGACCGTAAACCCAACGATGCTTACTGCAACTTTGCCAGTCGTTGGTGCGAAGGCGCCTAAGAATGGAATCAAACCGCCTGATGTAAAGGCGGCGGCAGATGCAACCGCAGCTTGCACCGGACGTGCCTTGGTGTGTGGATGTTGCCCGAGTTCATCACGAAGATGCGCCTCTAGCGGATCACGAGCATGCATCGCGCTAGCAACTTCCAAAGCAAGCTCTGGAGTAAGTCCACGATTGATATAGATCTGCTGCAATTCTAATAACTCAGATTCAGGATCGATCGCTAGATGTTCCATCTCTAATAGTCGATCTGATGCTTCAATATCGTTCTGCGAACGCACTGATACATATTCGCCAACGGCCATCGACATAGCACCAGCAACAATTCCAGCAGCGCCTGCGGTAATCAAAAATGTTTGAGCATCTGCACCACCAGTCTTGGCAGCTGTAACACCGATCATTAGTGAAGCAGTTGAGACCAAGCCATCATTTGCGCCAAGAACGGCTGCACGTAACCAACCTGCACGATGGGTGCGATGGTGGAGATTGCGCTGATAGACATCTTCTAAAGCCATAGCGCGAGCCTACCTGATTCCAATTAAATTTCGGATCAGATGCTCTCTGACTGCCCACGTTGATTTCGCATAAAGAGAGATACCCCGACGATAGCGATGAAAATACTCATCCATTGATTAATCCGTAGCCCAAATAGATCGTGGGCCGGATCTATGCGCAAGCCCTCAATAAAGAATCGGGCAAATGAATAACCAGCGATATAAATGTAGAAGATTGAGCCAGTTGCCCAACGGCTTCCAAATTTAAGCAATACTGCCGCCAATAAAGTGCTCCATATCGCCTCATAGAGAAATGTGGGATGGAAAGTTTCGATAAGTCCATAACCTCTAGGCCGATACTTATATGGAATTTCCAGGGCCCACCATGTATTTAGTGGTCTGCCAAAAAGTTCAGCGTTAAACCAATTTCCAAATCGGCCAATTGCTTGCGCAAGTAAAATTCCGGGGGCGATGGCATCTAAGAAGATTCTAAAAGAGGGTAGTTGCAGATTCTTGGCAAGGCGGCGCCAAGACACATAAGCACCTGCCACACCCAGCGCGATTGCGCCCCAAATACCTAGCCCACCTTTCCAGATTTTAAAGATAGCAAGAACGCTGCCATTGCTACCGAAGTAAGCATCCGGAGAAGTAATGACATGATAGATACGTCCGCCAATAATTCCGGCAGGGACTGCGATTACAGCAACTTCTGAAACAACGCCTTTTAAATCTAATCCAGCACTTTCGCCGTAAAGAGAAAGACGTTTGTCACCGAGCCAGATAGCGATGGCTATGCCAGCAATTATGCAGAGTGCATAGTAGTGAACAGTCAGCGGACCGATAGCGATCTGCGACAGAGTCGGAGTCGGTATCGACGCGTGCATAGTTACCCGTTTTTAACAGCGAGCATAAATTCTGCCAAGCTGTTGTATGCCTTATTGCGATCGATCTCTTTACCGTTTATGAAGACGGTAGGAGTTGAATTGATATTTCGCTTAGCGCCTTCATTTGCCACATTTACAACCCAGTCTTTGTATTCATTCTTGGCAATACATTGGTCGTAAGCCTTATCTGAAATTCCTAAACCTAAGCTAAGTGTTGTGAAGTAAGAAGGTGTCCAGGCGCCTGAGTTCTCTGGTGGCTGGTTGGCATAGAGCAACTTATGAAATGCCAAAAATTTGCCTTGATCTGCCGAGCACCCAGCAGCGTTTGCCGCTAATTGGGATTCGCCGCCAAGGAAGGAGAGCATATGGAAAGCAACTTTTGCCTGCTTGGTGTTGATTAGATCTTCGATGTATTCACCGCTAATTGCTTCAAAGCGCTGACATGCTGGGCATTGGAAATCTTCGTAAATTTCGATGAAAGGAACATCTTTCACATCTTTGTTAAAGACCATTCCGTAACCATCTTCGACTGAAACGCTAGAAGGTATGGCGGCGCTGGTATTGGTCTTCTTGGAGAGCACAGTCGGAACGAGCATGATTAGAACCACGCCCACAACTACTGCGATTACTAGGTTGCGGGTGAAGTTATCTTTGCCACCTGCTGGGTTCTTTGCCTGCGCCATCGTTATGCCACATCCTTCTGTGAAGTACTGTCCGCTGGTTTCTTATCTACTGAAAACTTGGTTACAGGGTAGCGAATTAAATAGGCGGCAAGAAGCGCCAGCCCAGTATCTCTGAGAATTTCCTGTAAATAATTGGTTTGACCAGGTTCGACTGCTCCTCCACCACCGAAGCAGCCACAATCGATATTTAGTCCACGCGCCCAGGCCTGTGAGATAGCGATAATAAATATGACCATTGTGAAACCACCAAGGGCTGCCACAACTCGCATTAACGATCCGAGGATCAGCAGCGCCCCTATTGCAACTTCGATAAATGGCAAGATCAATCCCAAAGTATTTGCAACTGATATCGGCAACATCTCATAGGCGCGCACCGCCATTTGTGATTTATCTGGCGCGCTAACTTTTAAATATCCGGCGATAAATAGAACTCCCCCAAGGGTAAGGCGCGCGATAAGTCCAATCCAAGGTTGTGCGATTAAAAATTTTTCTTTCATCGGCCTTCACGTACTCCCTTAGCGAGCTCGCGCGCCAATTCGGTTACCGCTTGCAAGCCTGCTTCTTCACTTGGTGCATCTTGCATCGCCTTGATAAATGCCGAGCCAACAATCACGCCGTCGGCAAAAGCAGCCACACCTTTAGCTTGTTCACGCGTTGATACGCCAAGGCCAACCGCAATCGGTAGGTCGGTAACTTTACGAACGCGGGCGACTAGGTCTGCCGCACCTGTTGAAACAGTTGCGCGCGCACCAGTTACTCCCATCAAACTTGCGGCGTAGACAAAGCCGCCGCATTTAGAAGTTACTTGAGCCAATCGTGCATCTTTCGTGCTTGGCGCTACAACGTAAATCGGATTAATTGCCGAGTCATTGGTTGCATCGATCCAGCCAGTTGATTCTTCAATAGTTAAATCTGGAGTAATAACTCCTGAGCCACCATTTTCGGCGATCGCTGCGGCAAATCCCGAAACTCCAAAGCGTTCAATTGGATTCCAGTAAGTCATGACAACGGCTGGCACCGATGCGCTGGCCACTTTTAGCGCAGCTAGAACTTCTTGTGCACCTGTTCCATTTTCAAGTGATGTAACTGCGGCTGCTTGAATAGTTGGTCCATCCATAACTGGATCGCTATATGGATACCCAATTTCAATGGCATCTACTCCCCCGGCGATAAAGGCGGCAATTACGCGATGGCAACCTGCTTGCGAAGGAAATCCTGCAGGTATGTAAGCAATTAAAGCTGCGCGATTTTCAGCGCGAACTTTCACAAAGAGTTGATCTAGTGCGGTCATTAATCGAGGGGAATTCCAAAGTAGCTAGCGGCTGTTTGGACATCTTTATCGCCGCGCCCCGAAAGATTAATCACGATGATGGCATCTTTACCGAGTTCGTTACCAACCTGAATCGCACCAGCTAAGGCGTGCGCAGTTTCAATCGCTGGAATGATTCCTTCAGTCTTTGATAGCAAAGCAAAGGCATGCATCGCTTGCGCATCCGTGATTGCTCGATATTCAGCGCGACCTATGTCATGTAAGTAGGCATGCTCTGGCCCAACGCCGGGATAATCAAGTCCTGCAGAAATCGAGTGAGATTCAATTGTTTGGCCGTTCTCATCTTGCAAAACATAAGAGCGAGTTCCGTGCAATACACCAGGTGTTCCACCAGTAATTGTTGCGGCATGGCGACCAGTTTCCACACCATCGCCACCTGCTTCAAGTCCGATTAAGCGAACGCTGGGATCAGAGATAAAGCGATGGAAGATTCCGATGGCATTTGATCCGCCGCCAACACATGCCAGAACGGCATCTGGCAGGCGACCAGTTAATGCAAGAACTTGTTCGCGAGTTTCTTCGCCAATTATCTTATGGAAATCGCGGACCATCGTTGGGAATGGGTGCGGGCCGGCAACAGTTCCTAACATGTAGTGAGTAGTCTCAACATTTGTTACCCAGTCACGCATCGCTTCGTTGATGGCATCTTTAAGTGTGCGCGAACCTGATGTCACCGGAATAACTTCAGCGCCAAGTAACTTCATGCGCGCTACATTTAAAGATTGGCGCTTGGTATCTTCCTCGCCCATATAGACAACACATTCCAAGCCCATCAGAGCTGCAGCTGTTGCCGAGGCAACGCCGTGTTGGCCGGCGCCAGTTTCAGCGATGATGCGCTTCTTACCCATGCGTTTAGTCAACAACGCTTGGCCAAGCACATTATTTATCTTGTGGCTGCCAGTGTGATTTAAATCTTCGCGCTTTAAAATAATTCGTGCGCCACCTGCATGTTCAGCAAAACGCTTTGCTTCGGTAATGATGCTGGGGCGACCGGTGTAGGTCCGATGTAGTTCAGCGAGCTCGGCTAAGAAAGTTGGATCTGATTGCGAGATGCGATGGGCTTCTTCTAGCTCTTCAAGTGCACCGATTAGCGCCTCCGGTACAAAACGCCCACCGTATGGACCGAAGTGTCCCAAGATTGCAGATAAGTCTTCGCGCGAGGAAGTCGACATAGTAAAAGTCTACCCTTGCCCCAATAAGCTGCGCATCGCCAAATTTGGGTCAGCGGAAGTGACAAGGGCTTCACCAACCAAGATCGCATCGGCGCCTTGGCGCTGGGCAAATTCCACATCGCTACGTTGTGAGATTCCGGACTCGGCGACTCGAATCACATCTTGCGGTATCCGAGGGATGAGATCTGCGAATGCAACTGGATCTACATCTAAGGTCTTTAAGTTTCGTGAATTAACGCCAACAATTCGCGGTGATATCTCCATCGCCCGTTCTAATTCATCTGCAGTGTGAACTTCAATTAATGCTGCCATGCCTAGTTCGGTTGCTAGATCATAGAAATCACGCAATTGGCTCTTGGCTAGCGCTGCCACAATTAGCAGCACCATATCTGCACCATGTGCGCGAGCTTCGAAGAATTGATATTCATCGACCATAAAATCTTTACGCAAGACCGGAATTGTCACCTTGGCCCGCACTGCAGTTAAGTCGGCGAGAGTTCCTTTAAACCTGCGCTCTTCGGTTAAGACGCTAATGACGCTGGCACCTGCCAACTGATACTGCTCGGCAAGTGCTGCTGGATCGCTAATGGTTGAAAGTTCACCTTTGCTTGGAGATGAACGTTTTACTTCTGCAATTACTGACATCTCACCTTTTTTGAAGGCGGCATATGCATCTAAGGCAGGTGCAGCTTGCGCCATCTCTTCATGTAACTCGTTTAGAGATTTGCGGCGCTTAGCTAAATCTTCGCGAACTCCAGAGATGATCGAATCAAGTACGCTCATTTTTCGCTACCTTCTTGCGATGGATCAATTCCCTCATCAAGGGCGCTCCAAGGTGTGTGCACTTTTGGCTTGCGCTCGTAGCGCGATGAGATATTAAAGCGGCGTGAAATTAGAAAGACGAGCAAGACGATAACGATTAGCGAAAATAGCACTGGCGCAAAATCTGACATCTAAGAAACTTTCCCATGGCTTGCCAACTTGTTAGCGGCGCTGATCGCACCCAACACCGCAGCTGCTTTATTTAGGCACTCTTGATTTTCGGACTCGGGATCTGAATCTGCGACTACTCCAGCACCTGCCTGCACATAGGCGGTTCCTTTATGAATTAACGCGGTGCGAATTGCAATACAAGTATCGATATTGCCAGTGAAATCTAAGTAACCGATTGCACCGCCATATAGACCGCGCCGGGTTGGCTCTAGCTCTTCAATTATCTCCATCGCTCGTGGCTTTGGCGCACCCGATAACGTACCCGCTGGAAAGACGGCAAATAAAGCATCAACTGGTGATGAGTCTGCGGTTAGTTCGCCAATTACTGTTGAAACAATATGCATAACGTGTGAATAGCGCTCGATATGCATGAAATCAATTACTTCAACTGTCCCTGGTGCACAGATGCGACCAAGATCATTTCGACCGAGATCTACCAACATTAAATGCTCAGCACGCTCTTTCGGGTCAGCAAGTAACTCCTCGCCTAAGCGATGATCTTCTTCAGCAGAACTGGAACGTTTGCGGGTACCCGCAATTGGATGAACCATAACTTCTTTGCCAGTGACCTTAACAAGTGCTTCTGGGCTAGAACCTACAACTTCAACTCCATCGGTAAAGCGGAATAAATACATATAGGGACTTGGGTTTTGTAAACGCAACATGCGATAGACATCTAACGCATCAGCGCTGCATTCCATCGCAAATCTCTGTGAGAGAACTATCTGAAATGCTTCTCCTGCAACGATCTCTTCTTTGGCTTGAAGTATCTTTGCTTTGAAGTCATCGCCTGAGATATTCCGTGAAAAATCAGGTGAATCCTTATCAGCGAGTTCTGCAACAAAGCCTGGAAGAGAACCTTGTAAATCACTCTGCATGCGATCTAAGCGAACTTGTGCATCGTCATAGGCTTGATCGACGCGATCGCCGGTTCCATCCCAGTTAATGGCATTTGCAATTAAAGTGATTGTTCCTTCGGCGTGATCCATGACTGCCAGATCGCTAGTTAACATAAATGCTAATTCTGGTAGATCAATATCTTTCTTGCTAAGCGTTGGTAGTTTCTCTAAACGTCGCACGCTGTCATAACCCATATATCCAACTAAGCCGCCAGTGAGCGGTGGAAGGCCGGCAATCTTGGGTGAGCGCAGGTGAGCTGCCGATAATCGCAGCGCTGCAAGTGGATCGATACCAACCGGTGCGCCAGCTGGAGTTGTGCCGACCCAGATCGCTTTGCCGTCTTTCTCACTTAAAGTTGCTTGGCTATTGGCTCCGATAAATGAGTAACGCGACCAGACTCCCCCATGTTCGGCAGATTCCAATAAGAATGTAGATGGCGCGTTCTTGGCTAACTTTCGATATATACCAATTGGTGTCTCACCATCAGCGAGAAGTTTTCGGTAGACCGGGATGACATTAAAGTTCTTGGCGTATTCCTGGAATTCAGAACGTTGCATTAGCGATCACCGGCAGGAGAATCGAGTGCGATCGGATTATGGAAACAACTCTTATCCCCCGTGTGGCAGGCAGCGCCGCTTTGTTCAACTTTTAGCAGTAACGCATCGCCATCGCAATCTAGCGAGATTGCTACAACTCTCTGGGTATGGCCAGATGTTGCGCCTTTCTCCCAGAGTTCGCTGCGACTGCGGCTCCAGTAAGTTGCTTTACCTGTCTTTAAAGTTATCGCAAGTGATTGGCGATTCATGTAGGCCAACATCAAAACTTCACCGGTATTTACATCTTGAGCGATCGCCGGAATTAGATCTAAATCTGATTTCAAGCGCGCAGCAATATCCTCAGGTAATTGCGTGGGCAGCTGCGCATTCATGGCCTTATTCTGCCTTAGGCGATGCGGTTGTTGCGAATGGAATAACCTTGAGCGCTTAAGTACTTCTTAACATCGCTAATTCGGTGTATTCCGAAGTGAAATACGCTCGCAGCCAGTAGCGCATCTGCGCCAGCATCTAGGGCGCTAGCAAAATCTTCCAAGGTTCCAGCGCCACCGCTGGCAATTAGTGGAACCTTTGAGATCGCACGTACCGCAGTGATCATGCCAATGTCATATCCGGCACGCGTGCCATCGGCATCCATTGAATTAAGAAGAATCTCGCCGGCGCCAAGTGCGCAAGCTTTCTCAACCCAGGCAAGTGCATCAATTCCTGCACTCTGGCGACCACCATGGGTTGTTACTTCGAATCCAGATTCGGTACGTGCGCGTCGTGCATCAACTGAGATAACTAAGACTTGTGATCCAAAGCGATCGGCAATTTCTGCAATTAATTCAGGTCGGGCAATTGCGGATGTATTTATGGAAACTTTATCGGCACCGGCGCGTAGTAAGCGATCAACATCCTCAACGCTGCGAATACCACCACCCACGGTAAGTGGAATAAATACCTGCTCTGCAGTTTTTCGCACAACATCTAAAGTTGTTTCGCGATCGGAGCTACTTGCCGAGATATCTAGAAAAGTTAACTCATCTGCGCCTTCCAAGTTATAGAGATTGGCCATCTCAACTGGATCGCCCGCGTCTACCAAATCTGTGAAGTTAACGCCCTTTACAACCCGGCCTTCAGTTACATCTAGGCAAGGGATGATGCGAATCGATAGCGCCATTTACTTTGCGCCCTTAGTAAGTGTCAGCGCCTCTTGCAAGGTGAATGCGCCGGCGTATAAAGCCTTGCCAACAATTGCGCCTTCAACTCCCAGTTCATTTAACGCAGCTAACGCAGCAATATCTGCCAGGGATGAAATTCCGCCGCTTGCAACAACCGGCTTCTTTGTAGCGCTGCAGACTTCGCGCAAGAGTTCCAGGTTTGGTCCTTGCAAAGTGCCATCCTTAGTTACATCTGTTACGACATATCGCGCACAGCCATCGCTTTCCAAACGCGCCAGCGTTTCAAATAAATCGCCACCTTCTTTAGTCCAACCACGCGCTGCAAGGACATGGCCGCGCACGTCTAAACCAACTGCGATTCGATCGCCATATTCGCCAATTACCTGCGCCGTCCATTCTGGATTCTCAAGCGCTGCAGTACCCAGATTGATTCGGCGACAGCCTGTTGCAAGAGCTCGCTTTAGCGATTCGTCATCACGAATTCCACCCGATAATTCAACTTTTATATCTAAGCGGCCAACTACTTCAGCCAAGATCGCGCTGTTATCACCGCGCCCAAAAGCTGCATCAAGGTCGACTAAGTGAAGCCATTCTGCGCCGGCTGCTTGGAATTCAAGTGCAACTTCTAGCGGTTGGCCATAGATGCTCTCGCGCGCTAACTCACCTTGCACCAGTCGTACTGCACGGCCATCTTTAACATCTACGGCAGGCAGTAGCTCTAGATAATTTGCTTCGCTCATAGCATCGCCACCCAGTTCTTAATTAGCGCAAGACCGGCATCGCCAGATTTTTCAGGGTGGAATTGTGTAGCGCAGATTGCGCTATCTTCAATCGCACTTAGAAATTTCTCGCCGTGCGTGGTCCAAGCTTGCGCTAGACCCACCTTCGCCTTGGCTGCATATGAATGTACGAAGTAGAAAGCTTCATCTTCGATTCCCTTAAATAGTTGTGATGGGCCAGTTACTTCAACGGTATTCCATCCCATATGCGGCAGGATTGGTGCAGCAAGTTTGGTAATACTCTCTTGCCAAATACCGACGCCTTGATGAAGTTGATCGGTTGCATACTCATTGCCATCGCGAAAGAGAATCTGCATACCAACACAAATTCCAAGAGTTGGACGCTTGGCCGCAACGCGGGCGCGCACAATCTCATCTCCCCCGATTGCAATT
>Ga0209191_1002695_pt1 | contig 10867 bp, 9 predicted proteins | sample S_130626_EF_Meta_FD_187320 | JGI IMG/M metagenome (GOLD analysis project Ga0209191, IMG submission 187320) | Freshwater microbial communities from Lake Simoncouche, Canada to study carbon cycling - S_130626_EF_MetaG (SPAdes) (version 2) | ecosystem: Environmental > Aquatic > Freshwater > Lake ... | reverse complement strand
CAATGACGCCTTTGGTGCAGCCCATCGCTCGCACGCATCACTTGTTGGCCCACCGCGGTCGCTTCCATCTGCTGCCGGTCGTTTGCTTGAGCGTGAAGTAGAAATTTTAGGTTCGTTGCGCGAATCTCCGAAGCGTCCTTTTGTGGCGGTGCTTGGCGGTGCAAAAGTCAGTGACAAAATTGGCGTTATAGAAGCTCTCTTGCGAGTTGTTGATTCTCTAGTAATTGGTGGAGGAATGTGTTTCACATTTTTGGCCGCCAAGGGTTATCCGGTAGGTGATTCGTTGTGTGAACTTGATCAAATTGCAACGTGTAAGAAGTTGCTTGAGAATTCGAAGCCGATCTATCTGCCAGAAGATATAAATGGCCTAGATGCGAATGGGCAGTTTGCTTCCTATGGAGTTCGTTTGCCTGATGGCGCAAAAGGTCTCGATATCGGTCCTGGAACCGCGGGTGCTTTCACGGACGTAATCATGGATGCTCGTACTGTTTTCTGGAATGGGCCGATGGGGATGTTTGAAGATGAAAGATTTGCAGCGGGTACTCGTACGGTTGCCGAAGCAATGGCGGCGACAAAAGCATTCACAGTTGTTGGTGGTGGCGATAGCGCCGCTGCTCTCGCAACATTTGACTTAGACGACCAGATTGACCATGTATCCACCGGCGGTGGTGCTTCGCTAGAACTTCTTGAGTTGGGCGACTTGCCTGGCTTGGCCGCATTGAGAGGCGCTCCAAATGTCAAATAATTCTCGTAAACCACTAATCAGTGGTAACTGGAAAATGAATCAAAACCATTACGAAGCAATTCAGTGCTTACAAAAATTGGCTTACCTCGTTGGCAAGGATGATTTCGCAACAGTTGATGTCAGTATTCATGCTCCGTTTACAGATATTCGAAGTGTTCAAACTTTGATAGATGCCGATGATCTGAAATTCTTATTGGGAGCACAGCACTGCCATTTCGAGGACAAGGGTGCTTTTACTGGTGAAATTGCACCTGTGTTCCTTGCGAAGCTGGGAGTGAAATATGTGATTTGTGGCCACAGTGAGCGACGTGAATTGTTCTTTGAGACTGATGAACTGGTTCAGAAGAAGGTGTCGGCGGTCCTTGCTAACAAGATGACACCGATTTTGTGTGTTGGTGAAACTTTGTCTGAGCGAGAAGCTGGACAAACGCTGGAAAAGGTACTGGGACAATTGCGTGCAGGTCTGACAAAAGTGACCCCAGAACAAGCTGCAACAATCGTGATTGCGTATGAACCAATTTGGGCTATCGGTACTGGAAAGACGGCAACAACAAATGATGCACAAGACGTTTGTCATTCAATACGTCAAGAAATTGGTGTTTTGTTTGGTGCTGAAACAGCTGCCGCCATCCGTATCCAATACGGCGGTTCTGTGAAAGCATCAAATATTGCTGAATTGATGCGCCAGACAGATATTGATGGCGCATTGGTGGGAGGAGCAAGTCTTGATCCTGATGAGTTTGCTCGCATAGTTCAGTACCGGTTGCACGAAGAAGCGCAATGACGTCAACGGTCAGTTCTGTTCACGATGATGATGCGTCGTCACCTGTAGCAGTTTCAATTATTGGGAAATCCCCCCGAGAGCTTGCATGGGCCAGGCTGTCGCAAGACAAATTTGCACGTGTTGCGTTAGTTGTAATCCTTCTGTATCTCTTAGTTGCTGCGTTTGCTCCTGCCATTTGCGCAGTGTTAGGTATCAGTCCATACGCGCTCGACGGTGCAGCACTTAATGATTACGGACTTCCGAAGGGTGCTTTTGGCGGAATCTCTTCTGAACACTGGCTTGGAGTTGAACCAGGTACGGGCCGAGACATCTTTGCGAGGTTGATATACGGAGCGCGCGCCTCGTTACTTGTGGGAATCTTGGCGACGTTATTGACTACCGCACTCGGTCTAGTAATTGGTGTTGTTGCTGGGTACAAGCGCGGGTGGGTCGATTCCATAATCGGTCGATTCATGGACTTGACTTTGGCCTTTCCATCCTTCTTGCTCATCATCGCTTTGACGAGACCATTTACCCAACGCCTTGAGTCTCTCGGTGTTCCAGAAGGTAATCCAGCTCGAATGACCTACATCATCTTGGTATTGGCAACATTTGGTTGGGTGTACGTCGCTCGGGTCGTGCGCGGCCAAACTCTTTCATTGCGTGAACGAGAATTTGTCGAAGCTGCAAAGGCGAGTGGAGCGACGTCCTGGCACATTATTTTTAAACAACTTCTGCCAAATTTATGGGCGCCCGTGATCGTAATTGTGTCGCTAAGCCTCCCGGGATACGTGGCCACAGAATCGACGCTGTCCTTCCTCGGACTTGGATTGATGCAGCCGGCAGCTTCTTGGGGCGTGATGCTGGGTGATTCCGTTCGGTATTACAGAGCGGACCCCACCTATCTGTTTGTCCCCGGTGTCGCACTGGTTGTGCTGGTGATGGCCTTCAACTTGGTCGGAGATGCCGTACGCGACGCCCTCGACCCGAAAACCGACCGCCAGAACTTGCTGTAAGAGCCTGCTCGGCTCTTGTTTCTAGGGCTTTTCCGATTGTTCAACCCCCGTTCATCGAGGGGCTAAGGTTTTATATCTTGTACATACACAGGACATGAAGGGGAGAAACTCATGAAACAGCGTCGTATTATCGCCGCAGTCGGTTTTGCTCTCGTTGCTTCAGTCGTTGCCGCAGCATGCGGTGGCAGCAGTGGTAGCGGCAGTGAAGGCGGCACGCCAACCAAAGGTGGAACAATCCACATTCTTAGCAATGGCGAGCAGATTGCTCACCTTGATCCGCAACGTAACTACACGGGAGACGATCTCGCATTTGTTGGTTCAACGATGCAACGTACGTTGACTTCGTATAAGTACGCAGCTGGTGACGAAGGTTCATCAATTGTTCCTGACCTCGCAACAGATCTCGGTACTCACAACGAAGACGGAACTGTTTGGTCGTTCACATTGCGTGATGGTGGAACTTTTGAAGATGGTTCTGAAATCACATGTGCAGACGTGGCGTACGGAGTGTCTCGCACTTGGGCTACAGATGTAATTACCGACGGCCCTACGTATGCATCTACCTATATTGATGCTGGTAAGTATCCAGGCCCATACAAAGCAACAGCTGATGAACAGGCTGCCTTTGATAAGGCTGTTTCATGCGACGGTAAGACAATTACCTTCAATTTGAGCGTTCCCGTTGCTGACTTTAACTACACCACTACGTTGCTTGCTTTCAGCCCTGTGCCAAAGGCTGCGGACACTGGTGAAAAATACGACATGCATCCTGTCGCGTCTGGGCCATACAAGATTGAGTCATACACCATTGGTAAGTCTCTTGTACTTGTACGAAACGAAAGTTGGAGCAAAGACTCTGACCCAATTCGTAGCGCAAACCCTGATTCATTCGTGTACGAGTTTGGTCTCGACGAAGCCGTTATGGATGAGCGAATGATTAAGGATGCAGGCGACGATCAGTTCGCAGTGTCATTTGGTATCCAACCCGAAAACCTTCAGACGATTTTTGAAGATGACGCCTTTAAGGATCGTCGAGTTGATTACTACGACCCATTTGTTACGTACACAAACCTCAACGTAAAGAATCTTTCTTGTGTTGAAGTACGTAAGGCCATCTACCTTGCTCTTGATCGCGATGCCCTTCGTAAGGCTGGCGGCGGACCATACACAGGTGACTTTGCAGACGGGTACATCAAACCAGCACTTGCGCTCGACTATAAGAAGTCAACGTTGCCTGATGGTTTGAATGCTGACGGAACTGCCAATGTCGAAGCTGCACAAGCAGCGATGACAGCTGCCGAAACCGCTTGCCCTGAAGTTGCTGCACATGCGAAAGACGGATTGGCGTTCTATCGTCCTGCAACGCCAGTGTGGGACAAAGCTATCGCTATCTGGATTGATTCGCTTGGAAAAGTTGGAATCAAGTTGAAGGATGAGCCTGTAGAGCCAAGTGTTTACTGGCCAACAGTTATGAACCCAGAAACTAACTACGACATTGCTCGTGGTGGTTGGGCTCCTGACTGGGCGAACGCTTCAACAGTCATTCCTGAGTTGTTCTCAACAGCCGGTGGATTCAACCTCACCCGTAATGCTGGTGACCCTGATTATGCAGAGTTCCAGACCAAAATCGACGCTGCAAAGAAGGAACTAGACCGCACAAAGCAAGGCGTGATGTGGCAAGAACTAAACCAGTTTGTTGTTGATCGTCTGTGGGCTTTACCAGGAACGTTTACAAAGGCTCAGAGTATCTGGGGTTCAAAGGTTGGCAATGCTTACCAATGGGCACCATTTGGAGCGTTTAACTATGGAGATCTCTACGTTAAGTCGTAGGTATTAGACCTTGTGAAGGGGGTATCGGTTTCGGCCGGTACCCCCTTTGCTATTGGTGTCTGTGCGCGAATTAGTGTGAAAGAGGTCTTATGTTCATGTTTATAGTGCGGCGGATTTTTTTCGCCCTAGTTCTCCTTCTAGCTGTCTCGTTCTTTACGTACATGCTTTTTGCAATGTTGCCGTCGGATCCCGCTGCGTTGACATGTGGCAAGAACTGCAAACCAGTTGTCATTGCGGCCAACAGAATTCGATTGGGATATGACAAGTCCTTGATTGAGCAATACTGGTTGTTTTTGAGAGGTATTTTCGCTGGGCGGGATTACGGCACCGGGGCGGCTGCTTTCAGTTGTGGTGCTCCATCTTTGGGCTATTCATTCGGGCAGCATGAATGTGTCACCACCCTCATTACACAAACATTCCCAGTGACTGCGTACTTGTCAATAGGTGCTTTTGTGTTGTGGATGTTGATAGGCATTAGTTCAGGTGCGATAGCAGCGTTGAACAAGGGAAAATGGCAGGATCGTGCAGCTTCTATTTTCACTTCAATCGGAGTTAGTCTTCCGACTTTTTACATTGGATTACTGGTTCTATTCTCCGTTGTGATTTGGTTACGAATATTGCCATTCCCTTCTTATGAATCTCCTTTTGATAATTTTCCTACATTCTTAAGGACAATGATTTTGCCGTGGTTGGTTCTTGCTGTTCTCTCAGCGGCTAGTTACACGAGGCTTACTCGAAACGGGATGCTAGAAGCGATGAATGAGGACTTCGTACGTTTGGGGGTCGCAAAGGGTTTGACTACCCGAATTATTTTGCGCCGTTATGTGATGCGGCAAGCCCTTGTTCCCATCGTTACCATTGCCGGTCTGGACTTCGCTGGTCTATTGGGCGGAGCAATCATTACCGAGAGTGTGTTTTCATTGCCGGGCATGGGCAAGATGTCTATTCGCGCTGTGGTTGAGTCTGATTTGCCTGTTCTGGTTGGTACCACCATGGTTGCGGCGGTCTTCATTGTTGTTGCGAATGTGCTGGTTGATATTGCATATGGTTACCTCGATCCTCGTGTGCGGGTGAAATAGTGATGTTGCCCGACGTTGTTCTGTCTGTCAGAAATCTCTCAGTTGTGTTCCACACTCCTGATGGCGACGTGGTGGCGGTGAACGACGTGTCGTTTGATTTGCGTAGTGGTGAGACGCTCGGAATAGTCGGCGAGAGTGGTTCAGGAAAATCAGTGACGGCATCGTCAATCTTGAGGCTCAATAATTCAAATACCGCTTCAACAACGGGACAAATTTTTGTATCTGGCGTTGATGTATTGTCCGCAGACGAAAGCGACGTAAGGCGGATTCGCGGAAGCGAAGTCGCCATGATTTTTCAAGATCCTCTGTCGGCTCTGAATCCTTATTACACAGTTGGCAAACAGATCACTGAGGCCTATCTGGTGCACCATCCAGACGCCTCGAAAGATGATGCACGAAGCGTCACGTTGGAGATGTTGAAAAAGGTCGGAATCCCTAATCCGGAAAAGAGAATCGACGAGTTTCCGCACCAGTTCTCCGGTGGCATGAGACAGCGGATTGTGATTGCCATCGCTCTCATCAATAACCCGAAAGTGCTCATCGCAGATGAACCCACCACTGCATTGGACGTAACCGTTCAGGCTCAAATCTTGGATCTGATGAAGGAACTGCAAACAGAGTTCAAGATGGCGATTGTTTTGATTACACATGATTTAGGTGTGATAGCAGAGGCCGCGCTGGACGTGCTTGTTATGTATGGAGGGCGGATAGTAGAACGCTCATCAGTTGATGCATTGTTTTCCGAACCAGCTCATCCATATGCATGGGGTCTCCTCGGAGCCGTTAATAGTTTGAGCAACAGTAGTCGCGGCGCTCTCGTCACGATTGCGGGTTCACCGCCATCTCTTATTGATTTGCCCAAGGGTTGTTCTTTCAATCCTCGCTGCTCGCATGCTTTTGAAAAGTGTTCTACACAAGTGCCGATACTACGTTCTGTTGGCACGTTGGGTTCAGTGACGGCGTGTCACTTGCCAGACGAAACAATTCTGTCTTTGGGTAGAAAGGCAGCTGCGCAATGAGTCAAGACATCGCACTTCAAGCTGTCAATTTGGTCAAGTACTTTTCGACTGGCTCCTCAGGAGTACTTGGGCGGGCAACGAGCATTGTGCAAGCTGTTGATGGAGTGTCTTTCACTTTGCCTACAGGAAAGACGTTGGGAATTGTGGGGGAGTCCGGTTGCGGTAAATCCACGCTGGCTCGTCTGGTGACACGCTTGATTGAACCATCATCCGGTTCGGTAGTTCTTGATGGAGTTGACATCACCAACCTGTCAGGTAAAGCGCTGCGCGAAATCCGTCGAAAACTTCAGATGATCTTTCAAGATCCGTATTCATCACTAAACCCACGTCATTCCATCGGACAAATCATTGGTGATCCCATGCGAATTCAAGGGATTGTGACTAAGGGAAACGAGAAAGTTGAAGTACAAGAGTTGATGCAGCGCGTTGGTCTCAATCCCGAGCACTACAACCGTTACCCCCATGAATTCTCTGGCGGACAACGTCAACGCATTGGTATTGCGCGTGCCTTGTCACTTCGGCCGTCAGTGATTGTGGCTGACGAGCCGGTTTCTGCCCTGGACGTCTCTATTCAGGCCCAGATTTTGAATCTGCTTGAGAATCTTCAGAAGGACCTTGGTTTGTCCTTTGTCTTTATTGCTCACGACCTTTCAGTGGTGCGGCACATTGCTGATCAAGTAGCTGTGATGTATCTGGGCAAAATTGTTGAAGTGGGTGATTCTGCGACGGTGTACAAGAATCCGGCTCATCCGTATACCAAAGCGTTGCTGTCGGCGGTTCCTGTGGCGAACCCGTCCTTACGCAACTCAGACAAGCGCATACGTTTGGTAGGCGACGTGCCGTCACCGATAGACCCTCCTTCAGGTTGTCGATTCCGAACCCGCTGTTGGAAGGCATCAGACATCTGTGAGGCCGTTGAACCGCCTCTGCAGCCAGATGGCTCTGGCAGGGTAGTTGCATGTCATTTCCCTGAAGAACAGGCTGTGGCCGTGGGGCAGAGCCCTCAATAGGGCGATAGGATTTGGACTCGTGCGATCCATTGTTATGTACATCACCCTCGTCCTGAACGTGGTTTCTATGTTGTCCCTTATTGTGGGCGTTCTGCTTCATAGTGGGCAAGGTGGAGGCCTTTCAGACATGTTTGGTGGAGCCAGTGGCGCTGCGCTCGGCTCAGCAGCTGCCGAGCGCAACTTGAATCGAATTACGACAGTCTTTGCGACTATTTGGCTCTTTACAGTTATCGCACTGGCATTCTTGCTGAATTAGCTCGTCCGATTATGAGAGCAATCTGGGTATCCTGACACCCACGTCGAAGTGGCGAAATAGGCAGACGCACCGGCTTAAGGGGCCGGCGCCCGCAAGGGCGTGGGGGTTCAAGTCCCCCCTTCGACACCAAGTACAAAAGCGGCGCTTCGGCGCCGCTCTTCTTTTGCACTATTTCAGATAGTCCGACAATCGAGCGACAGTGAGTCCCTGGGCCTTAATCTGCTTTTCGAATCGTCTGATGCTCTGAGCCATTGAGCCGATGTAATGAACGATTGCGATGTTTCCAGGGTGAATCTTTCCGTCCCACGTGGTGATCGTTCGTCCATTCAAACTGACAGTCCAGAGAACTACATGAGAGATTCCACATGCAGCTGCTGCCTGCAATGTTCTCTTGTCCCATGACCCATAAGGTGGTCTGAAGTAGCCAGTTGTTGACCCAAACTTCTCCTTGATGCGCCGTTCACCTTCGCATATTTCTTTCTTTTGTTTTTCGAAGGACAGTCCCTTAAGCGCAATGTGGTTTTCAGAGTGTGTGCCGATGTCATTTTTGGATCCAAGGGAACTGAACCATGATGAGTACGGACCGACCTTTGATGGAAGGATGAAGCTTGTAACGGGCCACTGCAGTCTTTCTAACTCTGCTGCTGCATCGCTTGGTCGATCTGATCCGTCATCTGCAGTGAAGAAGACCACTTTGTCGGTGGTGTCAATTTTGTACAGGAGCTTGGCCTGCGGCAGTTCAGTCGCTTTGAGAGGCATTACATGCGATGTCGTCGAAATGGCCAACACGCAGCAACCGATCAGAAAATAAAGTTTTCGCACGTGCCAATAATGGCAGAAATGTAACGTCTCTTTCTATTTGAGTACAGAGTACAGAGAATCAATCAGTGCTCTGTTGCGAGGGTTCTGCCAACGTGGTCCCATTTGGTTCATTACGTAGCCGAAACCGACCTTGGTGACTGGATCACAGAAGCCAACTGACCCGCCTGCACCAAAGTGACCAAATGATTCCACGTTTGGGCCGAAACCTCGTTCGGGAATGGGCAGCTGAAACCCATGACCGAATCGGGATGTGCGGTGAAGAATTCGGTCGTCACCTGTAGAGACTTCTGAAGAAGCGATATTCAAAATTTCATGGGGAAGCAGAGACACATTGTTATAAGTGCCACCATGAGCAAGTGAGGTGTACAACATAGAAATGGCACGCGCAGAAGCATGAACGTTGGTACTAGGCATCTCTGCAAGTCGCCATGGCGCAGTGTTTACAACGCCAGCTCCTGAGAGTCCTGAAGGGTTGTAGTACGTGTTGAACTGAAGGAGTTGTTCTTCGTCTAGTCCTGCCGGTTCAGCTTCAGGAAAAGGATCATTGGGCCATTCATAATCCGCGATACGAGAATGCAGGTGTGCCGGGGTTCCTAGATAGATCTCTGCACCAAGAGGTGCTGCGATAAGTTCTGAAATCAATGTGCCGACTGTTTTTCCAGTAGTGCGTCGTAGAACTTCTCCGACGAGAAACCCGTAGGTATTGACGTGGTACCCGTGTTCTTGACCCGCAGGCCACCACGGTGTCTCTGCTGCCAATGCCTCTGTCATCAACTTCCAGTCGAACATGGCGTTCGGCGGTAGGCGAGAGCGTACAGCGGGGAGTCCGGCGCGATGCCCAAGTAGGTCTCGAAGGGTCAATGCTTCTTTTCCATTGACGGCGAACTCAGGCCAAACTGAAGCCACACGTGTTTCATACGAGACGAGACCGCGTGCCACGCACTGTGCAGCTACGACTGCTGTGACGCCTTTCCCAATGGAGAACGCATTTACCAATTGATCTTCTTGCCAGTGACTGCTTCGCTGCGGGTCAGAGTACCCACCCCACAGATCAACAACCTTTGTGCCGTTTACGGTGATGCAAACAGAAGCACCGATTTCTCCATGTTCAACAAAATTGTTCTGAAAAGCATCACGAACTATGTGAAACGCCTCATCACATGTTCCGTGAATTGGCGTAAGCATTGTTAGAGAGCTGACTTCTCCAGGATGTGAATGCCGCAAGCAGAGCCAAGACCAATCACATGTGCAAGGCCGACTTTTGCGCCCTCGATTTGGCGAGGTCCGGCTTCACCACGTAGGTGATGGCACACTTCCCAAATGTTGGCAATACCTGTTGCTGCAATTGGGTGACCCTTTGATTCAAGTCCACCTGAAACGTTTACCGGCATTGAACCGTCGCGCCATGTTGCACCTGAGTTGAAGAAGTCAACTGCGCCGCCTTCTTCACAAAGCATGAGGTTGTCGTAGTGGACAAGCTCAGCGGTTGCGAAGCAGTCATGAAGTTCAACAAGGTTGAGGTCAGACGGTGATACACCGGCTTGCTCGTATGCCTGCTTTGCTGCGATGCGAGTAAGCGTGTTTACATCTGGCAAAACTTGGCATGCCTCTTGGTACGGGTCACTAGTGAGAATCGAAGCAGACACTTTGATCGCACGGCGTTGTTGCTCGAGAGACAGTGTCTTCAACTTTGCGCCACTAACTACTACAGCTGCTGCTGCGCCATCGCAGTTAGCTGAGCACATTGGGCGTGTGTTCGGGTACGAGATCATGATGTCGTTCATAATTTCGTCCAGTGACATGCGCTTTGTGTATGCAGCTAGAGGGTTAAGTGTTGAGTGTGCATGGTTCTTTTCTGAGATCTTTGCGAACAATTCAAAAGTTGCGCCACCATATTTGTGGCCATATTCCATACCGACTTGTGCGAAGGTTCCGGGCATTGCCGCTGTACCGATAAGTCCATCAACATTGGTGACTGATCCGAATCGACCTTGTGGTGTCCATTCTTTGTTCTTTGACTTCGGCGTTCCACCGCCGCCAAGGAGGCCGACGCCTGCAAGCTTCTCAACACCAACTGCAAGGCCCATATCGCATTCGCCAGCCTTGATTGCCATGATGGCAGTACGCAGTGCGGTAGCGCCCGTTGCGCACGCGTTGGAGACGTTGTACACCGGAATACCTGTCTGGCCAACCTGCTTCTGAATCATTTGACCGATTCCGCCTTGACCCATGAGACATCCGGCAGCCATAACGCCGATGTCTTTCATAGTGACTTGAGCATCAGCGAGTGCAGCTATGACTGCTTCTGATGCGAGGTCAACCGTGTC
>Ga0209191_1002694_pt1 | contig 10868 bp, 8 predicted proteins | sample S_130626_EF_Meta_FD_187320 | JGI IMG/M metagenome (GOLD analysis project Ga0209191, IMG submission 187320) | Freshwater microbial communities from Lake Simoncouche, Canada to study carbon cycling - S_130626_EF_MetaG (SPAdes) (version 2) | ecosystem: Environmental > Aquatic > Freshwater > Lake ... | reverse complement strand
TTCTCTATTTCATCACGGATACGCTCCTCGCTCACAGCATGGATCTCAGGAGCAAGATCGCAAAGAGCTTCCCATGTGGCAGGATCGATCTCAAATGCTAATGTGGTCGCAAAACGAATAGCTCGCAAGAGGCGCAATTTGTCCTCTTGAAAACGTTCCTTAGGATGACCAATGGCACGAATGATTTTTAAGGAGAGGTCATGACCTCCTTCTACATAGTCTAGAATCTCTTTAGTAATGGGGTCATAGAAAAGTCCATTGATGGTGAAGTCACGTCGCTTAGCATCTTCTGTGGCATTTGTAAAAAGAACATGGTTAGGATGGCGCCCATCCGAGTAAGTGCCATCGTGGCGAAAGGTTGCTACTTGAATTTCAGTCTCCTCTTCTAAGACAATAATGACTCCAAATTGAGCTCCCACAGGAATCGTACGAGAAAAAATCTTTTGAATCGCTTCGGGTAAGGCATCGGTGGCGATATCGTAATCATGCGGCTCTACACCCAGCAACATATCACGCACACAGCCCCCAGCAAAATAGGCTTGGTAGCCATGATTACGGAGTTTTTGTAATACCTTGATAGCAGAAGAGGAATCAATAGGGGTGAGAGATGTTTTAGACACAGAGTTTCAAAAAAAAGTAACATTAACCTGGATGTTTTACACCAATCACCTACGTAGAGCGGGAAGCGAGGGTGGATGCTGCGCCCAAGCTCGAAGTCTTCCTAGGCCAGTAGGTACTCATGCAGCCGTCGTCAGACTTCATCGCTCGCCTTACCCTATCAGCCTTCGCGGCCTCCTTGTTATGATCAGTATCAAATATCTGGGCTATTTCGAATCATTCATACTAAATTTATTATGGCTTGTGGAAAGCTCATTGTTACTGCGTTAGTCTCGAATTATAATTGTAGCGGTAGAGGGACTCCTACAGCCCTGCGTCAAAATGCTCGCCTGCTTTGACTCGTCAGCCTTGGAAGCTCCCTCGTCACGATGATTAGGAATATCTGGGTTCATCAAATGGGGATTACAAGAAAGAGCGTTACTGCCACAACTGACGGTCCAAGCTACGATAGCTTAGTGCTTCAAGGAGATGATCTTTTTCTATTTCTTCAGATTCTGAGAGATCAGCAATCGTTCTGGCTACTTTTAAAATACGATCGTAGGCACGTGCACTAAAATTCAAATCGGTAATCGCTTTTTTGAAAATGGCATCTCCTTCCGTTGTGAGGTTACAATATTTGCGAAGTTCTCGAGGGTTCATCCGAGCATTACAGCGAGTCTTAGTAGATTCTGAAAAGCGCTCCTGCTGACGTTTTCGTGCTTTTATGATGCGATCACGAATTTGAAAGGAGGATTCAGCAAGTTCTTTCCCAACGAGCTCTTGGTATTCAATAGCGGGAGCCTCTACATGAAGATCAATACGATCGAGTAGGGGGCCAGAAATGCGTTGGCGGTAGCGTTCACGTTGAGGAGGTGTGCAGCGGCATTCACGTTTCAAATCACCATAGTAGCCGCAGGGACAGGGATTCATAGCTGCAACAAGCATGAACATAGCAGGAAAAGTCATTGTTCCTGCTGCTCGTGAAATGGTGACTTTTCCATCTTCGAGAGGCTGGCGTAATACTTCGAGTGTGGAGCGTTGAAACTCTGGAAGCTCATCCAAGAATAGAACACCATGATGAGCAATACTGATTTCTCCTGGAGTAATTGCTGCAGACCCCCCTAACAGACCGACATTAGAAATAGTATGATGAGGATCCCGAAAGGGTCGTTGGCTAATCATAGGCTTTCCATGATCAAGAAGACCACAAACACTATGTATTTTTGTGCTTTCCAATGCCTCTTCTAAGGAGAGGGGAGGCATGATAGAGGGGATGCGTCGTGCTAGCATCGATTTTCCTGATCCAGGGGGACCAATAAGAAGAATGTTATGCCCCCCTGCTACTGCGACTTCGACTGCTCGCTTGACCTGGTGTTGGCCTTTCACCTCGCTAAAATCTACTTCAAAGGTGAGCTGTTCTGCGAGCAAGGCATCATGATTTTCTTCTTCAGCGGCAAGTTCTTGTTGCATCGAAAGAAATTCATAAGCTTCACGCAAGGTTCGAATGCCATAGACCTCGATTCCTTCTACTACAGCAGCCTCTCGGGTGTTGGCAATAGGAAGAAGAACCGCTTTTTTTCCCCGTGCTCGTGCCTCTAGAGTAAGAGGAAGAGCTCCCTTGATAGCTCGAACCTCCCCTGTCAATGCCAGTTCTCCCGCAATGTAACAATGATGGAGACGGGGCAGTGTTGCTTGATTGGCAAGTGCAATCATTCCTAAGGCAATAGGGAGATCAAAATTAGGGCCCTGTTTTTTAATATCAGCAGGAGCTAAATTAACGGTCGTACGGGTGCGAGGCCACTTGTAGCCGCTGTTGCTAATTGCTGCAATCACTCGATCTTTGCTTTCTCGTACGATCGCATCAGGAAGTCCCACAACAATAATGGAAGGTTCTCCTGATCCTCCTGTATGAATTTCAATCTCTACTTCGGTAGCATCAATTCCAATAACAGCAGCAGAGAAGAGTTTGGTAAGCATCAGGTTGGAACTATCAGAAAGCTTCTTTGAAGTCAAAAGCTAAAACTTTTTAATGAACATACAAGTGATTCTTGTGTCCAAAGAGAGATGTTCATTCCCCCCAAGAAGCCGATCGTTCAACGTTCCCTCAGTTACACTACTCCAGCATCTCTTAGAGATCTTCTTAATGACTCAAGAGAGCAATCCTCTGAGGATATTTTCTTATTAGATTATTGTGAAGAGCTATCACCTTTCCAAAAAAGAACTCTTCTGATTGGTGATACAGCCCTAGGTTCCGATTGGGAGAGCTTTGGAGCTCCCCCCTTGTTTAATCCCTGCAAGCTTTTGCACATGAATATTGCTTTAAAAGTCTAAAATCTTTTCTAAAAAACATGAACGTCAGGCCCCGACTAACTGTCTAATGCCGTTAGAAACATCAACTTCTTAAAACCATCATTTATGAATTATTCCTCTGAAAATACTGATCCAAGTTTACAAAAATATCTTCAAGAAATTTCATGTTATCCGCTTATCTCGGTTCAACGAGAGGTAGAGCTTGCACTATTAATTAAGGAGGGTGACAAAGCCGCCTTTGCAGAGATGGTTCGTTCCAACCTACGGCTCGTGGTGAAGATTGCACGAGAATTCTCTAATTTCGGGTTACCTCTTCTCGATCTTATTTCAGAAGGAAATATTGGTTTAATGAAAGCGGTGAAACGTTTTGATCCAGCAAAAGGGGGTAAGTTAAGCACCTACGGATCATGGTGGATCAGACAATCGATTAAACGAGCTTTAGCTAACCAAAGCAAAACGATACGTCTCCCCATTCATCTTGTCGATAAGCTAGCAAAGATTCGTCGTGTAGGTGATAGCCTTGCTGAAGCCTTGGGGCGCGAGGCAACTCATGAGGAGATTGCTGAGGAGGTCGGAATGCTTCCCTCGAAGGTGGCTCAGTTAAAAATGTCAGCGGTACGTCCTACCTCCTTGGATGCCCCTTTAAGTGATGATGGAACTACAGAGCTTTCGGAAATCGTGAGTGATGAAATGGCTTTCAATCCTTTTGAACAGCTGAATGAAAAAGATATGCAGGGAGAGTTAGTCGAGATTCTCGGTCAACTTGATGAGCGTGAACGTGCGATTCTTAACAGCCGATTTGGTCTCGATGGCTCCGAGCCGATCACCCTCGAGGAAGTTGGTGTAAAAATGGGAGTGACTCGTGAACGCATTCGTCAACTTCAAAATGCAGCTCTCTCCAAAATGCGTCGTGCTTTTCAAGGAGGCAATAAGATGAGCCTTCCTCTTGGATTGCCAGCACTGGCATAACCCGAATTTGCATACCGATCATCTGTAGCAGCTGGGAAGTCAGATGGATGTTGCGTTAGACTCACATTTTGATTTGGGCAGTATGTACACATACAGCCCTGCATCAAAATGCTCGTCTGCCTTACCCCATCAGCCTTCGCGGCCTCCTCGTCACGATCAGTATGAAACATCCGGGTTAATCAGAAAGATTTTCCTGATTCTTTACAGATTTAGTATGAAAAACTGAGGTCAACTTGTAAGATTCTCAAATGCTTTTTATTCTACCAACACCTATTGGCAATCTTGGGGATCTCTCCCATCGTGTAGAAGCTGTCCTTGCTTCCTGTGATCTTGTTCTTGCTGAGGATACACGCCGTGCAGAGCAGCTACTCAGTCATCTTGGAGTACGAAAAAAAATAGTTAGCTTCCAGGAGCATAACGAAGAGCAACGTCTTCCCTTCATCATGGATGTGCTGCATGCAGGCAAAGAGGTAGCGCTCCTGACCGATGCTGGAACCCCCTCTATTAGTGACCCAGGATTTCGGCTGGTAAGAGCCTGTATCAATGAAAAAATTTCGTATACTGTCCTTCCTGGTCCATCAGCAGTGACAACGGCACTTGTCGGAAGTGGTTTGCCTCCAGTTCCCTTTTACTTTGGAGGTTTTCTTCCTAACTCTGCATCGAAGCGACGATCAGAAATAAAAGCACTTTTAGAGCGTGGTATTACCTCTCTTTATTTTGAATCTCCCCATCGTCTCCCAGCCTGCTTAAAGGATTTTACTACATTATTACCCGAGGCACGGCTCTGTGTTGCAAGAGAATTGAGTAAAAAATTTGAAGAGTATGTTCATGGAACACCCCAGGAGGTACTGATTCATTTTTCCTCAAAAGCCGTCAAAGGAGAAATTACTTTGGTGGTTCATCCCTATCCTGTTTCAGCAAAAAAAACCGAAGACTATTCGGAAAAGATCCCCATCTTACGGAATTTGGCATAGCGCTCCTCGAGAAGATCAGGAAGTGATTTTTTTTCCAATTCTTCTAAAGCTTCGATGATTGCATGTCTCACTGCTGTTGCTGCCATAGAAGCATTATGATGAGCTCCGCCAAGCGGCTCTGGAACGATTCCATCAATGAGTTTTAGATCAGTGAGGTCTTGAGCTGTTAGTTTTAGTGCTGCAGCTGCTTCTGGGGCATGTTTGCGGTGTTTCCATAAAATGGCAGCACATCCTTCAGGACTGATGACTGAGTAGTAGGCATTTTCTAACATGAGGGATTTATCTGAAACACCTATTCCCAAGGCTCCCCCAGAGCCCCCTTCACCTAGAATAACAGAAATAATCGGAACTTTTAGCAGCATCATTTCACGAAGATTCACGGCAATAGATTCAGCAATGTGACGCTCTTCAGCACCAATCCCAGGATAGGCTCCGGGTGTGTCGATAAAGGTAATCACCGGGAGAGAAAACTTTTCAGCAAGTCGCATCAATCGTAATGCCTTTCTATAGCCTTCAGGATGAGGACTTCCAAAATTACGAAGGACATTTTCTTTCACGTTACGTCCCTTCTGTTGCATAATGATCACACACCGATATTTGCCAATTCGAGCAATACCAGCGGGCATCGCTTTATCATCTCCAAAACAACGATCACCATGCAACTCTACAAAATCGGTAAAACATCGTTCCAAATAATCAAGGGCATAGGGGCGGGAGGGGTGACGTGCAATTTGGACACGCTGCCAAGGAGTGAGGTTTTTATAGAGGTCAACCCTCATAAGTTCGAGTTTTTCCTGCATCACAGAAATGCGATGGGTATCCTCAGGGGTACGAGAAATTAAATCATCAAGACATTTTTCAAGCTCGAGTAGGGGTTGTTCAAAATCAAGGGGTAGTGGAGTCATAAAGAAGGTAAGATAACGAATTCATCCGAATATTTCACACTAAATCTAATGTGGCTTGTAGAAAGCTCTATGGCTACTGCATTGGTTTTGAAATGGGATTGGCATAAGAGCCCGGCATCACCATTCTTCGCCCACCTTGTGCTAATGAGCGTTGCATAGCACCACATGACGCTTCGGTACAAAGTATTCGGATTAGTCATCATCATGTAACTGGCAACATTGTTAAGTTTACAGTCTATTAAATTGAAAAGGGGACGTGATCAGCAGATGTTTTTTCTATTAGCAAAATCCAATCGGAATCACATTCTAGAGGCATTCTGGAAGATTTCAATCGGATGATTACTACTAAAAATTTAATCGATCGTGACTGATGTCTCCTTGGTAACAAAAGGAAAAAGTTCTATTAAATCTTCTCTTGAGAGAACAAAGCCAGGAGGCATCGCAGGGGTCGTTGCTGTCACATCAGCAGTAGCAACAGTGTTGGTGCTGGTATTGGGGGATGGTGCTATGGTAGTAGGAGCTGGAGTTATTGGAGTAGCTTGAGCTGCAACGATATTTCCGCTAGAACGTAAAAGAATAATACGCTCACTATCAGGATATTTTTTATCACCAAAAGCCGTTCGTTTGTTTCCTGAGGTAGCAATTCGGTCAACAATCGTTGTCGTTTGAGGAGGTTTTTTTTGACTTCCTTTAGGAGGAAAGGAGAGTAAAGAATAGCTTTTTAAAAACTGATCATGGTTTTTCAGAATCACTATTCCTAAGGGACGATCGATTTCGAGACTTGTGCTCAGTTGAGGTACGAATAGGACCTGTCCAATTTGAAGGTTAATATTGGGGAGATGATTAAGGCGTTGGATTAATTCAGGGTTAGATTTTTGTTTGCGTGCAATTCGATCCAAGGAATCCCCTTTGACCACTGTATAGTTTTCTTGAGCCTCCGTTGGAGGTGAGGAGAGTAGCTCCATATTAGCTTTTCCAAGAAAAGCGAGGGCCTCTTTTTTTCTTGGTGTATTGGGATAATTGGCAAGCCACGTGAGCCATGCTGCTTGGGCTTCTAGAAGTTTTCCTGCATTTTGAAGTTCAACAGCTGCTTGAAAACCAGCTTGAGAAGGATCGGTGATAGTGGCTTTTGAAGTGCCGGAAGTTCTTTTTTTGAAAAAACTAAAAGCAGTGTGATTGGTGTATGGCTTGATAAAAAGCACATAACCAAAAATGCCTACAGAGCCAAAGACAAGTAATCCAATGATAAGAAGAATAAGTATTTTTGAAGAGCGCATAGGTTTTAAGAAGCTAAAATTTAGTAGGAAACGATACAATGGTTCCTTGGAATAGACAATATTGGAAAAAGCACTGTTGTAAAAATAGAGGGTTTGGACAAAAGTGTCTAAAATTGATGCAGCGCAAGGAGCCCCGAAGTGATGCCTCAATGCCTGATTTTAGGCATTTTGGAACATGCTCTAAATAAAGCCTCTCTTTTTCCACTCCCCTACATTCTCACCAGCCGAACGCTGGATTAAATCCATGGTGAATTTAATAAGACATGCTTCCCAGGCTTCATCGATACCTTCAATGAGTGTTGCGGTTTGATCATCACCCTTGCTGATTTCATCTTGGAGGCGACTAATTACATCCTCTTTAGGCTGCCTAAGGCATTGTTCAGATATATCGGTTTTTTTAAAAACAAAACCATAGCGCAATATTTTTAAGTGCTCCGGATATTTTCGAAAAAGCTCTATCATCTCCTCAGCCTGTTCTCCGAATCCCTCGAGCAGAAATTGATGCATGTATTGAGGGGCCATGATGCGAGGGCGTTCTGCATGAATCCTTCCAGCTCGTACGCGTACAGTGCCAACTTCGTCCATCGGTTCTGTTACAAGATGAAATTGAAAACTCGTATGACCAAACGTTTCAATAGCATGTCGCGGCTCAACAACGACACGGGTGTTTTCAAGTGCATAAGTAAAATCGTCAGAGGAGATCATGAATGTAAGAATTTAAAATGAAAAGACCGATGAAGATACACTTTTTTTCACTATTTACACACTTAACCCGCATATTTCATACCGATCACCTGCGTAAGCCGCGAAGCAAGGGTAGATACTACGTTCGCCCAGCCTTAAAATGCTCGTCCAAGATGCGCTAATAAGCTTTGCATGGTGCTTCATGACACTTCAATATGAAATGTTCGAGTTAACTATTATTTCTTGTCACGCTTTTAAAAACCATGCTTTCGAAATTTTTTATTGAGAGACCTGTCCTCTCCAACGTTATAGCGCTTGTAACAATGCTATTGGGGACCGTAGCCATTATCAATTTGCCGATCACCCAGTATCCGCCGATTACTCCACCAACAGTTCAGGTTACTGCTTATTATCCGGGGGCTACGGCAGAAACGTTGATAAAAAAAGTAGCACTTCCTATTGAACAACAGGTCAATGGAGTCCAAGGAATGCTCTACATGTCCTCAACTTCAACAAGCACGGGAACATACATTTTGACTGTGACATTTCAAATAGGAATGGATCCTGACATGGCTCAAATTCTTGTGGAGAATCGAGTCTCTGCAGCTCTAGCTCAGCTTCCTAGCCCTGTGCAAACACAAGGAGTGGTGACAAAAAAAACCTCCACCTCGGTATTGCAGCTTATCACGATAACCTCTCCCACAGAAAAGTATGATGCCCTCTTTCTTAATAACTATGCCACTATCAGTTTGCAAAATGAACTGATTCGTCTTCCAGGCGTTGCTAATATTAATGTCCTTGGCATAGGGCAATATTCCATGCGCATCTGGCTTAATCCGGACCTGATGCAGCAGCGCTCGTTGGTTCCTGAAGATGTGATTAATGCACTGACCCAGCAAAATGTTGAATTAGCAGCTGGCCAGTTTGGATCCCCACCTGCCGAACAAGGCCAAGATTTTCAACTTTCAATCACCGCCAATGGATCGCTCAACAAGGTTTCTGAATTTGAAGAGATCATTGTGAAATCTAGTACTTCCGGTGGGGGGAAAATCACACGGCTCAAAGATGTTGCTCGTGTTGAGTTGGGTTCTCAAGCCTACAACCAATTTTTTGAAGCTAATGGAAAGCCTGCTGGTGGACTTGCTATCTACCAATTACCAGGATCTAACGCCATCAATACAGCAAAGGGAGTCAGGCAAAAAATGGAAGAGCTGGCAAAAGATTTCCCCAAAGATCTTGCTTACGATATTCCTTTTGATTCTACGATTATCGTGAAGGAATCGGTGAATGAAGTTTACATGACACTGTTTGAAGCTGGAATTTTAGTCCTTATTGTCATTGTCGTTTTTTTACAAGATTGGAGGGCCTCGCTTGTTCCTGCAACAACTGTTCCTGTGACTATTATTGGTGCCTTTGGAGCGATGGCACTTTTGGGCTTCACTGTTAATACCATGTCACTCTTCGCCATCGTCCTCTCTATTGGCATTGTTGTTGATGATGCCATTGTGATTGTTGAAGGGGTGGTGCAGCATCTCGAAAAAGGAGTAACACCGCACGATGCAGCAATTAAGGCCATGAATAGTCTCTTTGGTCCTATTATTGGAATTACTCTTGTCTTAATGTCTGTGTTCCTTCCTGCAGCTTTCATGCCGGGGATGATTGGACAAATGTACTGTCAATTTGCACTCGTGATTGCAAGTACTGCTCTCATTAGCGCCATCAATGCCATGACTCTCAAACCAACCCAATGTGCACTTTGGCTAAAAAAAAGAGATCCCAAGGCGACGCTGAATGTTTTTTTTCGAGCTTTTAATGCCATTTATCATCCTCTGGAAAAGTGGTATGAGCGTGCTATTGGATTTTTAGTGAGCCATAGTCTGCAAGTAACAATTATTGGATTGTTGCTAGCATCTCTTGCAGGCTGGGGTTTTACAAAAATCCCTACTGGTTTCCTTCCAAGTGAGGATCAAGGGTACTTAATGGTTATTTCAAATCTCCCTAAAGCGATCGCCCAAGGAAGAACAAAAGCTGTTGTCAAGACCATGGCAGAGGAGATACGTAAATGTGAGGCTGTCAAAAGCACTCTCATTGTGGGGGGAATTCCACCCTTCGATTCTAATGATGGTATTGTTTATATTATTTTAAAAGATTGGGGAAAACGTGGCCCCCGAGGAGATCTTAAGATGGTCTATGAGGATATAAAAAAAATTGCTGATAGTCATCTTGAAGCCCGTTCAACGGTGATTATTCCGCCACCTATTCAGGGTCTCGGTTTTTCAGAAGGTTTTCAAATGCAGGTGAGTCTTATTGATAATTCTTTTAATTATGAAAAATTACAAAAGGCAGTTGAAAAAATCACAGCCCGAGCAAACAAGGATCCAATGCTGGAAAACGTCAGCTCGAGCTTTTTGGCCAATATTCCGCAGCGTCATCTTACTATTGATCGTCGTGAGGCAGCTACCTATGGGGTGAGTGTTGGTGATATTTTCAATTCTCTGCAAACCTACCTTGGTTCGACCTATGTCAATCAGTATAATCAATACGGGCATACCTTTGATGTCTTTGCCCAAGCAGATACAAGCTTTCGAGCCAACCCAGATACAATGAAGAAATTTTATGTGCATGGTCAGACAAGCAGTCAGAAAAATGGTCAGACAAGTGGCCAGACAAATTCCATGGTGCCTCTTGGCTCACTAGTAAAAATTGATCACTCCTTTGGACCTTCGACAATAACGCTCTACGATATTTACCCCTCTGCATCTATTATTGGAGTTCCCTCTCATGGAACGAGTTCAGGACAAGCATTAGAAGAGTTACAAAAGATTGCTGATGAAGAATTGATTTCTGGTGCTAAAACCTCCTGGACTGCGATGTCCTATCAAGAAAAACTTGCAGGAGCCTCCACCTATCTTGTTTTTGGGCTTGCTCTTCTTTTGGTTTATTTGGTTCTTGCAGGTCAGTATGAAAGTTGGATTACCCCTGTTGCTGTTATTTTAGCCGTTCCTCTCGCCTTACTTGGAACAGTCGTAGCATTAGGAGGAATAGGATTAGCCAATAATATTTACGTCCAAATTGGTCTTGTCCTTCTTATTGCACTCTCTGCGAAAAATGCCATTCTTGTAGTAGAAATGGCTCGTGAGTATCGTGCTGCA
>Ga0209191_1002692_pt1 | contig 10877 bp, 3 predicted proteins | sample S_130626_EF_Meta_FD_187320 | JGI IMG/M metagenome (GOLD analysis project Ga0209191, IMG submission 187320) | Freshwater microbial communities from Lake Simoncouche, Canada to study carbon cycling - S_130626_EF_MetaG (SPAdes) (version 2) | ecosystem: Environmental > Aquatic > Freshwater > Lake ... | reverse complement strand
GTTCCACCCAACCAATAGTAATCGACGGCTTCAGCACTTGTTACTAACCCTGGCAGTTCTTTTTGGAAATTAAATTTAGTCACCTGCCCCACCGAGCCGATCGCAACAACCAACGATGCAGCGTTGATCAGCCACAAAGTATTATGACGATTCTTAGAAAGTGTTTGGCGACGAGAAGCCATAGGTGAAATCTACGCAAAAAATTGTAAAAATACAATAAATTTACGGAACAAATTGGAGATTTAAGTGTGTAGCCAGAACGCGAGCAGTTTAGCCGACTCCCCTGCTCATGCGTTTCAATTCTTGGATCGTTTTAAAAAATCTTCTTGAGAATTACGGACCAAAAAATTTCCACAGAGATTTTAGCCAACCAATAAAAAAGGGGTCTCTTGCGAGACCCCTTTTGTTTAGGCGATACCTTTATGACTTACACCGTTGCCTTCTTCTGCTTCTGCTTGCGGCGGCGGATGGCGACTGCTGCGAGAGCGAGGGCGCCGAGGCCGAGACCGTAGGTCGAAGGCTCAGGAATCGACATCATTAAGACGGTGTTACCACCATTGTTAACGGTGTATACCTTGATGAGATCAGAGAGGTTGGAACCGTTATACTGTGCAGCAACGGAGTTCGAACCAGTGGCGTACTTGAGGTTATCGGTGTTAATCGTGAAGAGCTCAGAGATAGTCAGACCACTACCTAAACCAGTGACTGTTGTCGCTTCGAGGAACTTGAAGTCGTAGAACGGACTGAAGAGCAATCCATCGGTATTCGCGTTAGCCGAGTACACGTCGATAGTGATGCCACCCGCAGTGACGCCAGTAAGATCCAGAGCGCCGTTCGTGAAGAGCGTGCTATAGGCAGTACCAGCAGTATTGGTCAGATCGTAGTGAGTGTAACGGGTATCAATTCCGGCACCGGAGTTAGCGGTGAGGCCGGTGATGTCGACGTGGTCAACATACACCTTGATGTGTGCACCATTGGTCAGAGCGAAGCCACCTGTGGTAAGTGTGAGGATGTTGGCAGCAGTACCTACTTGGAGAGTAGCACCGTTAGCAACGTTCACGATACCAGTACCGGTTGCAGAAGCGTTATCAGCAATCAGAGTTGCACCCGCTTGAACGAAGGTTGGGCCGTTATAGCTGTTCGAGCTGGAAACAGTAACCACACCCGAGGAGACAATTAAGTCAGAGCCAGAACTTGCACCGATGATATTACCAGTGACGTTAATTCCGTTAGCACCACCCGCTAAGGTGAGTACGGTTCCGTCCTTGGTTAAACTTCCAGTGACAGTTAAGAGACCAGTACCAGAATTTTCCAGGATGTTACCAGCGCCAGTTCTATCTGTGCTCGATGCAATGATGTTCTTATCAAGGGTGGCAGCGCCTGTAGCAGCGATGGATAATTTTGATTCACTTGAACCAGAACCTAAAGCGAGATCGGTATGAGATCCGAGGCCGTCAATTACTCCGGTAGAAGCATTCTTAGAACTGACTTTGAGTGTTCCTTCGGTGATTTCAGTCTTAGCTGTGTAAGTATTGGCTGCGGTTAATTCCAGGACACCAGTTCCTTGTTTTACTAAGGCACCCGTTCCGGAGATCACACCTGAAGACACGCCTTCCTTGACTTTTACTTTGGCACCGCTGGTGAGTGCGAGGTTACCACCGTTGAATTTATTAATGACGGTATTGTCCGCGCTAATGTTAGCAGTTCCACCCGTAAGTTCTCCGATACCTGCGCCCGTTGGAACGGTGATATTACCCGATGAGTAGTCACCGCCGTCGGTGAATGCTGCGGCGACTTTGATTCGGTAATTACCAGATGTTTGAATGCCAGTCATGGTCCAATCAGCTGTTGAGTGATTGACAAAGGAGATAGCGCCAACACCGGTAGGTGCACCTGTCCATGTAAGTACATCGTAGTCGCCAGGACCGGTAAGAGCTGAGGTTAAATCAAGGGAGAGGTTACCATTCAGAGTTAATCCACCAGTGAGCGCGAAGCTCTTTCCGATAGTGTAAGAAATCTTGGTGACGTCGGAACCGCTGAGTGCGGCAACGGTTAAGCTGGTGGCCTTGAGGCTACCTTCAGTTAAATCAACCAGGGCACCACTGTTAAGTGTAATTGCACCAGTGACTGCCGAAGCTGGCATGTCAGAGTTGGTGGCCTTAAGAGTTGCAGAGTTAGCAACGGTTACGGCGCTGGAGGCAATTGATCCAGAACCGCTCAAGGTCAGTGTACCAGCAGAAATAGTGGTAGCACCCGAATAGGTATTCGTGTTCGAAAGCACCAAGCTACCATTGCCTGTCTTGGTTAACTTACCACCGGTGGTTGTTGGCGAAATGACACCACTCAAGGTAGCAGTTTTATCGCTACTGACGTCGATATTAGCAGTGTAGGAGCTGCCACTCATCGTTAAGCTATTGGCAACAGTGGTACTATCTGTGAAAGAGAGTATCGAAGCCGTTGAAGTGCCGAAGTTAATAGTTCCAGATCCTAAAGCTCTTGAATCGGCGACTTGAATAGTACCTGTACCGATTTCAATACCACCAGTGAAATCATTCGAGGTGTTCGTAACGTAGAGGACACCACCAACTCCAGTGCCTGAGACCTTAAGCTTACCACTTCCAGTTATTAAGCCAGAGGCGTTAATGGAATTAGTTTCTCCAGGATGTAATGCTAAGATTTTGCTACTATCTGCACCTGTGTTAAGTTGATTAGTGATGTTAATTGTAGCATTTGCACCGATGGCCGATGTGCCGTAAACTAATCGCGCGTTTGAACTCGAGGAGGTAATTGTACCTGATCCGAGTTGGTTCACCGCGGTAAAGGTTAAGTCGTAACCAGCTAAGTTAATACTTCCCATGGTGTTAGCCGAAGCACCTGTTAAAATAACGTCTTTAGTTGCAGACGAATTTAGAATCGTAAGCTGCTTATTTCCAGAGATTACACCCGAGAGAATAACATCACCAGCCGTAGCGTAAATCGTGGCATCGTCGGCCAAGGTAATATTACCTGCATAGCTTGCAGTGGTGCTAGAGGATGTGAGTGCACCTGTAGCGCCTGCAGTACCTGCACCCGTTCCGCTGATTGATAATGCGTTGGTGTTGGTGATAGATAAGCCACCAAGATCGAGAGTCGCACCATTACTTACCACAACGTTTGAAGATGAATCACCGAGAGCACTGGCGTTACCTAGGATAACTTTACCGCCATTAATGTTAGTAGCACCCGTATAAGTATTGGCACCTGATAAGGTTAAACTACCAGTACCGGTTTTCGTTAATCCGCCTGAGCCAAATGCCATCGCAGAAGTGATATTGGTATTAAAACTTCCTGCCACTGTAAGCGTTTTATTGGTGCTCGAAAGTGTAGCACCGCTTATATTAATATTTCCTGCTTGGGCATTAATCGTGGCGTCATTATTAAGTGTAATTAGGCCAGAATATGTTGCTGAGGAGGCAGCATTATTGACGATTGAGCCTCCAGCACCAGCTGCGCCAGTACCGCTAATAGTTAGTGCATTAGAAGTTGAGAGTGCTAATCCGTTTAAATCTAGAGTACCTCCATTAGCAACAGTGACTCCAGAAGAAGACCCTAGTGCACCCGTATTACCCATAACTAGGGTACCAGCGGAAATGTTAATGGAGCCCGTAAATATGTTCGCATTTGCAGCTGAAGTGTATTGAGCTCCACTGGTACTTGTATCGAAGTAGTAAAAACCAGAATTACCCGTTGGGGTGAGTTTCCAAGTTCCTGTGCCTGATTTGATTAAGTTACCAGTTCCTACTAAAATACTAGAAATTACATTACCCGCAGACGTTGAAGTTCCGCCGAGAGTTAAGTCGTAATTTTTGAGGTTAATACCAGTACCGGTACTACCAGACGCGCCTAACTCAAGACCAGCGTTGTTAGATATAAGTGCAGTACTTCCAGACATCAGGAAGTTACCTTGGAACTTTGCATTGGTGGTCGCTGAAGAATTGTAGATAGGACCTCCGGCACCGGCTGCGCCGGTACCTGACATGATCACATTTACAGACTTTAACTGGCCAAGACCATTGAGATCGAAAGAACCACCATCTGCGATGTTTACGCTCGTAATACTTAAACCAGTCATGGCTCCTACGCCCGTACCGCTACTTCCAAATGGTTGAGTGCTGCTCTGTCTTAAAATACCAGCGTTGATCTGGTGAGTATTAGCCTGGGAAACAGTTAATTTCGCATTAGCACCCAAGTTTAAGATACCCGTACCATTTTTAATATAGTTAAGTGTAAGTCCAGTTGTGAGAGCTGTAATCGTGGTATCGTAATCACCAGTGATGGTCAGCGCTCTGGAAGCTGCAGTTCCAATGTTAGCCAATGTAATATTGCCCGAAGTAGCTTTAATGGTAGCGTCAGCCGCGAGGTTGATATTCCCAGCATAACTTGCTGAAATATTGCTAGTATTGATTAATGCACCATTCGCAGAGTCAGCACCAGTACCACTTAAAGTGAGGACATTTGTATTACTGATAGTTTGTCCGTTTAGATCCAACGTTGCACCTGAAGCCACTGTTACACCAGCAGCAGATCCACCTAGTGCGGTTGCATTACCGACTTTAAGTCGACCTGCGCTAACCGTAGTCGCACCAGTGTAAGTATTAGCTCCGGATAAAGTTAAAGTACCTATTCCAGTCTTGGTCAGAGTGCCAGCACCCGTTCCGATGATAGATGAAATGGATGTGTCATTACCTCCTGTGACAGTAAGACCGAATCCCGAACCCGTAATAGTTCCTGCGTTAGTAAGGCTGATCGATCCAGATGAAGCATTGATCGTCGTTGCTGCACCGAGTGTAACTAGACCTGCGTAGCTCGCAGCGTTGTTACTGGTATTAATTAAAGCACCACCTGCTGAGGCTGCACCCGTACCACTGAGGTTTAAGGTATTTGTATTAGCTACGGACTGACCGTTTAAGTCGAGAGTCGCACCTGATGCAATAGTGGTAGCTGAATAAGAAGAACCACTGGATCCAAGCGCACCAGCGTTAGCTAATTTAAGTCTACCAGCACTGACTGTTGTAGCGCCTGTGTAAGTGTTAACTCCGGATAGAGTTAAAGTACCATTACCAGTCTTGGTAATACCAGCTGTGCCGGTACCGATGATGGAGGAGATAGAAGTATCAGATGCACCATCTACAGTGAGAGCAAAACCCGAACCCGTAATGGTTCCTGCGTTAGTAAGGCTGATCGATCCAGATGAAGCATTGATCGTCGTTGCTGCACCGAGTGTAACTAGACCTGCGTAGCTCGCAGCGTTGTTACTGGTATTAATTAAAGCACCACCTGCTGAGGCAGCACCCGTACCACTGAGGTTTAAGGTATTTGTATTAGTTACGGACTGACCGTTTAAGTCGAGAGTTGTGCCTGAATTTACAACAACAGCTGAATCGGAACTACCTAAGGCATCTGCGCTCGCGATTCGAATGGTACCACCCACAATGGAAATTCCTGAACTGATTCCAGAACTACCATTAGCTCCACCAAGAACTAATGTACCAAGGCCTGTCTTGTTGATCTGGGAAGTAGCACTAACAATCTTGGAATTGATTGTTGAAGTTAATCCTGTGCCAACATCGATTTTATTAGTCGTTGAGTCAGCACCGGTCAAAGTGATGGTGCCATTTGAAAGCACATAGGAGTCCGACTGGAACTTAATCGCCTTGGATGTGGTTACCGTACCTACGCTAACTGCAGCACCTGTACCGGCGAAGAAAGTATCGAGAGATGATGAGTAACCTGTGCTATCCCAGGTTCCTGATCCGCCAGCAGTTGCTGAAGCATCCCATCCTGTAGCACCATTCCAGAACTGTGCATTAGCAGCTGTGTAAATTAAGTTAATATCGTTACCGCTTTGTTCAACAGACCACACACCCGTATTAGTATTGGATATACTACCAGTGATGTTAAATTTCGAAGCGTCGAAGCCACTAATCGAGGCACCCGAGAAAATCTTCAGTGTGTAATTCGATGTGTTAGTGAAGTTTAGGGCTGAACCTACAGTGTCGACACCGCTACCCGTGATAGAACTCAATAAGATATTGAATTTATTAGCTAGTGTATCAGCGGTTGAGTTAACTGTGATAGCACCCGTTGATGTTAATAAGTCCCAACCAGTCGATCCAGCGAGTCCACTGAAATTGTAGATTTGAACATTGAGAGTACCTCCACTTTGTAAGCTCGTTGCACCAGCAGTTAGATTGCCCACACCAGCAGCACCAGGAGAAATAGATCCCGAGACAGTGAGTGAATCATTGACCGTACCAGAACCTGAGAGCGTTGCTCCCGAATTAACCGTCACTGCACTTCCTGTCTTGGTTGAACCTGTTAAATTCAAAGTACCACCTGCAATCGTTGTAGTACCAGTAAAATCTTGGGTGTTTGATAAGGTTAAAGTACCGTTACCAGCCTTGACGAAAGATAATTTACCGCCCGCTGCACCATCACTTAATTTACCAGCAAAGGTGCTAGTTCCAGGCGCGCTCGAAGTGAATGTCGCAGCAGTCACATTGTTATTTTGAATGACTGAGTTAACATTGCTTGAGCTGATGCTACCCACTGTAGCACTACGTCCGCCTAAAGTTAAGGTGGGAGTATTACTTGCGCCGAAACTTAATGCAGCAGTTCCAGTTCCGAGAGCAGAACCTGAGCCAGCTGCTAAACTAACAACACCTTGTTCAATATTGATTGAGCCTGTGTATGTGTTGTTACCAGAAAGTGTTAATGTACCTGCACCGGTCTTGTTGATAGATCCCGTGCCACTTAAAACACCAGTCACGGATGTATTCTGAGCGCCCGAGACAGTGGCAGCATAAGTTGCTGTGTTTAAGCCACCAGAAAGAGTGATGTTACCAGTACCTGCGTTAATGGTGGATGCTGATCCGAGTGTAATAGCACCCGCATACGTAGCTGAAGTTGCACTTGAGTTTTGTAATGCACCGCTGGCACTAGCCGCACCCGTACCATTAATAGTTAGTGCATAGGTACCTACCATGGTGGTACCAGATAAATCAATCGTACCGCTATTTAATACGACGTTTTTGTAAGCTTGGGTTGTATTCAAAAAACCTGTAGCGGTAGTACCACCTGAACCCATTAAGTATGCATTGCCAGTGTAGCCCGATGAGGTGGCAGTCCAATTGGGAGCTGTTGTATCAACTGCACGATTACCACCGAATGCGTAACCATTGGTAACGTAGACCATACCATTACTGATAGTAGTACCGCCAGTATAACTGTTCGCACCATTAAGATAAGTGTTGCCCGATGAAGTAATCGTGAGACCACCAGATGTAGCAGCATTGAACGGATTTGTACCAGTAGTACCTTGGCGTCCGCCATCATTAATCGCACCATTGATCACGATATTACCAGCACCAGCGATGTTTAAAATACCAGTTCTGGTAGAACTATTAGTGAGTCCAAAGGCCGCATTAGCAGCAGTTCCAGAACCATAGGGATTGAAATAGGAAGCATATGGTGTGGTTCCGTTAAATGTGATTTTAGCATTCGCAGCCGCAGATACGGTGAAACTATTGACACCTGTTACCGTAGTACTGAGCCAAATGGCTGAATTGAAAGTCTGACCGGCGGCTATGGTAGAAAGATTTTCAATTTTTCCGCCGTTAGTAATTTCAAATTTTCTGTTAGTGGCGGAGGAATTTGGTGCAAAAGTGTAAGCACCGGCTCCCACTGCGAAGTTTATACTGTAGGCAGCACGGTTCGAACCATGATTCACCCAACCAGACGATGTACCGTTGAAATACATATTGTCCGTCGCAAGTGAGAATGCGCTTGTGGCAGGGATGTCGGCGATAAATGCGGGACCACCACCAGGGGCGGTCGAAAACATATTTTGGATTCCTGTAGTGTTACCAATTTGACCTGCACCAGTTGTGCTAGATACACCCAAAGCTGCGCTACCCGTCCAGTAGTAATCAGTCGCTTGAGCGGTCGGGACTAAATTTGATAAAAGATTTCCTTCACGAGATTTGCTAACTTGATTGACGGCGCCGATCGCAATGGCGAGTGAGGCGGCGTTCATCAGCCACACAGCATTGGCACGAACGCGTTGCGAATTTGATACAGAAGTAGCAGGTGAGTTTTTCATAAAACTTTTTTTTGGGGTGACTAAAATCTAACAGTCCTAGACTCATACACAAGTGAGAAGTGATAAAATTTGTGTAAAATTTAGGGGGGGTCAAAACTCCTATTAAATAAAGTGTAAAAATGGTATTTTTATCCATATTTCATTGGATTAAATCTATTTATTAAAACACCAATCTAAACGCCCCGCCCTCACGGCGACTCCACAGCGATTTTAAACCTTATTTTACACAAATTTTATAATTCATACTCATAATTATAATAAATGACTGTCTAATTTTAAACAAAAAAGGTGGGGTTCAGACCAGCTAATCCGCTAGTCGCTGCACTCCAAATTACCCAAAAATCCCCTCTTTCAACAAAAAGGCCCGTCAGCTTTGTGGGCTAACGGGCCTTTTATGAAAGAATTTGAGGAAAATTACTTCTTATCGCTCGAACAGCAGGATGAACCGGTTGAAGTCGAGCAGCAACTCTCGCCGTCCTTAGCGCAGCAACCAGATCCGCAACAGGCCAGACAGCAGAAACCGCGACGACCCACATAAGCCAGGAAGAGAACCGCAGCGATGGCGAAGATCACAACAGGATCCTTAATGCCACCGAAGAAGAATAAATGAAAACTAGCAATGTTCACCACAATCGCCCCGATAATCACCAAGCCCCAATTGCGTAAACGTGGGAGCAAGAGTAATACTCCACCGAGAATTTCTAAAACTTTAACCAACTTGAAATATCCACTGCCAATCATCGCACCCAGAAACGCTGCAGCGGGTGTTCCGTCTGCTGGCGATGGAATCGCCATAAATTGAAGGAAGAAGTTCAGGCCAAAGACCACGAACATTAAGCCTAATAGGGTAGCTACAAGTGAGGATAGGGTTTTCATACAACGCTAAGGTTAGTGTCTTCCAACCAGAGAGGAAGATTAAAATTGTTTTAAGCTAAATCAAAAAGCAACGCTTCAACCGAATCACCCAACGCTTCGAACTGCCACGCTCCACCTTGCTCTGTGCTCCAAGCATCTCCCGCTGCTAATGAATCTTGTCCAACCTTCACGGTACCAGAAATCACTTGAAGCCAAAGTCCTCTACCCTGCTTCAGTGCGTGATCGATTTTTTCTTTCGCACTCAACTTCAATCGATACACGGAAACATCCTGATAAACTTTGGCCGACTGCTCACGTCCATCTTCCGAAATAATTAAAACCTTCGCCGCGCTCTGCATTTCACTGGACGGCTTCCAGTCCGAATACCTCGGCGATAAACTCTTTGCCTTGGGTTCAATCCAAACCTGGATGAAGCGTAAAACCTCGGATTTTGAAGGGTTAAACTCACTATGCTTCACGCCTGAACCCGCGCTCATCACCTGAATTTGCCCAGGTTTTAATTCGGCGTTGTTACCTAAACTATCTCGATGCGCAATGGTTCCTTCTAAGACGTAACTAAAAATTTCCATGTCTTTGTGTGCATGCGTTGGAAAGCCTGCACCCGCTTCGACGACGTCTTGATTAATCACTCGCAGCGCACGAAAGCCCATGTGCTTTGGATCATAATAATCTCCAAAACTAAAACTCAGTTTCGATTGCACTGCGCCGTAGTCCATGAAACCACGTTCGGATGAGCGACGTACAACTGTATTAGCCATAGAACTAAACAAAGTAATTTAGCCCTAAGAGCAAGTTCGCTGACACTAAAGATATGAAGAACTAGAAATTAAGATTTAAACTGTGAATGAGTCCGAATCGCTTGCTCAAAGCTGGGCTGATCAGAAACAGATAGCATCGCGGGAAACTTTGCATTCGATCGTTCCCACTTACTCAACCATTCACGATCGAGCAAAGGATACCGACTCAATGATTTCTCCGGATGGATCAACGCAATCGTCGTTTCATTTTTCACCCCCGTGGCCACACCGGCAGCGACATTAAAACCTGCAGCTAACAAACTAGCACGCACGGCGGTCGAAGCTGAGTAGGTAAAGAGAGCAAGGCACTTATCCGATTTCACCATCGCAAATAATTTTTTAAACGCATCCGGATGCCAGCCGTGAGTATCGGTCTTATGTGAAAAGAAATCATAGAAAACGATGTCAGGTTTTTCCGAAACCCTGGGAGCCATTTCCCAAAAATCGCCCTCGTGTAATTCCCAACTCAATCCCTGGAACTGACGAGAAGCCCAATGTTTACGGGCAAGAATCGCGTCGGGGGCACTGTGACGGAGATATTCAAATTTCGATTTATGCGTAAGAGCTAAACGCAGCGCATCGAGATTGTTTTCGAAGCTGATGATTTTCATGCGTCGCACTTCACCTTCACTGGCAAGTTTCTCATAACATTGAACGGCTGCCATCGCATTCGTAGCAGCACCTAAACCCACATCCCAAATAATCAGTTCAGAAACATCCTGCGCCGATTTTCCTTCGGGTAATCGTAATTGTTTAATCAACTCAGCCTGATCGACGTAGAGAGATTTAGCCTCATCCATCGGTGGCGTGTGCGAATGCATGATTTCACCCGATGAAACTTGCTTAATACTCGCAAAGCCAGCGGGAGCGATGTGCACCACGTAATCACCGAGTGTGCGTGGACGACGTTCCTTGCCGACCTTCGGAGGGCTGGCTGGATTCTCCGCATCTTCAACCGCAAGCACCGAACGTCGGTCATTGTAATAAGCTAAAAATCTATCTTCTAAAATACTCTGACGAATCTCGCGCATCATCTGATGATAAAACGCGATATTGTGCTGACC
>Ga0209191_1002691_pt1 | contig 10878 bp, 10 predicted proteins | sample S_130626_EF_Meta_FD_187320 | JGI IMG/M metagenome (GOLD analysis project Ga0209191, IMG submission 187320) | Freshwater microbial communities from Lake Simoncouche, Canada to study carbon cycling - S_130626_EF_MetaG (SPAdes) (version 2) | ecosystem: Environmental > Aquatic > Freshwater > Lake ... | reverse complement strand
TGCTTTAGGCTCACCTCATGGCCAAGGTCGAGAAGGATCCATTCCGCTGCAGCGAGTGCGGTTGGACATCCCAAAAATGGGTAGGGCGTTGCGGTGAATGCCAGGCGTGGGGTTGTGTCGAAGAGATAGCAGCTCCGAAGAAACTCTCACTTGTCGCCGGCAAAGTCTCACATGCAGCAACTCCAATCGGAGATGTTGATCTCTCAATGGCCCGTGCACGCGAAACTGGAGTCAGCGAACTCGATCGAGTTCTCGGCGGAGGTTTAGTTCCAGGTGCAGCTATTTTGCTTGCGGGTGAACCTGGTGTTGGTAAGTCCACACTTTTGCTCTCTGTTGCAGCACAGACTGCAGCAAAAGGAATGAGTGCGCTCTATATCAGTGGTGAAGAGTCAGCTTCCCAGGTGCGCCTTCGTGCAGAGCGAATCAATGCAGTTGATCCACTTTTATTTTTAGCATCAGAGACAGACCTAGGCGCAGTCATTGCACATATCGATGCAGTCAAGCCAGCGCTTCTTATCATCGATAGCGTTCAAACTATTGGAAGCTCGGCGGCAGATGGATCACCTGGTGGAGTGACACAGGTGCGCGAAGTTGCTGGTGCACTTATTCGAATCTGTAAAGATCGTGACATTACTTTATTACTCGTAGGCCATGTCACTAAAGATGGATCTATCGCTGGTCCGCGACTTCTTGAGCATATTGTCGATGTTGTCCTGCAATTTGAGGGAGAGCGTCATTCTCGCCTTCGACTTATCCGCGCAATTAAAAATCGCTTCGGTGCTAGTGATGAAGTGGGCTGCTTTGATTTAAGTGATACAGGCATCGAATCAGTGATTGATCCCACCGGTCTCTTTACCTCTCGACACACTGAACCCGTACCTGGAACCTGCGTAACCGTCACTCTTGAAGGTCGTCGCCCACTTTTAGCTGAGATTCAAGCGTTAGTCAGTGCGGGGCGTGAAAGTGATTTTGGAAATGCACGTCGGGTAACAAGTGGATTAGATTCTGCGCGCACATCAATGACCTTGGCTGTTCTTGAACTTCGCGCAGGTGTTCGTGTTGGTGGTCGCGATGTATATGCCGCGACAGTAGGCGGTATGAAAATGTCAGAGCCGGCTGCTGATTTAGCACTCGCGCTAGCGGTAGCTTCGGCGGCGAAAGGTTTAGCGCTACCTCCTGATTTAGTTGCGATCGGTGAAGTTGGCTTAGCTGGCGAGATTCGCAAAGTTAGTGGTGTATCTCGACGTTTAGCTGAGGCCTATCGACTTGGATTTAAGAAGGCGCTTGTTCCAACGGGAAGTGATGTCAAGATCGATGGCATGGAGATCTTTGAAATATCTCGACTTGATCAAGCTCTAAAGAGGGTTGCGATCACTGGGGAATGAGCTCTCTCCACCAACCAGTTCTCGCCTGGTATAAAAAGAATAAGCGCGATCTCCCGTGGCGCACTACAGATGCTTGGGGCGTTGTAGTCAGCGAAATTATGTTGCAACAAACACCTGTTGCCCGTGTACTCCCGATCTATATCGAATGGATGAGACGGTGGCCGACTCCTGCAGCCTTAGCTGCTGCAACACCTGCGCAGGTGATTACTGCTTGGGGTCGATTGGGATATCCAAGGCGTGCGTTGCGATTACATGAATGCGCAAAGGTAATTTCAACGCAGTACAAGGGGAAAATTCCAGAGACACAATCTGAGCTGCGCGATCTTCCAGGTATCGGCGATTACACAAGTGCAGCAATTATCGCCTTCGCCTTTGAGGGGCGTTCTCTTGTACTTGATATCAATATCCGAAGAGTCTTTGCGCGCGTGATCGATGGCGTTGAAGTACCTACTGCGGCTCCTACAAAATCTGAACGCGAACTACGAGAGAAGATAATTCCGGCAAAAAATCCACATGCGTGGGCTGCTGCCACGATGGAACTTGGCGCGCTGATTTGCACAGCTAAGAATCCAAAGTGTGGACAATGTCCGCTGGCAGATCAATGCATATGGCGCAGCCTTGATTACCCACTTTCAGATCAACCAAAACGAACTCAAAGCTGGCATGGAACAGATCGACAATGTCGCGGGGTGATTGTGCAAGCACTTCGTGAAAATCCTGCCTTAAGCAAGAAGGAGATCATGCAACTCTGGGATGTCCCCTCACAAGTTGAGAAGGCGCTTCTGACTTTGCTCGAAGATGGCTTAGTTGTCGCGCAAAAGGGGCAACGATTCTCTCTTCCACCGCGCTGATTTACAGGTAAAATTCCCAAATGGATCACGAGGCAGGACTACGCGCGGTATTAGGCGCAAGCGCTTCACTGATTACCGATTCAGAAATAACTCTCTCTTACTCGAAAGATCAAGCACCTTTTGCTCCGCACGAAGCTGCTGCAATTGTTTTATTAGCTAAATCAACGGAGGAAGTCGCAAAGGCAGTTGCCTACGCCAATGAACATAACATTCCAGTTGTTCCGCGAGGTGCTGGAAGTGGTCTATCCGGTGGAGCTAATGCAACATCATCGTCGCTTGTAATCTCACTTGAGAAGATGAATAAGATCATTGAACTTGATACAACTAATCTCATTGCACGTGTTGAAGCTGGTGTGATTAACCTCGATCTAGATAAGGCTGCAGAAGGACATGGCCTTGCCTATCTCCCAGATCCAGCAAGTAGAGATTGGTCAACAATCGGCGGGAATGCGGCGACTAATGCTGGCGGTATGTGTTGTGTGAAGTACGGCGTCACATCTGCCCATGTTCGCGCACTGACAGTTGTGATGGCAGATGGTCAAATCATCCAACTTGGAAGTGCAACAAAGAAGGCTGTCACAACTCTTGATCTCACACGGTTAATGATCGGTTCTGAAGGAACTCTAGGAATTATTACAGAGATCGTGGTTGGTCTAGCTGTGCGCCCTGCTACCCCATCAACAATTATCGCAACCTTTCCACACATTAAGAACGCCGCTGCAGCTGCTGCAGCACTCTTAAGATTTAGACCTTCAATGCTTGAAATCATTGATCAGACAACGCTCAAAGCTGTTGAGGCCTGGCATCCACTGGGATTTGAAGTTGCAGGTTCTGTACTTCTCATGCAACTTGATGAGGATCAAGAACGTGCAGATGAAGTTCTGGCACTCTGTGAAGGTTTTGAAATGATCGATGGCGCAGCATCTACAGAAGCAGCCGATGCCGTTGAATTTATCCGAGTACGTAAACTTGCCTATCCTGCACTTGAAAGATTAGGCGCCACACTTCTTGATGATGTTGCGGTTCCGATTTCAAAGATTGCAGAGCTCGTTGAGCGCGTTGAAGCACTATCTACTAAATACAACCTCACCATCGGCATATTCGGCCATGCCGGTGATGGAAATATGCATCCCACAATCGTTCATGATCATGGTGATCTTGACGCTCAAAAGCGTGCGATTGCGGCCTTTGGCGAGATTGTTGAAATCGCTCAAAGCCTCGGCGGAACTGCTTCAGGTGAACATGGCATCGGCTCCATTAAGCAGAGCTTTGCAGCCAATGAACTCTCCCCTGCAGTAATCGAACTGCAACGTTCAATTAAGAAAGCCTTTGATCCCAAGGGAATTCTTAACCCTGGGAAGAAGCTCCCCTAGCTAAAATCGCAGCACCTTCGGCAATATTTTTATCGGAGACTTTCACGCGTGTACCTAAGCGTTGGATCAAGCGATCTCTCAACGGGCCATCGCCTTGAGATGTGCCACCAGTAAAGAGAACATCGAGTGAACCATCACCAGTTATTTCATCAACGCGGCCAACAAGATCGGCCAAGTGATCGGCCGCTTGGACGAGGATTTTGATTGCACTCTCTTGATCTTTGTATTGAAAGACGATTCGAGCAAGGTTTGCAATCTCGCTCCGATTTTTACCATAAACAAAATTCTTAATCGTGCCCCAATCAGCGCCACCAATTGCATGACCAATCTCGGATTCCAACGAACCGGAAGGAGGCGTTGCGCCGCGATCCACATAGAGCATCAACGACCGAATAGCTTCTCGACCAATCCAATAACCAGCACCTTCATCTCCAAGGAGATAGCCCCATCCGCCTACACGTCTGAGTTCGCCGTCAATATTTGTACATGCAACTGCGCCGGTACCGGCATAGAGCAGTACGCCTCTGCTGTTTTGAAAATGTACTCGGTATGCCAGATGAATATCACCTACTAATTCAATGCTCGCATCTGTAAATACTTTTCCAATGACGTCAATGGTTTGGTTGCGCTCTGCAATATTTTCTGCAATGCCTGTGATTCCAACCAGAACTCGTTGAATATCCCCACCACTTGCTGATTTAATCTCTGCAAGCGTTGAGCGCATTCGATCGAGAGATTCAGCTCTTTGGATGTGACCATCAATTGGTCCAGCGACTCCAGTTAACAGAACCTTTTCATCATCGACAAGCACCCACTTTGTTGCAGATGCTCCAGCGTCAATTCCCAAATACCGCATGGGCTTAGCCTTTCACAGCGCCGGCTGTTAGCCCCTTAATGAATTGCTCGGAGAGAATCAGATAAAGGACGATGAGTGGCAGTGCGGCCATTGTTAGCCCTGCGAAGAGTACGCCCCACTGCGAGGAGTACTGACCGAAGAAGATAGTTAGCCCCTGCATGATTGTCTTCTTCTCTGGATCTTGGAGGAATACCAAGGGCAGGAAGAAGTCATTCCAAATGGGGATCGCTGAGTAGATTGCAACGATAGACATCCCCGGCCGAACCAATGGAACCAATACTCGTCGAAGAAGTTGGAATTCTGATGCTCCATCGATGCGAGCGGCATTATCTAGATCGGCCGGAAGCGTTCTAAAAAATCCACTCATAATAAATATTGCTGCAGGCAGCGCACCGGCTGTGTAGACAAGAATCAAGCCAATATGTGAATTAAGAAGATGCATCCACTTGAGCTGAATAAAGAGAGGCAAGATTGCAAGTTTGGCTGGAACAAGCATTCCAGATAAGACAAAGGCCATGATGAAACTGTGTCCCTTGAAATCGTACCGTCCAAGTACAAAACCCGCACCCAGGGCACATATCAAGATAAGAATAAGTGAGCCGCCGGTTACAATAATTGAGTTCTTTAAATAGATCGCAAAATCTCCGTCTTGCCATACAGATGTGAAGTTTGCCCAGTAAGGATCTGTCGCTAACTTAAATGGAGTACGCGCAAAGTCATTTGTCTCACGCAAACTCGAATTAAAAAGGAATAGAACAGGGATAATAATGATTATTGCGTTGAAAATAAGTACGGCTCGGAAGAACGTTTTTGAGAGCAAGAGTTTCATCTACATCTCCACCTCTCGCTTACGGAGAAGTTTGGTACCAACTGCAGCTCCAACTCCAACAATAGTAAAGATTAAAACACCGAGAGCTGAACCAACTCCAATTTCATTAGCACCTGAATCGATAGATCCAAAGGAGAGTCGGTAGAACATCAGTGCCAAGGTATCTGTTGCCCCTGCTGGTGAACCATTTGATCCACCGAGAATAAATGGCAGATCAAACCATTCAAATGCACCAATAAATGTAAGAATGGTGATGATCGTCATTGAAGGCGCTAGTAATGGAAAGAGAATCTTTCTAAATATTGCCCCTTCGGATGCTCCATCAATGCGAGCGGCTTCAACGTAATCAGAGCTAATCGAGTTGAGTCCTGCCAAGAAAATAATGGCTGGGAATCCAACCCATCGCCAGAGATTGATAAATACAAGTGTTGGCAAAGCGGTCGCTGTATCGCCAAGCCAAGCCTTCGCCCAGGTGGGCTGGCCAATATCCCCAAGAATCATATTGATCGGGCCGTAATACGGATCAAGCATGACCTGCCACATATAGCCAACAATGACTAAAGAGAAAATAACAGGCAAAAATGTAACTGTACGAAAGAAACGTTGCCCTCGAGTTAAATTATATAGAGCATAGGCAATCAAGAGTCCGAGAGAAGTTTGCAGAATCATGATGCCAATAAAAACTAAAACATTGTGGCGTAGCGCCATGAGGAATTGATCCCTAAATGGAAATGAGAAGAGACGATCGAAGTTCTCAAAACCAGCCCAGGACCCTCGCACAAACCCTTTCCAGTGGAAGAAGGCATAGCTCAAGGTTGTCAGCGCAGGAACGCTGGTGAAAATAACAATTATCAGTAACCCAGGTGAGAGTAAGAGCCAGCGAAATTTGCGCTGTTCTTGTTTAATACCGCTCATTTTCAAAGCACTCCCCTCTTAGATTTGTTGGTACAAGAAAAATCGGGTGCGGAAAAAATAATTTCCGCACCCGATCTCTATTTCTTAGGACTTACCCTTTTGTGGTGCATACCAAGTTGCAACTGCCGCTTGGACATCCTTAGCAAGATCTGCAGCTGTGGTCGTGCCTGCAGTGAGCTTCTGGAATCCTGGCTGCAAAATTACCGAGCTAGTTGGTGTTCCGAAACGGAAACCAACTACGTTCAGGAATGGTGTGCCCTGTGAGGCAAGTGACTTCGACATCTTAGCGATCGCAGGATCTGTGATCTTGATGTACGGAGCAGTTGAGATCCAACCTAGTTGGTCTGCAGCTGCCTGGTTGAAGTCCTTTGAAGCAAGGAAGTTAAGGAACTTAATTGCTTCAGGCTTTACCTTTGTCTTTGCATTGATAGCAAAGCCACCATCTGCCCAGCTTGTTGCATAACGCTTAGCTCCTGGAGCAGCAGCTGGTGCTGGCATCCATGCAACGTTAAGTGATGGGTTAAGTGAGCGGAAGTATGAGATTTCATAGTTTCCACCGATGTAGAAGGCTGCCTTTTCATTAGCAAACAAACCACGTGCAGTGTTGTAATCAACGCCTGCTGGTGTTGCTGGCATGTAAGGAACGAGGTCCTTGACTGCCTGCAATGATGCCACGTAGTTCTTATCTGTGAATGTACGGGTTCCTTTAACAACATCATTAAAGAACTGTGTTCCACCGTAGAAAGTTGGTCCTATTCCAGCGTGCAACTGCTCTAGACCTGGTGCATATCCGGTTCCGTTGCCTAGTGGAATTAACCCTGCAGACTTAACTTGATCGAGAACGCGTAGGAATGAATCCCATGTTGATGGAAGTGCCTTGACGCCAGCCTTCTTAAGAAGATCTGGGTTGTACATAACACCAATCACTGAAGTTGCGTATGGAAGGCCATACTGCTTCTTACTTGCGTAACCCTGAACACCAGCAAGTGTTCCAGCCGACATCTTTGCTAGCGCTGGTACATCTTTTGTGGTGAGTGCAAGGAAGTTACCTGCATCAGAGAGGTTTGACATTCCACCGTATGGGCGAACCTGCATAACATCTGGACCGCTTCCAGCTGTAAGTGCTGTAGCCAAGAGTGCGTTGTACTCAGTAGCTACATATGGTGTGAACTTAACTGTGATACCTGTCTTTGCCTGGAAGATAGCGGCTTGTTCTTCATAGAACACCTTATCTTCAGGGCGCCAGCTCCAGAATGTAAGTTCTGTTGCTGCTTGTGCTGGCATTGAAGCGATAACTGGGCCAGCAATTACTGACACAGCAACTGCTGCAGCTACCAAACCGCGTACGCGGCGTTGTGAGATCTTCACTTATTTTCCTCCTCGAGAGTGGGATGTAGGTCGTGAACGAAGTTTTTCAACTTCGCTCAACTTTTTTCCAGAACGACGTCCCACTGCCGCCCTAGATTCATCTAGAGCAACTTTTGTGCCGCTCCAGTTTCTCTGCGCCAGGGAGACGCAGAGACAGTCAACCACCGTTAATTGGGCAATACGACTTGCCGTTGCTCCGCTTCGCAAGGTGGTTTCGCGAGCAGAGGTAAATAAAACAAGATCAGCTAGACCTGTAGCAGGACTACGCAACGCATTTGTGATGAGAACAATTGTGATTCCTTTTGCTTTAAATTCAGAGATCACATCAATAATGTCCAGTGTCGTACCACTATGGCTGATGGCCACAAGCACATCACCCTTCTTTAAAAGTGAGATTGAAGTGAGCGCTGTATGCAAATCTGACCACGCAACAGATCGCTTACCTAGGCGATTCAATTTGAGTTGAAGATCCATCGCAACATATCCACTTGATGCAAATCCAATAATCCCGATTGTGCTTGCCTTTTCCCACGAATCTACAGTCTTAACAAAAGTCTCAACATCAAGTCTTTCCGCTGTTGTCTTAATCGCAATTGAATCGGCGTAGGCAATCTTTCGAATAACCTCGGCGGCAGAGTCATCGACTGTAATGCCACCATCTAAAGGTAAATCTGCACCTTGAGCAGTTTGGCGACTGAGCTGACCAATCAGTGCCATGCGAAATTCCGGATAACCCTTAAACCCAAGTGTCTTACAGAAACGTACAACAGATGCAACCGATGTTCCGCTGCGTTCAGCAATCTGCGAAATATTCATTCCTGAAGCGACATCCGGATTGCTCAGAATGGAATCAGCAATCGCCACTTCACTGGCATGAAAAGATGGGATCTGGTTTGCGATCTCACCTAGGAGATCTCCGAAATGGGGGTGGCTTTCGTATTTCAAGAGGTACCTCCAATCGATGAAAAATACTTACACGAAATTGTAAGCGCTATGAAAATTCTGGCCTTAACTGGGCTTGCGGTCAAGCACATCTGGATAACTTTTCCTGAAAAAAGGGGTGGTTTTTTACTCGTGTAGTGCTTCGCGAATACGATCAGATGAGTTCTCAAGTCGACTTTTTGCTGTTACTGCATCGATATGAAGCAAAATCATCAAGATTGCTATCTTGACTTTAAATCCTGAATCTTCAAGAGCTTTCTCTGCCACCGCGCGTGATGCTCCAGTTGCACTTTCAATGATGCGAATCGCTCGATCTCGCAGTTTTCCATTGGTCACTTGCAAGTCAACCATCAGATTCCCAAAGGTTTTTCCTAATCTGATCATGGTGATCGTTGAGATCATATTTAGAACCAGTTTCTGCGATGTTCCGGATTTTAGTCGAGTGGATCCTGCAAGTACTTCAGGTCCAGAATCAATTTCAATCGGGAAATCAACATGTGAAGAAAGTTCTGATTGTGGGTTGCTCGTCAAACTTATTGTTGCAGCTCCTATTGAACGTGCATAGTCAACTGCTCCCATGACATAAGGGGTTCGTCCACTTGCTGCAATTCCAACAACTGCATCGTTTGCGCGCAATCCGATTGATTTCAAATCAGTAACACCAAGTTCAGCATTATCTTCTGCGCCTTCGACTGCATGCTTTATTGCAGTCTCACCACCTGCAATGAGAGCAATTACTTGGTCATCAGATATAGAAAAAGTTGGTCCGCATTCTGCAGCATCTAGAACGCCAAGACGTCCTGATGTTCCGGCACCGATATAAATCAATCGCCCGCCCTGCATGAGGCGATCTACGATTGCATCTATTGCTCGCTCTATCGCTGGAAGTTGTAGCGCGATTGCCTTAGGAACGTCGGTATCGCTCTCATTCATCGCCTTAAGAAGTTCACCGATACTCATGATGTCCAGGAGGTGAAATTTCTCATCTACTTGTTCGGTTCGAAGTTTTCCGAGTTCTGCCTTTGGCTCTGCACTCATGTTGGCATACTAGTTAGGTTGGGCGGGAAAGGGTAGAAAGTAACCCCGGGAAGAAGCTGCCCCTAGCCTGACAGGAGGCGCATTCCCACAAATTTTGAGTGGTTTACCCCTCATATCACCCTTCCAAATCACCCCTACTAGTGCAAGATTCGAGGATGGATATCAGCAAGATCGTCATTCCCGAGGTGCCGATTCCTGCCAGGATTCTCGAAGGCAAAAGTGCGAGTAAGAAAAAGCAGGGCAAAAGTCCAACTGCCGGCAAAGCTACAAGAAAAAAAGCAGTGAGCAAGGCTGCGCAAAAACGAAAAGCAAAGTAATTAACTTTACGCTGTAGGTGCTTCTGCAAGATCCTCTGGTGAGTCAGGCATTGTTGACTTAGGAGCTCCTGTAAATGTAAATGTGGCATCAGGGCCATCACCATCAACACCTACAACAATAATCTCGCCGGCTTTGAGTTCACCAAAGAGAATGCGCTCAGAGAGAGCATCTTCAATCTCACGTTGGATGACGCGACGCAATGGTCGTGCACCAAGAAGTGGATCGTAACCACGGGCTGCCAAGAGATCTTTCGCACCCTGTGTGAGTTCAATTCCCATATCTTTAACCTTCAAGCGATCATCAAGATTGATGATCATGAGATCAACGATAGAGATGATCTGCTCTTTGGTGAGCTGGTGGAAGACGATGACATCATCGATGCGGTTAAGAAATTCTGGGCGGAAGTGTGACTTAAGTTCATCACTGACCTTTGCCTTCATGCGCTCGTAATTAGTGAGGTCATCATCAGAGTTTGCAAAACCAAGTCCCTGACCCTTTGAAATGTCGCGAGTTCCAAGGTTTGTTGTCATGATGATGACGGTGTTCTTGAAATCGACTGTGCGACCTTGTGAATCTGTCAGGCGTCCATCTTCGAGAACCTGAAGAAGTGAGTTAAAAATATCTGGGTGAGCCTTTTCTACCTCATCAAAGAGAACAACTGAGAAAGGACGGCGACGTACCTTCTCTGTGAGCTGTCCACCTTCGTCATAACCGACATACCCTGGAGGTGCACCGAAGAGACGTGAGGCTGTGTGGCGCTCAGAATATTCAGACATATCGAGTTGAATCAACGCGCTCTCGTCTCCAAAGAGGAATGAGGCAAGTGTGCGTGAAAGTTCTGTCTTTCCAACACCTGATGGGCCGGCGAAGATAAATGAACCGCCAGGACGCTTTGGATCTTTAAGTCCAGCGCGGGTACGACGAATTGCTTGTGAGAGAGCCTTGATCGCTTGATCTTGGCCAATCACGCGGCGATGAAGTTCATCTTCCATACGAAGAAGTC
>Ga0209191_1002687_pt1 | contig 10886 bp, 10 predicted proteins | sample S_130626_EF_Meta_FD_187320 | JGI IMG/M metagenome (GOLD analysis project Ga0209191, IMG submission 187320) | Freshwater microbial communities from Lake Simoncouche, Canada to study carbon cycling - S_130626_EF_MetaG (SPAdes) (version 2) | ecosystem: Environmental > Aquatic > Freshwater > Lake ... | reverse complement strand
TGAATTGAATCTATATCGTTGATAATTAAATATATTTCATCATTGTAATAACATCGTATTTGATGTATAGACTCTATAATATATTTTGGTAATTTACCAATAAAAGTTAAACATACAATCATTATACATATATATATATTATTTTTTTTAAATAATTTAAAAGTATTATTATATTGTTACTTATATTATTTTAGTATAAATGTATGAAAAATACTTAAATTATGTAGGTAATATTGACATTAATGAAATATTAAAATCAAATTTTAAATCAACAAACCAGTATAATTGTATTTTGGAGCATGTTTCATATGAACTAGGAGTGCAATATTTGAAATTAATAGAAAATGAATTTAGTAATATAAAACAAGACGACATTATAATTTTTATAAACCAAAATGATAAATATGGATGTCCAAATATTGGTAACTTTACATGTAAAGATGGAAAAATAATTTCATGCAGTCCAACATCATTAAGATACGTATATCATTCGTTAATAATTTTAGAACATTTTAAAAAAACTAATTTAACTTCAATCGTTGAAGTTGGTTGTGGTTATGGTGGATTATTTTTAGCTATTTGCTATTTCTCAAAAATATTGAATATTAAAATTGATAATTATTACTTGATTGATTTTCCAGAGGTTTGTAATTTAATTGATAATTATTTAAAAATTAATGCTGAATTTGTTAATATAAATTATTCATTACACAATTGTAATGAATATGGTAAAAATATTGCTGAAAAAGATTTGTTTTTAATTTCAAACTACTGTTTTACTGAAATAACGAGTGAAAATAGAAATAATTATATCATTAATTTATTTGAAAAAATTAAAAATGGGTTTATTATTTGGCAAACATGCTTAGGCGCAGATATAGGTGATATTAAATTAATTAAAAAAAATATCATAAATGTTATTTATGAAAAACCTCAAACTGCATTTTTAGAAAAACCAAATTTTTTTGTATATTTTTAACATTATTTTCATTATTATATATTTTGTATAGTTTCAGTTATATAAAATATGTATACTATAAGTAAAAATTTTCTTTTAATTTACTGTTATCTTAACCCATTCATCTGGAAATAAATCACTTACATCTACGTCGCTCATCGCACGTCCAAACCATAGTGACGGATAACATATAATTTTTGTAGGATTTACATTTAAATAAGCTCCCCACCAGCTAAAAGAACTATTTGCTATAATGTTATGATTACAACACGACATTAATAACATTTGTTGCCAATCATCTAAGCAATTAGTCGCTCTTTCAAATTCAATTGTTGGAAATTCATTTTTTAATAATTGAATTGTTTCATTCACGGTTTCAAAGTCTTCGTCTTCGCAAAAATAAAGGACAGTTGGCGTATAATCCAATTTGTCAACAATATATTGCAACGATTTTTTATAATATTCATCTGTCATAATTGGATGATAATCTTGTTTATCTTTATAATCACCTAATCTAAAATGCATTGAAATACTCTTTTCCAAAAAACTCAAACTATGATGATTTTTAACAACTTCTTCTATAATATCAAGTCTTTTTTCAGCTATATTCAATATACGACAAATAGTATCATAATTTTCTTGAAAATATTTATAACTTTGAAAATAACCACTTAACATGACATTAACATTATTATTGTATTTCAAGTGTTCATAGGGTAATTCATTAAATGAAAACCCATTTTCATTAATAACAATATCAAAATTTGGATATTGATCCATTAAAAATCCAGATAATTTGAATAAAAAGGTTTGCCAGTAAGTCCTTCTCTTTGTAGAACCATCGCCTCCAAGATGTTGTGCGCTAATAAATTTAAACATATGTTTATATTTTATAGCATAAGATATAACTGTAAAAATTTGAAAAAGTTGATTTCCTAACCCGCCCATAAGATTGCATGTCAGCATTTTACTATGTATCTATGATATGTATATAATAATAATTTTTAAATTTATTTTCAATTTAATATAAAAATGAATATTATATTAATAATATACTCTGATTATATATTATTATACATTATCAATAAATTCAATGTTAACTCATAAATATAAACCAGAGGTATTAGAAAATATAATAGGTAACAAGAATTGTGTCAATTCTATTCAATCATGGTTTGAAAATTGGTATTCAATAAAAACGAATTCTAAAGATGCATGTGCATTATTATCAGGTCCTAATGGCATAGGAAAAACATTAACAGTTGAATTAGTAATTAAAAAATATAATTTGAATCCTATATCTTTAAATCCAGATGAAAGGGCTGATAAAGAACATATTGTAAACGTGATTTTACCATCTATACAAAGACAGAAATCATTTACTAATAAACAAAACATATTTGTCATTCATGATATAGATTGTTATGATGATTATGGTTTTATTTCCTCTATTGTAAATTGTTTGAAAGAAACAAAAATACCTGTTATCGCAACATGCAATAACCGTTATGATCAAAGTCTTAAGCCTTTAATGCCATATTGTTTGGATATCAAATTTCAAAAACCATCTACAAATGATATATCTAAATTTGTCAAGTCAATTCTCAAAAAAGAGTCTATATCAATGAATGATGCAAATCTAAACCAACTTATAGAAGACTCCAATTGTGATATACGCAATGTATTGAATAATTTAGAATTATTCTCATCTGGAAATACAAAAAATGTTGGTATTGGAAATTCTGCAAATGTAAAAGACAAAACAAATAGCAATCTTTTTGAAGTGACAAAATTATTCATGTCACAAAATGTTGAATTGGATGATAAACAAATATTATTTTGGATGAATAATGATATTCTTCCATTGATGATTCACGAGAATTATCCTATGAATAATATTAAAATGAAAAATGAGGCCTCCTATTTACATAATATTACAGAATCCATTCATAGTTTGAGTGATATAGATTTATTTGAAAAAGATATACATATGAATGGGAATTGGGAACTAATGCCATATACAGCATGGTTTTCAATGAATGCGGTTGCAAATTGTCATGCAAAAAGTATGATAAAATTTACTTCTTTCTTTGAAAAAAGAGCTGTAAAGAAACAAACTATGCATTACGGTGATATTGGTTATATTAATAATCATATTAGTAAATCAATTTGCAAAACAGAGAGTAAAAAAAGTAAAAACAAAATATCGCCTCCAGAAACTAAAGTTACCAAAACTAATGTAAGTAAGGTAAGTAAGGTAAGTAAAGCCAATGTAACTAAGGTCAAAAAATGTAAAGATGATGATGTGGAACCCAAATGTCAAGAAAAACCTGAAAAACCTAAAATAACAAAACGTAATAAGGTTAAATTAATTATTGAAGAATAATTGATTATTCATGATCAGGCTGAGAATCATATATTATTTTACTTTTTGGAGTTAAATCATTACCTATACCTAACGCATTGTTTGTAAAGGCCCATACATCAGTGCATTGCATTCCATCTTCTGTCTCTAAATCTGCTCTACATATTGGACAAACAAGATCGCGACCAGCTCTTTCATTACTTACACAAGTATTATTTAAACAATTGTTGTGAAACAGATGTCCACAATTTGTTTTATAAACTGCTTGCTCTGGAGTTTCACTAAATTTTAGAAGACAAATAGAACATATTTCATCTTCAGGTAGCGTATCGCCATCTATCCATTTTCCACCACCTTTCATATATTTTTTATTGTGCATTGTCTTAAATTTTTTAACATGTTTATTTCTTTTTGTCGTTTTTCTTCTATGACGTCTCTTTTTGTGTGATTTTCTTTTATGATTTGTCAAAACTTTTTTTTTAAGTGTGCTTCTTTTTTTTGTAAACATTATTTTATTTGGATGATTATATATTATATTTACATAAAATAATAAAAACTCAAAAAGAAATAACATCCAAAATAATATCTAAAAATCTTCGCTAAATTCAAAAGTGTTATCATCTTTTGTTTTGGTTGCAAGCGCATACGAATCATTGTATCTTTCAAAGAAATTGACTTTTCCTTCTAAACTGATTAATTCCATAAAATCAAAAGGATTACCTACATTATAAATTTTATCATAACCAAGTTGGACACATAATCTGTCTGCGCAAAATTGTATATATTGTGTCATCAATTGTGAATTCATACCAATAAGGCGACATGGAAGTGCCTGACAAATAAACTCATTTTCAATTTCTACGGCTTCTTTAATAATCTCGTGAACACGTGATTTTTTTACCTTGTTAACAAGTTTACTATATAATAAAACAGCAAATTCACAATGTAATGCTTCATCGCGTGAAATCAATTCATTGGAAAACGTCAACCCTGGCATTAATCCGCGTTTTTTCATCCAATAAATACTGCAAAACGCGCCACTAAAAAAGATTCCTTCTACGCATGCAAATGCAATCAATCTTGTTGCAAATCCACTTCTATTATCTTTAATCCATTTTTGAGCCCAATCCCCCTTCTTTTTAATACATTCAAAATTGTCTAGAGCACGAAACAATTTGTCCTTTTCTTCAGCATCTTTTATATAGGTTTCAATTAACAAACTGTATGTTTGACTATGGATATTTTCCATTGCAATTTGGAATCCATAAAATGCTCGTGCTTCTGATATTTGAACGTCATTCATAAAACGTAAACCTAAATTTTCCAACACAATCCCATCACTAGCTGCAAAAAAAGCCAAAATCATAGACAAGAAAAATTTTTCCTCTTGTGTTAAGGTATCCCAATGTCCTAAATCTTTTGTTAAATCTATTTCTTCTGTTCTCCAAAAACAGTCAACTTGTTTTTTGTACATTTGCCATATGTCTTCATATTTAATCGGGAACATTACAAATCTATTATCGTCTGGGTTTAATAAAGGCTCATTTACGTTTTTAGACATCCTAAATAATATATAGTGAAGATTTTAAATTTTTTAATAAAATAATAAATAAATTATAAAATATTTTTATAATTTAAGGATAACTATTTAAAATGGAAATCATAGAAATCAAACGACCTATGAAAATAAATAATAATATCAATATGAAGAATTATCAAGAAGATGAAGATGAATATTTACATTTACAATACGTTATTGAATCAAAAAGGAATATGCTGCTTAAAAAACAGAAAAGATTACAAAAAATAGCGAAGCAAAATGCTTTTTTGGAACATATCAAAAATGATTACTTAAAATACAATAATTATATTGTCAAACAAAAACAAGAGCAAATTACTGCGCTTCAATTATTAAATAATTATATTGAAGACCTTAACAAGTCTGGTCAATTAAGCGAACATAATATTCGGGATTCACAAATAGAACAAAAAAATATTGTCAAGGAATTAAAATCAATAAAAACTGGTTTAGATAAAATAATGAATGAGAGTAACCAAATCCAAAGCTCTTTATTTAATCAAGAGAGAAAATAGAGAAAACAATTATTAAATTATATTTGCATATATATATAAATATAATTTATACATGGCTTTAGTAATACCAGGTCGTAATAGAGAATTTATAACCGCATTTGATGAAAGTTTAAAAAGGTTAAATGAGATAAATGCAGCCATAGGAAAAAACACTGATAATAAACGTAAATTTACAGGGTTTGTTTTAACAAAATTACAAGAATTACATGAAAAAATTAAGGCAATTGTTGGGAAAATTAAAGATATCAAACAGAAAATTGTAGTATTACAAGGACAAGTTAATCAAAATAATAGTGGCGTTCAAGCAAAAGATACCGAACTGATTAATTTAAAACAACAATTAGATCAATTAACAACAGAGAGAACTAATTTAACCACACAATTGGATCAACTAAAAAATGACGCCAAGGCAAATGAAACGAGGTTACAAGATACAATTAATGGTAAGGAAGCAGAATTAAGAGATTTAGCAAATAGGAATGTAGAATTAGAAACTGCAAAAAAAGCAGTTGAAACTGAGTTGAACGCACTTCGCGCTGATATGGCGACTAGAGGTGATGCTCAAACGCAAGCACATGCGGAGCAAATACGACAATTAACGGAACAACATAAAGGAGAAATTGATCGTTTACAAGGTCAAATTGCTGCTAATGAAAACCAAATTGCTGCTAATGAAGCAAGAATAAAAGAATTGACCGACCAGCATGGAACAAAAGATACACAAACACAGGATTTAGTAAATAGAAATACTGAATTAGAAAATAGAAACAGAGATCTTGAAGCACAACTAAATACAGCTCAAACAGAACTTCAAACATTACAACAAAAGTATAATACTCTTGAAGTTGATTCTAAAACACGAATAGAGCAAGCTTTACAAGATTATAAAGCACTTCAAGCGCAAATTGAAGAAAACAATAAAAAAATCACAGAATTAGAAACAGTGATTATTGCAAAAGATCAAGAAATTCTTCGCTTAAATAATTCTGGTAACAATGTAGAAACCCTAATAAAAGATAAGGATGGTGAAATAGCTAATCTAAAAATTCAAATTGTACAAATTACAAAAGAAAGAGACGATTTGCAAGCATTCAATGCTGATCTTGAAAAAAAAATTCGGGATGCAACTGCTGCAATAACAGCTATTGCAGATAATTTGACAGAACTTACAAATCAACAATTTTATGATGATAGTATGGAAAATGTTACTAATCAAATTACTGAAATTGAAAAAACCCTTGGAATTATAAATGGTGAAATTGAAAGTAGTTTAAATCAACCAGTAGCAGGTCCAGTACCAGGAGGTCCACAGCCAGGAGGTCCACAGCCAGGAGGTCCTCCACAAGTTCCTCCAAAATTAAATCTTAGACAAGTGAGTATCCATGGTTATAATTTGCCAAATTTAAAAGATGCATTAAAAATAAGAAGCTCAAAAGAAAGTGATATAAGAGGAAACAAGTATAACCAATCATCTTTGGCAATTGAAAATTTTCTTGCAAGTCTTGATAAAACAACCGCGACAAATAATAGTGTAAAAACTGCAATAGAAAATATATTAACTAAGAAGGGTATACAATTTGGATCTAATGGTGCTATAATGGGTGGTTATAATAAAACAAACAGAAAACATAAAAGACATGGTAAATTTACACGTAAACAAAAAGGAGGATTCTTATATGGAAAGTTTAAAACTGATTCTAATAAATCTAATAAATCTAATAAATCAAAAAATACACCAAAAACTAACACTTCTTCAATAAACTCAAGATCTTCTACTAATACTACTAGTAAAAAAGATAAAAAACATAAATCTAGAGATTTTACAAAACGTAAAAGAATTTAGACACTTCACGATTTTATAATAACATACCTCTAATAGAAGGCAAATAATTACAATTTTGTGGCCATTTCCCACAAAATTGTCTGTATATAATTGAATCTGGTCTACACCGTAATCGTTTTAGTTCTTTTCGTATTTTATAAATTTTTTTCCACGATCGTTGTACAATTTTTAACCAAATTGTTTTAATTACACAAACACACTCATTTCCTTTTAAATAATAAATTTGTCCTATTTGAAGATTCAAATAGGACGGATGTTTAATTATGTTATTATAATTTCTTAACAATATATGTGGTAAATATATTTCACAAATTTTTTTTTCATAATATTTTTTATAAAATTTACATAAATTGTTAACATATTTGAAAAAATCAAACATGTTACTGTCAGGATTTATATAAAATGTTTGGAGAACAAGAAACTGTCCGTCTATATTTGGATCACTATCAAATGTTTTTCCATGAAAATATTTATTATAAATTTCAGGTATTAATAACATATTTTTATTTATATAATTATTTGAAAGATTTATTTGAAAGTTGTTGTTATAATCATAACTATAGTCCTCGTCACTAAATTCAGTATCACCAGATTCTGTTGATCCAGTATCTGTAGTATTGTCATCATTATCATCATTGTCATCATTATCATCATTATCATCATTGTCATGGTTGTCATTATAATAGTTTGCAAATGGATTCATTATTTAGTATTTAGTAATCAGTTTATTTATTGTTATTTTTAGTATTTATTTTATTTAAATTCAATTTTTTTTAAAACATTATATATATAATGAAAATGAAATATAGTTTTAATTCCAAAATAGAAAAATTTTTCTCTAATAAAATGTTATTAAATTTTATTGTAGGTATTAGTTTTTTAAATATTATAGCTTTTGTTATGTTAAATCAAACACTTGCTTTAATATATTTTATTTTAATTGGGTTAGTAACGTCATTCTTTAGTAAAAATATGAGTATTGTTTTATTAGTTCCTTTAATTTTAGTTAATTTATTTGTTGTCGCATCAAAATCAATGTACTATAAACGTGAAGGATTAGAGAATAAGACAGATAGTGACAAAGCAGTTAGTGACAATAAAAGTAAGAGTGAATCCACAACAAAAAAAACTAGTTCTAGTAGTTCTAGTTCTACAAATCAAGGACTACCTATTACTCCACTAGATCATCCACAAGATACTATTCAACGCGCTGCAAATGAAACAAATGCAGAAATTGATGAATCTTTTGAAGTTGGAAGAGGTAAAAAAAATAGCAAAGGATACAATATTGATTATGCATCAACTGTTGAAGACGCATATGATGAATTAAACAAAATATTAGGCAGTGATGGAATTAAACGTTTAACAAGTGATACACAAAATTTAATGAAACAACAAATGAAATTAGCAGAATCTATGAAAGATATGCAACCACTTATTGCTGGTATGGCACCTATAATGAAACAAGCAGAAGGCTTATTAGGAAGCATGAGTGAGAATGGTAATCTGGGAGATTTAGCAAAAATTGCCAAGAAATTTACTGCTGCTCAGTAGGAGACGATAATAAACAATTTTTATTTATTGAATCGTTTAATTATTCATTTAATTAAATAATAACTGACTATATTACAAGATCATTTCATAATAATATAATAATATAATATTATATTATTATGAAAAAAACATGTCCACCAGGAGTTATTTGTATTGAAAACATAACAATGTGTTTCGTTGTATTATTTATAATAATGGCACTTTATTTCATATATTCTAATTTATTTAAACAAAAAATACAAATTACAAATAACACAAATATTACAGATAATTTACCTAATGAGAGAAAACACAATCGCGGATTTGATTTGATACCACAATTTCCAAACTTTCCATATAACAATTTAGCACCACCTGTACCAGGAGACGTTTTATTAAATCCATATATTCCTCCTTTAAGGGACGAGCGTTATTTTTTGCCGCAACTGAATGTAGCTCCTCCTGGGACTGTACCTATAAATATTTCTACAAATGTTGGTGCGGTTGACACAAATTATAGACAAGTAGGAATTTTAAATCCAACTAATAAATCAAACAAAGATAATGTACTACCATTAATGGGTAGACCGGTTTTTACAAATAGAGACAAGTGGCAGTATTATACAATAGGCAATCAATTTAATAGTGTCAAACTACCTATAATAGTAAAAGGTAAGAGCGGGTTAAATGAATATGGTGTAGACAGACTTTATAATGGTGATACTATTTATATTGAAGGTTTGAATGATGTTTACAGAGCAACCATTTATGATAATGATACAATCAAATATTTACCGTTTATTTAGAGCATATGTTCAGCGTTTTTATTTACAGCATTCTGCATTTTAGAGAAAACTTTCATAAATTCTATTATGCAATTCGTTATTGAAATAATGATAAGTAAATTTTGTTTTGTCCATATTTTTTAGATACAAATGCGTTTTATAAATTAATTCACTATCATTTAATTTATTTTCTGCTTCTTCAAGTGAATCAAAATAAAACGGATAATCTGTTCCTAAATAATCAACAACTGAATCATTCAATTTAATTAAAATAGGTGTATTTAATAAAATACACTCTAAAATAATATTATTTGCAGAAGTAATATAAAAATCTAGAAATACAATATTTCTTTTAAAAATATTATCATAATCTTTATTTTCCAAAAAAGATGTAATTTTGATATTATACTTATTTTTAAGAATTGAAACTTCTTCGTCAGTCAATTCTTTTTGATAATCTGCGTTACTTAATTCTTTAGTTTCGCTCATACTTTTTCTTATTTCATAAAGTATATAGTCAACTACGTGATTGCCTTCAGTGTTTTTAATCAAAATATTTTTTTCATGGTTGCTGTTTTTTAAATTTATAAAATTGTTATACTTTCTTAACCACCACCCTATAATATAAATTTGTTTCTTTTGATTTGCTTTATATTCTTCATAATCAAAAGATTTTTCTATAGAGTTTTCATATTCTAATGGATGACAAATAAAATAAATCTTACTATCATATATTTTTTTTTCTTCTAAATATTTTTTATGAAAATTTGATAATGATATTAAAATAGATAAATTATGTTTTTCTTTATGAAATATATCAATATCTCGTTTAATACTTTTTTGTTTTACAGTAAATGAAAAATTATTATTATCTAATATATCTTGGTATGGTGGATCATGAATAAAAGAAATAAATTTGATATGATAATCTTTTTTTATAGAGTTCTTCATACCCCAATCATAAGTTTTTTCTAACCAATCATCCAATATAATACAATTTATATTGAAGATATCCATTTTTATTTTATTTTGATTATTAATCTTAAAATGTGAAACGGCTTCTTTATAATTTGATAAATTATATTGTAATGCATATTGTAGCCATTCAAAATTAGGGTTTTCATAATGAAAATCGTCATTTTCGGTATAATTTGATTCCAAAAATTCATTTATAACTTTTTTCCATCCATATCTATGAATTCCATAACTAGAATATTCATTTTTACAAAGTAATAATTTATAATGCGGTATATATATTTTTAAATCATCTTTTGTAATATCTTTTTTATTAAAAAGTATATTGAAAAA
>Ga0209191_1002680_pt1 | contig 10903 bp, 11 predicted proteins | sample S_130626_EF_Meta_FD_187320 | JGI IMG/M metagenome (GOLD analysis project Ga0209191, IMG submission 187320) | Freshwater microbial communities from Lake Simoncouche, Canada to study carbon cycling - S_130626_EF_MetaG (SPAdes) (version 2) | ecosystem: Environmental > Aquatic > Freshwater > Lake ... | reverse complement strand
CCTCGACAAGATCCCGTTTCGGTGGGGCTTGACCGGCTCGTTCACGTCCAACGGGCTTGAGGACGTGTTCGGCCAGTGCAAGGTGATCGACCAGACGCTGTTGGGCCGCGCCAAGGGCGCGTTCCTCCAAAAGTACTTTGTGTGCGTCAACCGCGACTTCGGCGACTGGCAACCGCGCAAGGGCGCGCTGGAGCAGGTCATGGACACCATCCGCCCGGCAACATTCGTGCTGGAGCCAGGCGAGTACAGCGACAAACTGCCGCAGCTACATGTTGTGGAAATGCGCTGCGACATGGCCGACCGCAAACCCTACGAGAAAATGAAGCGCGACTTCGTGCTGGAGTATGGCGAGGACCGGATCATCGCGGCGAACGCCGCCGCCGTGACGAACAAGCTTCAGCAGATGGCGTCTGGGTTTGTCTACGACAATAAAATAGAAGCATCACAGGAAAAGGGGAAGTTTCACATGAAACAGAAGGTCATTTGGTTCTCGACGCACAAGTTTGAACTAATCGAGGAAGTCCTAAACGAGAACCAGCGCGCCAACACGATCATCGTCTACAACTACAAAGAAGAACTGGCCGAATTGAAGCGCCGCTACCCCACCGCGCGCACGATTGACGATTTCAACGCCATCCAGCGGTGGAACGCGGGCGAGATTGAGCTGCTGCTGATCCACCCCAAGTCCGCCGGGCACGGCCTCAACCTTCAGTTCGGCGGTTGCAAGATCATCTTCTTGTCCATGCCGTGGTCGCTGGAGCTGTTTGAACAGACGGTAGGGCGGCTGCACCGTAGCGGACAGACAAAGGATGTCTGGTGCTATTTGCTGATCTGTAATAAAACAATAGACGAACGGATCTGGATCGCGCTTCAGGACAAGCGGGCGATCTCAAATATAGCACTTGAGGAACTGAAGGCATGAACTGGCGCGAGATCAACAAGGTGTTGCCTGATCTGGACGAGAACACCATCAAGAAGATGCTGGACGAGGAGCGCGTGGGCGAGCAGCGGCAGTCGGTGCTGATCCGCCTGCACCAACGCTACACGATGCTACGGGCAGCGCGGGAACGGACAGAGATTCTCGGCGACATCGAGTTCCCCAAGGTAATGGCGCTCACTTAGCGCACCAGCCTTCGCGGCGGGCGTTGTTCTGCTTGACCTCGATGATGGTCGCCGTGGTGTCCTTGGACGACCACGACACGTCCTTCCAGACGGTGCAGACCGCGCCGTTAGTCTCGACGGTGCTGGTCAGGGTCACGCACCCGGTCAGGGGAAGTGTTAACAGCATCGCCAAAACGAATCGCATTGCCTGTCCTCCGTAGCACGTCCGCAGTCGCGGCGGCTTCAACCTCGGCCACTGCGTCCCTGCGAATCTTGTAGTAGACGCCGCTCAAGACGGCTATGGCAATGGCCGCCATGACGGCGTAACGCCCCAGTGGCGTGAACAGCAGGCTAAACACCGTGTTCGTCCATGTTCTTCTTGCGCCAGTACCAGATGGCAGCGCCTGCGCCAATGATCGCCACCATGATGACGAAATTTGTGTTGCTGAGTAGGCCCATGAATTGATCCGCCACGTCAGACGCATCTTTCGCCTGTGCAGCGATCTCCTTAGCGACACCCACGCTTCCGAGCCCTGCCGTGAGTAGCGCCGCGTTACCTTGCTTGCTGTCCGCCATTGTTCGTACAGGAACAGGATCGGGATCGGTGCGCTGTTCCTGCTCTTCCACATGCTGGTCTGCGCTCCACCATGCGCCCGCCGCCTGGCGACGGCGTACAAGCCCCGGCAGCACCTTGCCGCCGCCCTTGGTCCATTTCATCAACTCGGCAGGCACCGCGTCGAGATCGCCGGAGTTTATCTTTTTCAGCATTGTCGAAGATTTGAGGTTGCCGACGCCCGCGTTGTAGGCGAAGTCCACCAGCACATCGAACTGGTTCTGGGTCAGTTTGACCTTGACGAGATCCATCACGGCGACTTCGTACTTGACGATGTCGCGCTTGAGGATGTCTTCGGCCTGCGCCTGCGTGATGGTCATGCCATCGTTGACCATAGGAGCGCCCGCCGCCGACGTGTGACCGTAGCCAATGGTGCAGACGTTGGCAGGGCAACGGTACGCCTTCAGCTTGCAACCTTCAAACTTCTTGAGAAGGGCGTCAAGACCGCCTTGGCTCATGTGCATGACTACTTCCCTTTTTCCAGCAAAGTGATGCGTTTGTCGAGCGCCGCAATTAGTTGCGCCATATCAAAGCGAATAGCGGCGCGGGCCTGCGCGGCATCCGCCACCATGTCCATACGGCTCTTTTCAATAGCCGCCATCGAACGTTCGCGGTCGAGCGTCATGGCGGCGCGAGCCAATGCACTCTCTCGATCTACCTTGCTGATTTGATCGCTTAAATGCTCGCGGATCTGCGCCATGTCGATGGTGGTGCCTTGGGGCGGGATGGCCTTGTTGTCGGCGTTGACGACGACAGCCACCTTGGACTTTAGTTGAATGATCTCGTTGTTGGCAGCAGAAAGCGCGCTCATGAGGTAGACAACGCAAGAGAACAGGATCGGGATGCCCGCGAAGGTGATCTTCTCGACCAACGCGCCCTTGCTGGCGCTCGCCGCCATCTCGATGGCGAACTTTTCCTGTTTTTCTTCTGTGGTGCTCATTTGTCCGCCTTTGCGTCCAGCTTGTCATAGATCCGCTTGAACATGTCTTCGATGTGGTCCATGCGCTTGTCTAGGTCAAACCGACTGACGTAGGATTTGGGCAGGTCTACCTCCAGTTCATGAAGGTCTGATCTCAGCTCCTTGACCGCGCCCCAAATCTCCCGCGCAAACCAGCCGCCAATGGCGATGGCGACCGTGGACGCGATGTTCATCAGTGTCTGCGTGTCCATCAGGGGGCCTACTGGTTAGCAAGAGCGTTTTGAAATTGCTGGGCTGCGGGCAGACCTATATTTCCAACGTTAACGTTAAACGGCAACATCACATCCCCTCGACGTATGCCCGCAGCCAAATTGGCGGCGTTAAGTTCTGCAAGAGCATTACGCCCTACTCGCGCGCCATACCCTGCCGCCATCGTAGGAATTGCCAACGCCGCGCCCATAGGACCGCCCGCCGCGCCATATCCTGCGGCCAACTGCGCGGTAGTGCGCGCCAAACCGCTAAAATTTGTGCCCGGTTTTAATTGGCTAACCGCGCGCAAAATGTCTGAGCCAGCTTTACCTTCGGCAACGCGGCGAATATTGGCGACTTCCGCTTCGGTAAAACCGGGGTGCCACCCTTTGTCAATTTCGCGAGTTAAGTTAGCAAATTGTGTACGAATAGCTTCGTCAATTTTACCGCCTTCGGCGGCGGGCGAAGAAATTCTAGCACGTTGAACAGCATCTTCAATTTCTTCACTTTTGCTCATGCGAGACCAGTTAGACCGCGCTTCAGATACCGCGCGCGCAGCTTCCGGTGCATCGCCAGCACGAACCGCGCCGGGAGGCGGACGCGTAGCAAAATCGTTTAACTGATCGGTAATTATGAGGCCCAACCTACGTTCAGCGGGGTTTTCGCTGTTTCGCGCTGCGCCAGCTACGCGGCGCAAAATGTCAAGATCTTGAAAAGTTTGATGCCGAGACACGCCAGGCATATCGGTAGTTGTGGCCGTACGTATACGATCCATAGCCGTTGCAGCCGCCGGGTAAAGACGCGCGTCAAATCCTTCACGGGCTAACCTTTGGTCTAGATTAGCCGCAAAATTATCAAACGCGCTGGACCGATATACAACGCCTGCGTCATCCGCTGCACGATAAGCGTTTTGCGCTTGTGTGCGAAGATCGGTGGTTGAGGGCGTGTCTAAGCGCGCAACAGTGTTCCGCACACCGCGCCCAATGTTTCCGACCCCCGCCGCTGTTTGACCGCCGAGTATAGACGCTGCCAAACTGCTGCCGACAAGTGCATATGGATTGGTTACGTCGCCGTATTCTTGCAACGCGGTAGGCGCAACAGCGCCGCCAGCCCCTGCGCCCATCTGAATGCCGGGCTGTTGCCCAAGCTCCGTAAGAACGCCCCGCGCAACCGGCGTCTGCGCGCCTCGCGCCAAAGTAGAGAATGCGCGTGCTTGGCTACCCGCACCACCAGCGCCGCTCACAAGGGCGTCCAGCATCGCTTGTTCAGATGTCTGTGGGCGCGCGCCTATTCCGATACGTCCGTAAGCGTTTTGAATGGTTTCGGATGGCGGCGTCATCCGGTTCCACCCCATATAGTTAGCCAAAGCATTGTAACCGGTAGCGCCGACATCGCCCGCTGCTAAACCCAGCGTAGCCAACCCAGCGCCTGCCGCAGACCCAACCGGACCGCCAAAAGGCGCGCCTGCCAACGCGCCAACGCCGGCTGCTGTTGCGTATGGAGACGCCGCGCGAGCGGCAACTTTAACGTTCTGAAGCGCAGATGTGTCGGGGGTTCGAATTGGCCCTGCCGCCATAGACGCCGCAAACGGGTCTACAGCGATTCGGGGCGCAGCAAAAGGATCTACGATGGATTGAAACGGGTCAACAATATCAACCATTAGCGGCCCCCATACGTACGGTTGTAGTATGCGGTTAGCTCTTCCGCTGACGCGTTAGGGTTAAGCGGTGTAACCCTAGCCAAGAATTGATCCAACGTAGGTTTAGCCGGTTGGTTAGGCGCAGCCGCCGCCGCAGGCACTTCACCACGCCGCCCGCGAGGTACGCCGCTTTCGGGCGGTGCAGCAGCCGCGTTTTGCCCAGCAGGACGCAAATCCTCAAGCGACATAAGTTCGCCAAGACCGTATTTTTTGCTAAAATTATTTAACGTGGCGACAATAGTAGCGTCACTTTGCCCCGGCGAAGTAAGAGAACCCAAAATTGATTCCATTTCTTTTACGGCGTCTCCCGATTTTGCTCCCGTAATTTCGATAATGGTGGGGAAAAGATCGCGGCGCAAATTTTCAATTGTTGTGATGTCACTACCCGTTTTAGGCGACAGCACAGTAGATACCTTAGTTGGAAGCGCCGCTAACGTGCCAATCTTAGCGCGTTGCATAAGTGATTGATCGCCTTCAGCTCTAATAAGTCCATCGCTCCGCCCAAGATTTTTGTACGCATTAATCATACTTGTAAGTGTCGGGGCCAATTTTTCTTTTGCAAGCGCAATTTTCTTTGCTTCTTCCGCTCGCGCAACGTCAGCCGCGCCTTGCGCCCGCGCTTCAGCCTCACGTTGCACTTGCTGTGGTTTAGCCTCTTGCTCCGCAGCCAAGATCTGTTCAACAGTTTGCTGCGCGGAACGGGGCGCGGGTGCCGGAGCAGGCGCAACAGCAGGCGCAACAACAACCGCGTCAGGCTGTACGGCAGGGGCCAAATTGTTAACGTTGGGTGCAACGGGCGCAACACCAGGCTGCATGGCAGCAGCCAACGAATTAGCCACGGTGGGAACCATTGGCGACGTACTTGCGGCAACAGGCGGTATTGCAGCCGTTGCCTGCGGGGGCATGGCAGCGTTAGCGCCCGGCGCACCCGTTTCCGACATTTGGATTTGACCAGTTCGCTTATTGCGGATGGCAGGACGCCCGCCGATGGTGACGGCCTCTAAATCGTGCGCGCTAGTACCTGTTTGAACGATATTACGCACATTTTCAAGGGTAAAATCGCGAGACGCAATCGTAGGAAGTTCAGGGTAAACTTTAGCCAGTTGATCCCACAATTTAGTGTACTGATCTGGGGTTTGTGCGGTTGCAAAAGCAGGCGCAAAAAGAGCTGCGGTGCCCTGCATCAGGTCAAGCTTGGCCTTATCATCCAAACGTTTTGCAGTTGAAGCCTTATACGTCATTTCGGCGTTTAAACCATTAAATTTTGTAATGGCCTCGAATGCGTCAGGATTGGTCTGGCGCAATCTTTTAAGCGCATCAGGATCTGTCAGAGTATCGTTTCCGCTGATAAAGTCGCGCGCGGCGGCACCAGCTTGAAGAGTCCGTTTTGTCTCGCCCAACTTAAGCCGCGATTCTTCCAGCGCGGTCTGCGCGGCTTGTGTATTTACGCCAATAGAACCCATCGTTGCGGCGTGGCGCTGGAGCGCCAACGCAGGCTCATAGTTGCCTGACGCAATCAATCCTTGAATGATGTCCGGCGTTGCTTTGCCGCCTGAACGACCAAGAATGGTCGTCAGCGCGTTCTCTTTGTCAAGTTCCTTCGCCCGCTGCTGCATGAGCATGTTGGACGTTTGCATCTTCTGTACGTGTTCAGCCATACCCAACATGTTTGGGGCCTGATACGGCTGGATCTGCGATGCAATGTTAAAGTCTGCCATTGTCGTAGATCCTCGTTAGCCTTTAAAGTAGCTATTGATGTTGCCATAAACATCTGCGGAATTTGCGGGCGTAACAGGGCTAAAATTGTTAATTTGCCCGTAACCGCCCTTTTGCATACTGTTGATCAGCGCGTTCGTCTGGTACTGGCTGATGCCCTGACCGAGACCCTGATTGATGGCGTTGGTCATACCAACGTACCCAGACGCCTGCGCCTGCCCGGCGTTAGCCAAGTTCGTCGCCGCAGCCGTGCCGTACTGTCCCGCAGCCGCTGCGGTACCCGCCGCCGCCGCCTGCCCGATGCGCGTCAGGTCGCTGTAGCCCGTGCGTTCGGCTTCCTTTTGCTGCATGAACCTATTGAAAGCGTTGGTGTATTCGTTGGACGCTTCCTTCTGACCGTAACTCTGCATCGCTTTAAGCGCCCCGCCAGAGATCAGGCCACCGCGCGCAGCGGCGTTGGCGTTCAAGCCCTTCATACCCTCGCTCAATCGGAAGGCGTAACCAGGGTCCGCCGTAAACTGGTCCATGCCAAACCGTTGGTTGTATCCGCCGTAATTGGCTGCGGACGTGTCGCCGCCCACGCCAAGGTAGGACCGCAAGGCGTTCAGACCCTCGGTGCCCGCGCTGCTATAAGGAGCCAGATCCGCGCGCTGCTGATTGTACATCTGCAATTGCGTGGCGTTCGCTTGATTGGCGGCTTCTTTCTGTGCTTCAGCGGCTTTGCTGGAGCCATACAGACTTGCGCCCGTGCCAAGTACGGCAGACCCTACGATAGCGGAAACTGGATCAGGCATGGGAAAACTCCGCGCAGTAGTCTGTGTATTTCTCGCCGTACAATGCCATAACTGCACCTGACTTGGCTAGGGCCGCCTCATACCCATGACACAGCATGACCACGGCTAGGACAACATCATAATAAGACGCCCGCCACATAAATGACTTGGCGTCAGCTTTACCGGCGCGCTCCGCATCGTCCGACGCCGCCCATTTTAGAAACGCCGTCGCCATTACCGGCAACAAGGTAGCCGAATTAGCGGCAAAGAACGGATTAGACGGCATCTGCACCAGACACGCCCAGATCACGCGGCGCATGTCCGTTCCCGTCACGGGGTCGCCATCCACAACGTCGTCAAACACTTGGATGGCGCTCCACAAGTCCAACAACCACGCAGCGGCGTGGGGCGGTAAGTCTAGCACCGAGCCAAAATAATCCGATAACGTTTGTTGATGTTCAGTCACCGCGCCACCTCACTCGTACAAAATGTTGATGCTACCGGCGTCAAAGGTATCGGTGCCGTTAGCCGAAGCGAACCGAACCGCAGTTAATGCTGCTGAAAGCGTAACGGAGCCGCCCCCTACTGGGCAAATGCCAACAGACACTTTTGCAGCGTGAGAGGATATCCAGATATTTCCGCTGATGTTTGTTAGAACCATGTGCCCAGACAGGACATAGGCCGCGCTGTCGTTCCGAATCCCAAACCCATTCGTGTAGCTTGTCGCGCCGGGGACTGCGGCGGTTCCAACGCTCGTGCTTAGGTAGCCAGAAGTTGTGTAGGTTGGGGTTGCACCTGTTCCAAGTTGGGCCACTGTTCCTGAAGAACCTGAAGTACTGACTTCGTTAAAGATAAGAGTAATGCGCTTCACCCAAGACGGGATGCTAGTAAAGTCAATGTTGGTGCCGCTGGTGGAGGCAACGGCAGTCCCCTGCGCGATCTTCTGGGTGGCCGTGTAGGTAGAACCGTCTGTGCTAAACGGGATCTGGCCGATGGCGGTGGGCGCAATAACGGCTGGTGTGACGCTGGTCCATGTAGTGCCGTTTGATGTCAGCAAATTACCCGAGGTGCCAGGGGCCACAAACTGAACGGCGGCGACGCCGTTGCCAAGAATGACATTGTTGGACGTGAGCGTAGACGCGCCGGTGCCGCCGTTGGCGACGCCCAGAGGTGAGGTCAGGCTGACAATGTTGCCGTTCGTGATCGACCCGCCGTAGACGATGTTGTTGACAAGCTGGAACGTTGTTCCATCGTACTCAACCAGCATCATCTTGCCGGATTGGATGTCGCCAGCCGACAGCGCCACCGAGCCGTTCTTGGTGATGCTCGTGGCGGTCAGGCCGTCAATGCTAAGGGTCGCCGCGCCGCTGTTGGTGTTGGCGGCAATGAAGCTGTAAATCGCGCCGGTCGCATACGCGGTGAGCGTGGGCGTAGCGGTAGCCGTAATGGAATTTGTTCCCGCCACCGAACTAAGTTGGCTGTTAATGCCAAATGGATCGTTAATGGACGGAATGCCGTCGTAGGTGCCAATTAGTTCGTTGTCCGAATTGTACAGGACAAACTTCAACAGAATGCCAGTGGCCTGCCAGATCTCGTTCGGGGTGCGCCCGCCCGCGTTTAGGATAATAGGGTTGGTATTGGCTACCGTCCCGGCGCTGGTCGTGTAGGTTGCAAGGAGCGTAGAGGTGCCCGCCGCGTAACTGTACAGCTTGCCCCCGACCAACGGCGAACCGTTGTCATCGAAGAACTGAGCGCCTGCGCCAGCAAAAGCCGAAAGGTTGTAGGTTGTCATCGTCCGATCCTATAGTATCTGAGCCACGGACAAGATCGTGCCTGGAGCTGCGGGATAGGCTGGCGAACTACTGGCCGCGTAGGTTGCAATCTGAGCATAGCCTAGCTTGGACAGTCCGTACAGTTCGAAATAATCGCCAGCAGCAAACGTGTAGCTGAAGTTCGCGGTCATCAAGACGCTGCCCGCCACGCTTGCGTGTTGCTTGGGCACCGTCACGCGTCTGGCGGTTGCGGTGGCGTTCGCGCCGTTTACGCGCAGCCAGATGGTCATGTCGTCGTCGTTGGACGCGTTGTTGTTGGTAAGTTGGATTGACGCGCTAATGATGCAGCGCCCCGCGCCCGCGACGGTGATGCGGGACGCAGACAACGAGAACCCGTGCGTAGCGTAGGTAGACCCCACGGGCACAATGGTAGGGGTGTTAGCCGTCCAAGCCGTGCTGGTGATGTCGTAGAACGCGGCGTTGGTCGCCGATGTGGCTGCGACGGTGTACAGGTACTCGAAATACCGGAACCACTCCCGCGTAGGTATCCCGCTCTCGTCCTCCGCGATGGGGACGCGCTGGCCGGGAATGCGAGTCTCGTTAAGCATTGGTGGGGCTCACGATTAATTGCGCGCCCATGATGTAAACAGGGACCGGGTCCGTACCAGAAATCTCGTACACGCGGTCACGGATTTTTTGCGTCATGCCAAGCCTGCGCCACAAGACGCGTTTGCCGTACTCGCCGATCATGCCCATTGATTTCCAATGCTCGTTGGACCATGTGTGCCCGCCGTCATCCGACCAGCGCAGCATGACCTGAGGGTTTGTGCCCTGCACAATTATCTCGTCCGTGGTTTCTTCCGATTCGCCGCCGATGGCGTCGCCAGACACCGCCGTAGACGAGATGCTGCTGACGTACATGGTTACGGAAGGCGTTCCGCCGTCCAGACCCACGCCCGACTCGCAGTCGAGTTGCAGACTGTGCTGCGCGGTGCGTCGCAAGTTATTGGTGCCTGTCGGCAGCGCCCGCCACGAGCGCAACCACTTCTGAGTGCGCCCACCGTCCGCAAACAAGGTCAGATCGTAGGTGTAAATTTCGCCGGTCTGATAATCGCCCAACGTCACCGCGTTGTTGAAGAACGTCTGACACGCCGCCCGTTGACGGGTAAACCCTCCGTTGGCGTACCCAGCGCGCTCGTGCCACGCGCCCGTGGAGACATCGTAGACCCAAGTGGCGTTGGCGGACGGGAACGACAGCACATAGAACGCATGACCGTCCTGCTGGTAAGTGTAGGCCGTAGCATCGCTAATGTTGGCGTACTGTTGGATCTGCCACTCGACGGCGTGGGTGCTGACGCGAACGCCTCGGTAGCCCTTGGCGCGGTAGACGATGCCCTTGCCGCGTGTGTCCGCGCCCAACCAGAAGACGGTGCTGTCAAGCTTGGCGACCGAGAACGCCGCCGCGCACCCAATCTCCATGTACGCGCCTTGGATGCGCTGGAGCGGAAACCCAGCATTTCCGGCGTTGTACCAGACTTCGATGGTGTTGGTGCCAAACAGCCAAGCTTCGGAGTTATCCACAATGGACGACACCAGATTGTCGGGCGAACCTTCCGCGCTCGCGAAGTCCAGCGGGTCAATCGACGTGCCGTCAAGAATGGCTGTGGTCCACACAAGTTGGCTGTTAGGCTCGATAAAGACGAAATAGCCGTCCAGATACGAGACCGTTGTCGCGCCGGGGAAATCGGGGTCAGTGATTTGGCCGAAGGCGTTGGTGGTGTTGTTGAAGATGTAGCTGGGACCGGCGCAAGCGATAAAGAGCTGAGTGCCGTTGTCTGCCATCGACACGGGGCCATCGTTGGCAACGGTGCCCAGCAGAACGGTGCGGTAGCTGGTATCGACTTGGTACACGCTGTTACCGGAGACGACATACATGTAGTTGCCGTAGGAGTGCAGCCCACGGATCGGCCCTGTGCCGATGGTGGCAAGCGACCGCAAACCTGGCGCGCGTTGCAGGAACGCGGAGGTTTTGCCGCCCGCGTCCTCCGGCAGCACTTCGGG
>Ga0209191_1002678_pt1 | contig 10904 bp, 7 predicted proteins | sample S_130626_EF_Meta_FD_187320 | JGI IMG/M metagenome (GOLD analysis project Ga0209191, IMG submission 187320) | Freshwater microbial communities from Lake Simoncouche, Canada to study carbon cycling - S_130626_EF_MetaG (SPAdes) (version 2) | ecosystem: Environmental > Aquatic > Freshwater > Lake ... | reverse complement strand
ACTATTTGATTGATAATGAAATGGATGAACTTTTCAAAAATAAAAAGTCAGATTTTATTATAGAAAATTACAATAGAACTGGTGATAAATTTTCTGATATTATTATTGGATTGGATACTAAAGTAAAAAATGTACACAAGACTATCTTAAAGAAAAAACCCCAAGATAGTGAGACTACCTCGGGGCATAAATATTCTACTGGATTTTGGGATTAAACTGTTTTGATAACAATATCCTCACCTTTATCAGACAATTCTTTGAAAGCTGTAAGGGATTTTGCAATAAGATACCTATCAAGATCATTAAAATGTTCTTTATCATAAGATACTTGAACAGCATTTATGATAATGTTCATAGCGGTTGTTGTATCTAATGATTCTGCTTTGATTAAGTCATTAATCTCGTCGATCCTTGCTTTTTCTTCCTCAGTTAATTTTTCCATGTCGAACTCAGCATATGAATTCTTTTCTCCTTCTGAATACTCAGAATCACCCTCTACTTGGATATTTGGGATTTGTGTTTCGTTCACTTCGATTTCTGGATTTTGATTTTCTTGCATCACTTATAAAATTTTTTTAATTATATTTATATTTTTTAGGAAAGTTCCTAATTTTTTTATATATTTGTATATATGAATGTAATCTGTATAAGACCCACAAAAAGACTTGTGAAGAACGCAACTTATAAAGTTGCTAGTTTCCAAAATCAAAACACTAAAGGATATACCCATTTTAGATCAACTATTAGGATTTATCTAACAGAGGATAGTGTTCAGTCATTTCCATTAGATAGTTTTAAACCAACCGTTGGTGATGCATTTCAACAAATAAACTATGTTTCACCAGAATATAGATCATTTTTGGACGAAAGAGATCAAATGAAAATCGATAGGAATCTAAAGGGTGGTGATTATGTTGTCCCAATCCATGATGGTCTAAAGACCCTAGTTAAAGGTAGAAAGTATGCCGTTAAAGATGTACAGGCTATTGATCATAAGAGCTCATCAGGTCAGATAACTTGGACTGACATTAAAATAAAATTAGAGGGATCACAAAGGTGGTATACAAGCTGGAACTTTAGAAAGTGTACCAATCAAGAAGCAAGAGAAATAAGTCTTAAAACTTTATTTGATGAAAAAGTAGATATTGAAAAAGTAAATAAACATAAAAGAAAGTTTGATTATTATACTGATGAAGAAAAGATTTCTATGTTGCTGAGGTTTGTTGTAACATCAGCAAATGATAGATATAGAAATCAAATGGATATAATTGATTGGACAGTTGAAAAAACTGCCGAAAGATATTCACTTAAAAAAGAAGATTTTGATTGTGTTAAGAATATGACCTTAGAACAAATGTTAGAAATATTAAAATAAAAAAGGGTGGTTTTTAAACCACCCTTTTTTTATTATTGGAGACTTAGGAATATTTTCCTATTAGCCCTATCGACCGCGATTACTTTAACCTTCACTTCTTGTCCAGATGAAATCTTTTGGTTAGATTTATCTAGTTCAGAAGTATGGATAAGTCCATTTGTTTCGTCATCCAAAGTAACAAGTGCTCCAAATGGTTTCAAATCTCTAACCTTACCGGTAATACCCTGCCCAACTTTAATTGTGTCCCAAAGTGTTTCTCTGAGAATCTGAGTTAGGATAATCTTGTCTTTGATGATTTCCTTTATAAAGAACTCGATCGTCAATCCTGGTGTGATTTGATTCATACTCAAACCAAGTTCAGGATTCATATTGGTTTTGTGAACCATACCAGTTAAGCAACCGTTGAACTCAACAAAGACACCAAAGTCAGTAGTTCCAGTAACGTGTCCAACATAAATCTTACCATGTTCAAGTTTCTTAATTTCTTGAGGAACCAAACTCTGTAAGAACTTTCTACGACTTACGATGTAAGTTCCTTCATCCCTTGAATATGACTCAATCATGACATCAAATGTCTGACCAAGAATCGATTCTGGATTATGGAGTTTATTAATACCAGCGAGTGTATTTGGCATAAATCCTGGTAGAACCACTCCTTCAAACTGAATATCTACAGAATATCCAGCGGGTGTCATTTCTTTTACATAACAAACAACTGCTGAACCTTCTTCCAGTGAGATAAGATTCTTTCTAGCGATTCCTTCATAAAGCTCTACAAAACTTGCTTTGATAAAAAAGTTATCTTCATCAATGTTAGTGATTAAAACATCAAGAGAATCTCCGATGTTTGTATTTTTCAGGTAGGACGCCTCACTAGGTTTATCTTCGATTCTCACAAAATCTTTGAATCCACCCTCAAAGTTAAAATATCCTTGAGAGATACCAACGTATACAACGTTGAATAGTTCACCAACAACGGGTGTTTTTGCTTCATACTCGTCATATAACTGCTCTAGTTCTTTTCGGTTGTTTTCGTAGTTTACATCTACCAAGGTTAGATGATCTTTAAAAAGATCAAGGTTTTGGAATCTAGGATCCCCATATACTTTTCTTTTTCCCATAATTTATTTTTTAAAACTTTAAGTTTTATCTATATTATGGGAAAAGTTTAGGAATTTATGTTTCTTTTATTAGGGATATTTTTCAAATAATCTCGTATTCTAATTGCATCTTCATATCTTTCTTCCATAATAGACTTCTGTAGTTCTTTTTCCAGTTCTTCTAATAAATCCTTATTATCCAAATCGGGATATTTTTCTTTATTAACAAGATTCTTGAAGAAATTATTCATTTGATTTATATCTACAAAATAGACTTCTAAAATCTTCGAATCATTCATTTCGGGTAAATCAACGGATGAAATTTTATTTAGGAAATCTTTATTTAGAGCATCGTTGTCTATGAGATACTTAGCTAAGTGATTAGGTCTATTAATAAAAAAGCTTAAAAACTTTGATAGTTTCTTTTGATTGCCTTTTCCCATAATAAGTTAAAGTTTTTCAAAATAGATATTGAAATAATATTTATAAGACCAAGCATATGCGGGTTTTTCTTGTCTAAATATAAGATCGAGATAGGTCTGATCTATGGATACGGCACTTTCAATTTTTATTGTTTTTGTTGTATCTGATTCAATCTGTTTATCATATACATTCTTATATTGTAATGTTCCATCACCACAAAGGTCCAAATAATCAACAAAAAAATCAATCTTTACGAAACCATATCTAGATATTACATTTTTATTGATGTAATCAAACATTGCATTATCAACTCCCCCAAAAATTGTCATTTCATTCCTCAGACCCTCAAAAGTTCTTTTATTTTTGAGTGTTGCAAAAATATGATTTCTAAGAATATCTTTTATTTCTATTCTTATTTTCCACTTAGCTGAATTTTCTTTGTCAAAATCACTTTGATATAGATCTAACTCCATTGTATGGTTGAACTCTTTATTCAAAGTTGCATCGTAGATAATTTGTGGTAAATTAAGTTCTGAGCTCTCATCGATCTGTTCACCAGTAATTAATTGATGATAAATCAAGTTATCATTTTTAATATCGAGACTATCTACAATCTCCATCATCTTTGAACCAAAGAATGAACTTGATTCTTGCATGTTAAAACTACCAAATATTGGTTTATAATCAAATTCTGGACTTATGTATGTTCTTTTCATTTAGATTATTAATTTGTTTGTTCTGGTAGTGATACGTTTTTCTCAGCACTTATTAATATATCGGGTGTGGCAACATTACACTCTTGATGGTATTCAAAATCCCAAGTAGATTTAAATATAAATGATTTAGTAATTTGATATCCAAACTCATCCAACATGGGAAAAATTGATTCTTGTGTAGTTATATTTTTCAACTTTAATATATTTGAGCTTCTATTAACCTTTGATATAACTCGTTCACCAGTCATTCCAAAATTTGTAAGTTCGGTATCAAATTTAAAATTGTTATAACTTTGGGTCAATCCATTACTTTTAAACATTTCTATTTCATGGAATATTGGACTATAAAGACCATTGTGTCTTTTCATTGCGTAAAATTGATTTCCGCTCTGGACATTATAGTTTGCACCTGGTGTTACTTTTATATCAGTAGTTTCTATTGTATTAGCAAATGGTAAATCGGAATAATAATTCAATCTATTCTTGGATGTTATTAAACCATTATCTAAAACTTTATTTGGTTTCAAAATATTTTCAGCAATTTTTAAAGCCTTAGGTCTTAGACTATTTTTAAGAACACCAAAATCAATTGGATCAATAATTTCCAAAACATATGGAAGTTTTTTAACACTTTCTAGATTATTAAAGTCGTAAATATTTACATCTCCATTTTCCTCAACTATAACATATTTTAATTTATTTATGAATCCATAATTCAGGTCGTATTCATTTATATAACTTATAAAATTCTTCGCAACTAATTTTTTACAATAATCATTATATAATTTATCCCTATTTATATTTTTTAAATAGTCTTTCAATGTATTATCATTTGAGTAAATATTTATAAGGACATTTTTCCATTTTTTATTAATAATAACATAAACACCATCGTTTAATGTTTTATTTAAAACAACTCCCGTTTTGGGTATAATAAAATCTGGTTCTGCACATTTATATAATTTATCGTTAATATAAACCAAATCATTACTAGAAAAAGATGCTCCATATTGGTAACTAGGATTAGCCTCAAAACTATGTATCCTAATCCAATACGGATTTAGAGAACTTGGTGGATTCTGTGACGAAATTTGTGCTGTTTTACATGAATACAATACCTTTTGGTAAACAACATAATTTCCAATAGAATAAATTTTACCAACAGACCATAACGGAACCTTTTTCCAAGTGTTTGGTTCAAATTTAAGTACTTGATCATAGTCAAAGTCTTCCCATTTTGTGGAGTCTGGATGTGGTCTTTCTATATTAGATGCAATGGAAGAAAGATATAGTCTACCATCAAATATAACAGAATTGCTAGATCTGATATTTGTTTTAAACAACATCGATGTTTTATCTAAATTTGTATTTTTCTCATAGGTTTTATAAGGATTCCAAAAGTTAACCTTTGGTTCTGATGATCCGTTAAAATACCAATATTCATTACCATTATAAACAACTGGTATTGACAATCCAAAACTTTCAGAAACATTATTTTTGGTTGTTTTATTACTACCATCGTATAAAGGAGACCAAAAAATATTTCTTTCTGAGTATAATTGCCAATTTTTTGTATTTATTGGTGTTGCGTAAACGCTAGTTGGTTTGGAAGATGTGGCTGTTTGGAACAACATATCATTCCATCTAACAACACTCTGAGTAGCATAATAAGTATTAGTTTTCCAATCATAAAACTTTTCCCAATTTAAAACATTTACTTTTGTAATAAAATCTGCTTTATTTAAATTATCACTTTTAGGTTGTAAATTTATATTATTTTGACTGAGTATTATTGAAAACTTATAACTTGCAAAGTCATTAGTTGGTTGTTTTGTCAAACTAGCAACTCTCTGACCAACAGAAATACTACCAACTTTAGAAAATCTAAATTTAATTCCCTTGAATAAAGTTGAATTAGATTCTCCGAAACTATTTGAGTTGAAAATAGACCACCTCTTATCATTTTTTATTGTTTTACCCGCATTATATTCATTCTTTTTTCCAAAAAAATATGAAAAGTAATCGTAACTGTAACTCAACCCAAGATATTTATCCAAGTCAAAGGTGAAGTCAGTATTTATAACACCACCACTTTGATCTTCCACATGAACACTATGATATGTATAAGAATTACTATTGGAATTTATAGAGTAGAAATAATCAAGATTTTTTTCTATATTGGTTGGAGTTGTAAGTGTCGTATTTGTGGTTCTGTTAAAGTCATCTGCTAAAATAGAATTATTCAATGGGTATAAGGTATCACCTGTAGATAAAGAATTTTGATATCCCCATTTAACAAATTTTGAATTCTTTTTCCAAATATCTGTCAATATATACTTATTTGATTGGTTATCTTTGATCAATCTAAAAGTTTCATTGTTCGCGGTATAATGAGAAGAACAAGGTAAATAAACAACCTCATTACCTAATGTGAAATCATGAATGTCTGGTGGTATTGAAATAGAATTCAAGTTTGTAGCAAAAAACTTAGACTCTTCGCTTCTAGAAATCTCAGATTCTTTCTCATATTCAAATTTAGCAAACTTTGTTTCTACAACATCGGTATCAAAATCTTTTACATCTGTAAACTGACACCTGTAAATTTTAAACTTAAGCGACTCACCAGTTGAAACATTCTTTAAATTTAATACAGTCCGATAATTTTTATCGGGATCATTAATATAATACTCAAACTGAGTAGAGGTTTGTCTAAATGCATAGTCTGTATAAACTTGTATGTTGCCAGTATCTACATCCTTTATTAACTTATGATATTTACCACCTATTTGTATCAACCACATATCATAGTTTTCAAAATCTGTTATAGTGTAGGATGTATCATCAGAAAACTTTATGGTATTCACACCACCAACAGATTCTACCATTATAACATTTGGTTTTTTAACACTCGGTTTTAGAGACTTACCCTCTAAGTTTTTATCACTTATAATTTTATAACATTTATTAACACCTCTCTGGGTACTGTCCTGTGATGTATTTGTATTTGTTTGATTTTTACCAGTTGTAGCAGTGCTACCACCACAAGGACACTCCAATACCTTATATCTAACACCTTCAACCTCAACAAAAGGAAAGGATGTTGTAGTATCAGGATCACTAAATGGGGTATTACCAGAAGATGTTTTCAACTGATTATTAGGTCCAATAAATACATCATCCGATAACGGAGTAACATCATTTGGACTAACTTCTTCATACAACTCGATTTTATCAAAATAAAATCCCATATACCTATTTAAGGACCATTTCCTAAGTGAAGTTGGTGTTGCTGGAGTATCGTCAAATAAAAAAGAAAAATTAAAAATATATGGATAAATTATTTTTTTATTTTTCCAAGACTCAAAGAAATATTTATCTGTGTCAAAAAATGTATTCTCTTTAGAAAAGAAAGATTCTAAACTTTCGGATTTATAATTATATCCACCATTTTCAAAATCTATTCCATACCAGGTAGAAGATTGATTTCTTCTAAAATCAACATAAATAGACCCAGATGTGAATCTATCTTCTAGATTTATCGACTTATCAAGATATAAACCAAGTGGTGACGTTCTGGTCAAATCAAAGAAATTAACAACTTTCATCTTGTTCAAGATTTCAGTCCTAAAATTATCTTTTGTTAATTTTAGCAGACCCGGCCCATCTACTCTAAAAATTATAAAAGAAGAGGGGAGTTTATTTTTAGTAACATGGAGAGGCGCAAAATATTCAAACTCCTCATCATAGTTTTTATTTTCGACTATATTTTTAGCTCCATATGTATAAAGGTCATCATACTGATTCGAAAAATTTGTTGACATATTTTTTGAATCATTCTCATCTTTTATACCGTAAGCTATCTCGGGTGTGGTACCCGTGTAAAAACTCCTTAACTTATACGACCAATCCTCCGTAGGTCTTACGGATACTTTCTTGTATCTAACTTTATTCAATGTGGAATTGGAATCAATAGAATCCAAATAAAGACTATATGATGCAGTGACCACAAGTTTCACATTTGTAGTTAGCCCAACATTTGTTCTTAACAAAGCAAAACTCTTATCCATCAATATTTATTAATTTGTATTTGTTGGTGTACTAGGGACACTCTTCTTACTTATTATATTCACTCTATTTAATGTAAACTGAACGGTAAATACAAAAGATCTATTTTCAGATTCATTCTCTAACAAAAACTTTAACTTTTTAACGTGTTTAACCGTTGTAGTAACTTGGTTTAAATTAACATATTGATTATCAGTTTGTGTTGGATCAAGTGAGTTCATTTTAAAGTAAATATTTATTGGAATCAAAATATCATTACCAGTTCCCCCATTCAATGTTTTAATTTTATCATTATTAGTCTCTTGTATTTTTGCTAAACTTTGTATCTGTGGGTGTATTGTACTCAACAACTTTGATTCAGAAGCGCTTGTTGGTTCACCACTCTCAACCCACTTTGATGAATCAAATAGTGAAAGATTGTTACCAACAAAGCTTAGAATCTCATTCTCAGAATACCCTAAATTAAACTGATTTGAAGATAAAACACTAACGATAGAATTTGTATTATCATCAACAAAGTTATTTGCGACGTTCTGGCCTAGTTTTATAACCGAATTTTGACTTACCTTATCATAGTTTACACACCAGATAAACTGATTGTCTATTTGAGTTTTAGTAGTACCAGATGTATTAGAAACTATAAGTTGACCATTCTGATCTACCCAAAAAACTTGAGGAGCTGAAGAATTATAAACATCACTATTAGTAGTCGCATTGTAATCTCTGTTGGAGAGTAACCCCAAAGGACTATCAACAGATTTATTTTTTATAACCAAAACAAAATCTTTTATTACATAAATATTATTTGAGTAAACTCTACCAGTTGGAACATTTGTAGCTGTATATGGGTCTAGGTATTGTTCTAATTCAATGTTGAAGTTTGTTTCAGAACCATTTTGGATCATATAATCATCGGTATTTTTTCTCATAATAACTTCAAGTTCACCCTTAGTTCTCTTGATTTGTTCCTCTAATGATTTAATTCTAGTCTCTAATTTTTGTAAATATGCAAATAAATCAAGAGCTATTCCGTTATCATCTTTAAATCCAGAAAGTAGTTTATCTGTGGAGTGGTGATATGTTACACCATTTACCGTTACTTGATCTGATAGATGTTCATCCAATCCTTTAGCAGATAAATCTGATTGTATAGAGACTTTGAGGTCTTCCTTATCAGCAGCTTTTAATATAAACTCATTCTCATTCAAAACATTGTTTAAATCATCAGGAAATTCTATTGTAAGGATCTCACTAAATTGTGATTCTACCGGTGATTCTGGCCAACCAACTTCAGATATAGAAGCGATTTTTATCTCGACCTTCTCATTTGCTTGTATTGAGATATCTATTTGATTTATATTTGGAGTATCAGCATTTGATATATCTTGAATCTCCCAATAATAGTTACCAGTTGCTTTATCTAAAACTCTTTTCCTAGCATCAGTCTTAAACTCATTCCAGTTTGCAAAAGCTGCTGTTTTTATTTGAGTTGTATTTGCCTGAGTTACTTTGAATGATTCAATAGTTGGTTCTTTACCATCTTTACTTACATATCTATATTGTACTCTAAACTGAACAATTTCTTGTGGTCTAGTACCTCTAGTTATAATCGCTTCGGGAAATTCCCAAAAACCTCTTACTCTGAACTTTGGTTCAACTTTATTAACTTGTGTGTTAGATATATCTAAAATGTCACTAGTTACAGATGATAATAATCTAGCCTTACTATCTTTTGTCTTAGTTAGGAAATCTAAATCATCTACTACTTGTCTTCTCTGTCCATCTGTGGTGAAGTTTTGTGTTTTAACAACTGCATTTTTTTCTCTTATAGTTTGATCTATTTGTTGAACCTCAGACTTCAAACTTTTTTGTTGAACACTAAGACTTTTAAGTTTATTTGAATCGGTTGTATCTGTCAAGTGTTTATTAATCTGAACAACTTTGAAGTTTGTAATAACCAAACGAGGAGCAACTGGAGTACCAGCCAAAATGTTTGGTGTTTTCTTAGCGACTAAGTCTTCTAACACCATTCCATAATCATAAACTCTGTCTGTATAATATTGCTCCATTGTTAAAGATGTATCAACATCTTTTAAGTCATTAGTCCAGAATCCAAGTCCTTTGCTCCAGTTTTTAGATACAAGGAAATTTTCCATATTCATAGATTTTATGAATACTACATTTCTTTCATTGTACCCAATACTCACTCTGACCTTTTTATTATAAACTACCGGTGAATAAATCTTTAAAGTGTTTGTTCCAACTGGTATAGGTTCTATACCCTCAACTCTTTCAAATCTTAATCTAGGATTAGATTGTGCTGTTGATATTTCAACAATTTTATATCGAGTAGTTGAGATTGGAGTATTAATAATCAACTCATCATTGATAGCGAGTTGTTTAGTCTGTGGTATTTGCTCACCAGAAATCATTGTGTTTTTAACATAGTTCAATGTATTGACATGATAAAAAAGCTTTTTGTTTAGAGTATCCTCTTCGATTCTTATAACAGTAAAGTAACCATCTAGTTCCAAATAGTTTGGTTCTAGATCGAACATCTGTTCATCGTAGTTTGGCATCAATGGTTCAACTAAACCAGGTGTTGATTGATGCCAAGATAAAAACTCATCTAATGTGAATCCGTTCTGATTTCTGAATAATGTATTAAAACTATTTAATGCCGCTTGACCAAGCGGAGTATAATTTCCAGAGGAGTCTTTTGCGAACTCTGGAATATATCTCCTACATAATATCTTTCTAACATTATTTTCTACTTGACCAGATAAATCCAACTCAACCAATAACTGTGGATTTAACATTGAATCAAAAAACCAGTTCTTTTGTGTGACAAAATTAGTTAAAACATTTAGATTATTAACATCGTTTGGTTCTCTATTCAAATCGACTGTTACAATCTTTCTGAACTTTGTTCCATTACTAGGTTGGATTAACGCACCAGCGTCATTAATACTATAAATTGAATTAAGATTATTATTTAACCTATCAATTTCATTTTTCAAATACCCAAAAGAGGGTAATGTAAATTGCCTAGCTATACCAGATTTATCTGTTATATCGAAGGTGATTGAATTTTCACTACTTGTTATTAAATTATTTATCTTAGAAAGTAAATCTACTACGTTATTATTAAAATTAATTACTTGCTCAGCTATTGTATGATAGGAACTTTGGATAGCCATTAGAATGGTTTATTTTTTGAATATA
>Ga0209191_1002675_pt1 | contig 10912 bp, 10 predicted proteins | sample S_130626_EF_Meta_FD_187320 | JGI IMG/M metagenome (GOLD analysis project Ga0209191, IMG submission 187320) | Freshwater microbial communities from Lake Simoncouche, Canada to study carbon cycling - S_130626_EF_MetaG (SPAdes) (version 2) | ecosystem: Environmental > Aquatic > Freshwater > Lake ... | reverse complement strand
CCTAGCTATCCTCAACGGGAAATTGAGATGGTGGCCGAGAAAATGGAAGCAGAATTTGCGAAATTAATGCCGCTTACATACGCAGCCTTTGAAAAGTCTGGACGAGTCGCCCCTTAAAACGGGTAGAGTTCACCGCATGACCATTACACCTCCTTTCGGACGGCTATTGACCGCGATGGTCACGCCTTTCACAAAAGATGGTGCGATCGATTGGGCAGGGGTTGAAACTCTTGCAGCTCACCTTGTAGCAAATGGCCACGAAGGAATTGTGGTTAATGGAACAACAGGTGAAGCCCCAACTACTAAATCCTCTGAAAAAGAGGAGATCATCCGCGTTGTTAGAAGCACAGTGGGATCTTCGGTCAAAGTTTTATCTGGTGCGGGAGATAATGAAACTGAGTACTCCATCAATCAAGCCAAGCGCACCGAAAAAGCAGGAGCAGATGGCTTGCTTGTAGTTACTCCGTATTACAACAAGCCCCCACAGGCTGGAATTGAAGCTCACTTCCGCGCAGTTGCAGATGCAACCGATCTTCCGATGATGATGTATGACATTCCTGGTCGCACGGGTGTTCCAATCGAACCAGACACAATTGTTCGGTTAGCCGAACACCCACGTATCGTTGCTCTCAAAGATGCAAAGGGAGATGTTGCATCTACCTCATGGGTGATCAAGCGTTGCGGTATCCCTGTTTATTCAGGAGATGACATTCTCAACTTGCCTCTTCTTTCTGTTGGGGCAGTTGGATTTGTATCTGTCTGCGGTCATACAGTTGGAAAAGATTTACGCGAACTACTAGATACTTGGTTTGCCGGAAATCAGAAGCGCGCTTTGGAAATTCACCAAAAGTTGTTGCCTGTTTACACCGGAACCTTCCGTACACAAGGTGCGATCCTGACAAAGGCCGCACTTACATTAATGGGCCTACCTGGTGGCCATACTCGTCTTCCTCTAGTCGATGCTACGGAGGCACAGATTGCGCAACTGCGTGAAGATTTACGTGCCGGTGGCGTTGCAGTTAACTAATGAATCATCCACACCCAAATTTAAGTTTACCGCCCAAGTTAGTTGATGGCGGTTTGCGCATTGTCGCACTCGGTGGCCTAACCGAAATTGGCCGCAACATGACTGTCTTTGAATACAAATCAAAGCTTCTTATCGTTGATTGTGGTGTTTTGTTTCCGGAAGATACCCAACCCGGCATTGATTTAATTCTTCCTGATTTTTCCTATATCCGTGATCGCTTAGATGATGTCGTAGCCATTTTCTTGACGCATGGGCATGAAGACCATATTGGCGCTGTTCCTTATCTTTTGCGTGAACGCGGCGATATTGCGATTTATGGTTCAGCGTTAACTCTTGCTCTTATTACTGCAAAATTAAAGGAACACCGCATCACACCGCTTACACGCGAGGTGAAAGAAGGTGGCACTGAGGACGTAGGACCTTTCACCTTGGAGTTTGTTGCTGTTAACCATTCAATTCCTGATGCGTTAGCTGTCGTCATCAATACAGGTGCTGGCCGAGTCTTAGCTACTGGTGATTTTAAAATGGATCAACTCCCACTAGATGGCCGCATTACAGACTTACGAACATTTGCTCGATTAGGTGAACAAGGCGTTGATCTGTTCATGGTGGATTCGACTAACGCCGATGTTCCCGGATTTACCCCATCAGAGCGCGAAATTATGCCCGCACTCAATCGTGTGATCTCATCGACTAAGCGCCGTGTCATCGTCGCCTCATTTTCTTCACATGTCCACCGAGTGCAACAAGTAATAGACATCGCAGCACAGCATGGACGCAAGGTTGTATTTATTGGTCGATCTATGGTTCGCAACATGAAGATTGCAGAAGACATGGGATATCTCAACGTTCCTGCAAATTTAGTGATCGATGCTAAAGATCTTGATCAATATGATGACAATGTAGTTTTGATTTGTACTGGTTCTCAAGGCGAACCAATGGCTGCGCTATCTCGCATGGCTAACGGAGATCATCAGATTCGCGTGGGCGAAGGTGACACAGTAATTTTGGCATCATCACTTATTCCAGGAAATGAAAATTCAGTCTTTCGAATCATCAATGAATTGACTCGATTCGGTGCCAAAGTGGTGCATAAAGCAAATGCCATGGTGCATGTGTCTGGCCACGCTGCTGCAGGTGAGTTGTTGTACTGCTACAACATTGTTAAACCTAAGTATGTGTTACCAATTCACGGGGAATGGAGACACCTCAAGGCTAATGCAGAGCTGGCAATTCAATCGGGTGTTCCGCGAGAAAATACCTTTATTATTGATAATGGCGTGGTGATTGATTTAGTAAATCATGAGGCAGAAGTGGTTGGTGCAATTCCTGTGGGCTTTGTATTTGTGGATGGCCAGAGTATTGGCGATATCACTGAAAGTTCACTGAAGGATCGACGCATATTGGGTGAAGAAGGATTTATTTCTTGTGTTGTGGTCATTGATTCTCAAAGCGGAAAAATAGTTGCAGGGCCAGATATCCATGCACGTGGATTTAATGAGGATGCTGCAATGTTTGATGAAGTAAAATTGCGCATTGAAAAAGCCCTTGCAGCAGCGGTTGTCGATGGGATCAACGGAACCCATCAGCTATCTCAAATAGTGCGCAAGACAATCGGAGGATGGGTTGGGGGAGAGCATCGTCGAAAGCCGATGATTGTCCCTGTGGTTATTGAAGTTTAAAGCGCGGCGCGCCTAGTAGGTTCCAAATTGTTCACCCTTTACGATCGACCGTGTGGCTAAAAGAAAAAAAGCTAAATCTAAGTCAGGTGCGGTAACAGCAGCACTTGGTCGTGGCATCGCTGCTACGTGGCGGTTTATCGCCAAGTCACTCGGGAAAGGCGTTCGTCTCATTGCTCGTGGTGCCAGAGATTTAGATCCAGCACATCAACGAGATGGAATTGCATTTCTCATTTTAATTGCAGCCTTACTTGCATCTGCCGGAACTTGGTTTGACTCCGACAATCTTCTTGGCCGGGCGGTCTATTCAGTTATATACGGTGGATTTGGTCGCGTTGGATTTGTTGCGCCATTAGTACTTATTTATTTCGCATTTAGATTATTTCGTGTTCCCGAAGACTCAAAGGCCACGGGCCGAATAATTATTGGAACGCTGGCTTTGCTTCTGTCATCTACTGGATTAGCCCACCGATTCAATGCCTCAACTGGCACTGGTGCTACTGCAATGCGAGAGGGTGGGGGATGGCTGGGATATGCAGTCACTAAGCCACTAGTTGGACTAACGACAGTGCTGGCAGAACCAATTCTCTATATTGTTTTTATCTTTGGATTGTTAGTAATCACTGCGACTCCAGTTTCTGAGGTTATTGCTCGCATCTCAAATTCAGGTAAATGGCTGTGGTCCAAACGTCCTGAAAGAGCAGAACGAGTTGAAGAAGAGTTTGAAATTACAGACACCCCTCCCTTTGACACACCAGTTGTTGGGGTCTGGAATGAACCTGAAGAAGAGGAAGAAGAGCTTGACGAGGAAAGTTTTGATGAAGAGTTCACAATCCCAGTACCTATTTCGCCGCTTGCCCATAATGTTGACAATACAGTTGCAGCAAAGCGACCAGAACAGTTGTTGTTAACAGCAGATGTTGTGTATGAACTTCCAGCACCTGATATTTTGCGAGCTGGACCTGCTGCTAAGGTAAAAAGCAAAGCTAACGAGGTTGTCGTTGCTGCTTTAACTGAGGTTTTTTTGCAGTTTGAAATTGACGCACAAGTAACTGGTTTTATGCGTGGCCCAACAGTTACCCGATATGAAGTTGAACTTGGAAATGCGGTAAAGGTAGAGCGCATAACTGCACTTGCAAAGAATATTTCTTATGCCGTTGCTAGTAGCGATGTTCGCATCCTGTCGCCAATTCCGGGTAAGTCTGCCGTCGGAATTGAAATTCCTAATGCTGATCGGGAAATTGTGGCGTTAGGCGATGTTTTGCGCTCAACTGTGGCAGGTCAAGATCTGCATCCAATGCTGGTTGCCTTAGGTAAAGATGTTGAGGGCAACTATGTTTGTGCAAATCTTGCCAAGATGCCTCACCTTTTAGTTGCTGGTGCAACTGGTGCAGGTAAGTCTTCAATGATTAACGCCATGATTACCTCGATATTAATGCGCTCAACTCCTGATGATGTGCGCCTAGTTCTAATTGATCCTAAGCGGGTAGAACTAAATGCATATGAAGGTATTCCTCACCTTATAACTCCAATTATTACCAACCCTAAAAAAGCTGCAGATGCTTTAACGTGGGTCGTGCGTGAAATGGATCTTCGCTATGAGGATCTATCAACATTTGGCTTTAGACATATAGATGACTTCAACAAGGCGGTTCGTGCTGGAAAGGTAGTCCCACCACCAGGCAGCGATCGCACGATCGAGCCATACCCGTACCTACTTGTCATTATCGATGAGTTAGCAGATTTGATGATGGTTGCAGCAAAAGAGGTTGAAGAATCAGTTGTGCGTATTACTCAGTTGGCGCGCTCTGCTGGTATCCACTTGGTATTGGCAACACAGCGACCATCAGTAGATGTTGTTACTGGTTTGATTAAAGCAAATGTTCCATCGCGCCTATCTTTTGCAACAAGCTCACTTGCCGATAGTCGAGTTATTTTGGATACGCCGGGTGCTGAAAAGTTAGTAGGGCAAGGCGATGCATTGTTTATTCCAATGGGTTCTAGCAGGGCGATAAGAATCCAAGGGGCATATGTTTCAGAGCGCGAAATTGAAGCGGTCACAACCCATGTTAAGAAGCAATTAAAACCGCGATATCGCGATGATGTGACCGCACCTGTTAACCATATGAAAATGGTTGATAAGGAAATTGGTGATGATCTAGATGAGCTGTGTCAGGCAGTTGAACTTGTAGTGGGAACTCAATTTGGTTCAACATCCATGTTGCAAAGAAAATTACGAATTGGTTTTGCCAAAGCTGGACGTCTTATGGACTTAATGGAGTCTCGAGGAATTGTTGGACCTTCAGAGGGTTCTAAGGCACGCACCGTAATGGTCAAGCCTGATGAACTTGATTCTGTGCTTGCAACCCTTCGCGATTATTAATAGAAGGTAAACAAGGAGGGAAGTAACCCTCTTTCACCCCTAATTCTCACGCTTGCATCTATTCACCCTCACCTGTTCTGCTTTAGAATTATGTCTCACCCCATAGCAAGTTTGAGGATTAGTTCATGTCTCTTGGTTCTTTGATTACTCAAGCACGAAATAGTGCTGGGCTGAGTATTGAAGATCTCTCTGCAGCCACAAATATTCGCGGTTCACTATTGCGTGAGATGGAATCAGATTCGTTTGGTAATTGCGGTGGTGAAACCTATGCACGTGGTCACATACGAAATATTGCAACAAAGTTAGGTGTCGACCCACTTATTTTCATCGCTGCATTCGAAGAAGAACAGATGCAGGTGGATCGATCCATGCAAGATATGCTTGTTGAAAAAGGCGTGATGAAAGAACCTCAAGAAGCTCGTAAAGTTTCTTGGAAAGTTTTGGCAACTATTTCAGTCTCATCCTTATTTGTAGTCGGTTTGGCACAAATAATTATTTCAAACACATCATCTCTGGATATACCTGAACCGATAGCAACTACTTCAGAATCAGCAAGCCCTACTCCTTCTGCTTTGGCAAGTGAAGCAACCCCCACTGAGGAAGCAACTGTTTCAACGGGAACTGGTGTCGAACTAGTAATTACTGCAACTCGCGCAAAAAGCTGGCTCTTTGTATCTGATGCATCAGGACGAACACTCTTTAGTGGCCAAATTGCCCGCGGTTCTACCAAAACCTTCAGCACTGAACTTTCTCTCAACGTAAAAGTTGGCAATGCTGGTGGTGTTGATCTAACCGTTAACGGTAAATCGGTCGATCCAATCGGTGCCGATGGCGAAGTTGTTAGCGTGTCGTATGGAGTAGATTCTTAATAGCCTTAAACAGGGTAAGATTGTGCAAATGAAGCGCACCGTTGCAGTAGTCACACTTGGATGCGCACGAAACGAAGTAGATTCTGAAGAATTAGCTGGCCGCTTAGAAGCCGATGGCTGGACTCTTGTTGATGATGTTGAATCAGCTGAGGTCGCACTTGTGAACACATGCGGTTTTATTGAGTCAGCCAAGAAAGATTCCGTGGATGCCCTTTTAGAGGCTAATTCACTCAAGGGTCATGGGGTTACTCGCGCAGTTGTTGCAGTCGGCTGTATGGCAGAGCGCTATGGAAATGAATTAGCAGCTGCACTGCCTGAAGCAGATGCAATCCTAGGATTTGATGATTACAAAGATATTTCTGCGCGTCTGCAATCAATTATCGCCGGTGAAACCCATAAGTCTCACGTACCAAGAGATCGCCGGGCCTTGCTGCCGATTGCCCCAGTTGATCGCGCAGATGCCCGCGAGAGCGAAGAGTTTTCAAGAAAGCGTTTAGGCAATGCACCTTGGGCTCCGCTAAAGATTGCTTCAGGCTGTGATCGACGTTGCTCATTTTGTGCGATCCCATATTTCCGCGGATCCTTTATTTCAAGGCGTCCCACCGACATCATCAAAGAAGCTCGTTGGTTGGCTGAAAATGGCGTCACAGAACTGTTCTTAGTTAGTGAAAATACAACCTCGTATGGAAAAGATTTAGGCGATCTCCAGTTGATGGAGAAGATCTTGCCGGACATCGCAGCCCTGCCTGGTGTGGAGCGCGTGCGCTTGTCTTACCTGCAGCCGGCTGAAATGCGCCCGACACTGATTCAAGCCATGATTGCAACAGATAAAACTGCACCGTATTTTGATTTATCCTTTCAGCACACCAGTCCAACAGTACTTCGCAGGATGCGCCGCTTTGGTGATAGCGATAAGTTCTTACATCTGATCAGCCAAGTTCGCGCGGTGTCGCCAGAGGCAGGAATTCGTTCAAACTTTATAGTTGGTTTTCCAGGTGAAACTCAAGAAGATTTTGATGATCTGGCCGACTTTATTACTAAGGCAAAGTTAGATGCTGTTGGAGTATTTGGGTATTCAGATGAAGACAATACTGAAGCGCTCAATCTGTCAGAGAAAATTGATGCAGATGTAATTGCCCAGAGAGTTGAAACATTATCCTCACTAGCCGATGAGATGGTTTCATTGCGAGCACAAGCGCGAATTGGTGAAAATGTGCGGGTTCTGATTGAAGATGAGGAGCTGCAGGAAGGTCGCGCAGCACATCAAGGACCTGAAGTAGATGGCACAACCTCATTTATTGGAACAGATTACAAAGTCGGACAGTATGTTGATGCGGTGGTTATTGATTCAATGGGCGCAGATTTGGTGGCTAAGCCGCTATGAACCTCCCAGCTTTTATAACTCCAAATTTCATCACCGTCATGCGAGTGCTATTTGTTCCAGTTGGTGCCTATACCCTTTTTAAAAATGGTGGCGATGATCCAACCTGGCAATATATTTCTTGGTGCGTTTTCTTTGTTCTCGGCTTATCAGATGTTCTAGATGGAAAGTTGGCTAGAAGTCGGGGGACTATTACCAAGTTTGGGGAGTTCTTAGATCCAGTTGCCGACAAATTTATGATCGGAACTGCGATGGTTTCACTCTCGATTTTAGGAACAATGCCTTGGTGGATTACAGGTGTGATTTTGTTCCGTGAAATTGGGATTACATTATTTCGAGTCTCTGTCATAAAGCGGGGAGTTATCCCAGCTAATAAGGGTGGCAAGATCAAGGCGACGATGCAGAACTTTGGCGTTGGCTTCTATGTGTTGCCACTTAGTGCCAATCTTTACTGGTTCCGAGATGGTTTTATGTATATTGCACTGGTACTGACTATCGTTACCGGTGTGTATTATGTGAAATCAGCCTTCACGCATAAAGCGTGAATTAAGAAAGGTTAGGCAGATGACGATAGCAAACGAGATCCTTGGCTTCTCTGCCGAGATCGTTGAACATTTGCGCCAACGCGGAGAAACAATTAGCACCGCAGAGTCTTTAACTGCAGGGTCTGTAAGTGCCGGAATTGTCACTGTTGCAGGAGCATCTGATGTCTTTGTAGGTGGAGTTACGGCATACCGCGATGAAATTAAAATTTCCCACTTAAATGTTGATCCAGCACTGATTGAAAAGCACACCGTGATCAGTGAAGAGGTCGCAATCGCTATGGCAAAAGGTGCGATCAACTCCTTTGGTACAACCTGGGCGATTGCTACAACAGGTGTTGCTGGACCTACCCCGTCGGATGGGTATCCGATAGGCGTCGTGTGGGTTGCCATTGAAGGCCCAATCAGCCACACAATCGAGTTGGCCTTGTCAGGAGATCGCGATTCTGTGAGAAACGCTGCCACATCAAGCGCGATTGCCACCTTTGCGCGTATCCTTAGACATCGTGTTTAAGGATCGACAATTGAAGGGAGTATGACAATGGTTCTAGTCCGTGAAGCTATTGGCCAAACCCTTCGTTCGGCGCGCACCGCCCAAGGTCGCACATTGCGCGATGTCGCACGAGATGCCCGTGTCTCTCTTGGATATCTCTCTGAGGTCGAGCGTGGACAAAAAGAAGCATCCTCTGAATTGCTTAATGCAATTTGCGTTGCATTAGGACTTTCTCTTTCCGGTGTTTTCAGTGATGTGTCTGCAGAGCTCAAGAGCCGTGAGGGCGTAACTCTCACTGTTGTCGATGCCGCTTAATAAGTACGCGCCACAAGTAGCAACTCACCGCCGTACACAAAACGCAATTCTTGAGGCGACAAAACAGTTAATTGCAACAACTGGCTTAAAAAAGATGTCCATGATTGAGATTGCAGATGTCTCCGAAGTTTCTCGCGCCACCTTATATAACCATTATCGTGACAAGGACAGCGTCATACGCGCCTTGTGTGAATCAGAGATGCAGCGGCTAGTTGAAATTGCACAAACTGCACCCGATGTAACTTCCGCGCTGGAACTTATTTCTATTGAGATTTCTCACGACAAAGCCCTCGCCGCGATGTGCATTCAAGATCCTGACTATTTGACGGTTGCATTATCTGCTCAGACAGATGTTTTATGGAAAGCATTCGCAATTGCTATGACTCACTTGTTAGGTAGTGAAAAAAGTGAGCTCGCAACACGCTGGCTGATCGGACAGGCTTTGCATCCAATTACTTCTGCACAATCGCGTGCACAAGCAGAAGCAATTACCGCAATTGCGAATCTCTGATCTGCGGGAGCGAATCACCTTGTCATTTGGTGATGCCTGGGCACCTTCGTTTTCGGCAGACATCGCTCTATCGGAATTAGGCAGTAAGAGCGTTAATGAGGCCTTGGCCGCCGGTTTTGAACCAGATGTCATTTGGAAAGCGGTATGTAAAGCTCATCCGGCTGAGACAGAAAAGCACAGATTCTAAAATGGCAGTTAAAGCCCACCGTTTTACACACGACATAAACAACCCAGCACTAGTACTTGTTCATGGATTGGGTTCTGCGGGCAACATTTGGAAGACTCTGGTGCCGCAGCTAATTGAAGATTTTACGGTCTATGCAATTGATCTACCAGGACATGGTGATGCACCAATTAGCCACGATGAAGAAATGGATCCACGCTCCCTTGCTAAGTCGATAGTTAATTACATGGTTTCTGAGATGGGCGTTGAGAGGATGCATGTTGCCGGAAACTCCCTTGGAGGATGGATCGCATTAGAGATGGCGGCCGTTGCCCCCGATCATGTTTTAAGTGTTACCGCATTAGCCCCAGCTGGTTTATGGCATGAGCAACCGCCTCGAAAGTTCCCACCAAGTCTTGTTGCCCGAATCCTTGCGAAAATTTCCCAGCACTTTATGAAGACTGCATATCGAATTCCAGTTTTAAAAGCTATTGGATATAAAAAAATCACACACTTATGGCGGGAATTAAGTTTTGAATCCTGCCGTGATTCAGTCATCGCAATGGCCAGATCAAAGGGATATATGCCTATGTGGCATGGCGCAAATGGGCGCAGATTTGAATCTGTCGTTCCTGAAAAGGTAAGGCTCTCAGTAGTTTTTGGAGATGAAGATCTAACTTTGCCAGAAGAGATCGCTCAAGAAAAAAGTGTTGCACCTGCGCATTCCCGGTGGATCGTTGTTGATAATTGTGCGCATGTGATTATGTGGAATTATCCTGCATTAACTGTTGAGCTGATTAAGAAAACCGCTCTACTTGCTTCATAGAAACGCGTTAGCAGTACACCTCTAGTACCCACGGAGTTTTCTTATCGCCATCAATTAATTCGCATTCAAACTCCTGCGAAACTATTGCTTCCAGTTCATATGGATTAGTAGGAACTTTTGCACTCTTTAGGATGTTATGCGTTACTTCACCACGGGTCTTTTTGGACATATGGGTAATGACCTTTTTAGCTCCATCGATTTTGGTAAAGACTTTGATCTCAACGGTTATGGCAACGGGGGATTGCCACACCGTTTGATATGTCGAAGATCGACAATCAATAATCAATTCAGATTCAATTCCAGCAAGAGATTTCTCCACACGTGGTGACATTTTTTTATTGTTGATCTTTTCCTTGTAGGGCTCGATCGGATCCAAGGGGCGCACCACCCCGTATTTGGCTGAGATGATGGCGATTGATTGTGCGCCCAGCTTTTGTTGCGCCTTGGTGAGGCGATCCCATCCCAAAGCGGCGTAGAGAACCCCTGTATAGACCTGGATCGCCGGCCCAGGGGAGGCTGATTTCTTCTCAGAGGGCGGCAGCAGGATTAACACCGGCTCAGTATGGTGGGGCGACACGCCTAAATCTGTCAGTGCCGCCTGTTACCTTTCGAACAGATGTTCGGATAAACTTTCCGAGTACAACCAGAGCGGTTCCAACCTCCGCCTGCAGCACTTCTCCACACCAGTTGTGGAGCTTCTGCAGACCGTCGTTGGGTCTCCGT
>Ga0209191_1002673_pt1 | contig 10920 bp, 12 predicted proteins | sample S_130626_EF_Meta_FD_187320 | JGI IMG/M metagenome (GOLD analysis project Ga0209191, IMG submission 187320) | Freshwater microbial communities from Lake Simoncouche, Canada to study carbon cycling - S_130626_EF_MetaG (SPAdes) (version 2) | ecosystem: Environmental > Aquatic > Freshwater > Lake ... | reverse complement strand
CGCCAGCTGCGCGAGCTTCATCAGCACGTTCTCCGTTAGCAAATACCAGAACGCGAGCAGTCTTACCTGTTCCGTGTGGCAAGTTAACAGTTGAACGAATTGCTTGATCAGCTTTCTTTGGGTCAACGCCAAGTACGAGTGCAACTTCAATAGTTGAGTCGTACTTAGTTGTTGTTGTCTCTTTAGCAAGTGTTACTGCCTGAAGAGGTGTGTAGAGGTGGTCCTTAATGACCTTCGCTGCTACTTCTGTGTACTTCTTTGAGCGCTTCATTTCTTCCTTCTTTCTCACCCGAAGATGAGCTTGGGGTTGTGGTCAGCGAACCAGCGCGGTTCTCCCACATCTTTGTGTCACGGTGACACAAAGAAATTTATTTAATTATGAGACTGTGATTCCCATTGAACGAGCAGTACCCGCGATGATCTTTGCAGCTGCATCGATATCGTTTGCATTGAGGTCTGCCATCTTTGTTGTAGCGATCTCCTTGACCTGAGCCATGGTGATGTTTGCAACCTTGTTCTTGTGAGGAATAGCAGAACCCTTTTCGATTCCAGCAGCCTTAAGGATGAGGCGTGATGCTGGTGGAGTCTTTGTGATGAAGTCGAATGAACGATCTTCATACACAGTGATCTCTACAGGGATGATCTGGCCCTTTTGTGATTCTGTCGCAGCGTTATACGCCTTGACGAATTCCATGATGTTGACACCATGCTGACCAAGGGCAGGACCTACTGGTGGTGCAGGTGTTGCTGCGCCAGCCTGGATCTGCAACTTGATGAATCCGGTGACCTTCTTCTTTGGTGCCATTTCTTTTCTCTTTTCCTTATCGTTTCTACAAAATTGTTTCGTTAGCGTTCTTTAGATCTTTTGTACTTGGTTAAATGAAAGTTCTACTGGAGTCTCGCGACCGAAGATAGATACCAATACCTTGAGCTTTGCCTGCTCCGGCATGATCTCTGAAATTGATGCAGGAAGTGTTGCAAATGGGCCATCCATAACAGTGACTGATTCGCCAACTTCGAAATCAACAAACTTAATATCTGCCTTGTCAGCTTTCTTAACTGGACGAGGGGCAAGAATCTTCTCGACATCATCCATGCTAAGTGGGCTTGGGTTGTGAGCATTTCCAACGAAACCAGTAACGCCAGGAGTATTACGAACTACTGACCAAGATTCGTCGGTGAGATCCATGCGTACAAGAACGTAGCCAGGATAGATATTGCGCTTAACCATCTTGCGCGCACCATTCTTAACTTCCATTACTTCTTCTTCAGGAACTTCTACCTGGAAGATGTATTCCTCCATGTTAAGAGTGTGAATACGGTTGGCAAGGTTGCCCTTTACCTTCTTCTCGTATCCAGCGTAAGAGTGAATGACATACCAATCACCGATTGCTGCACGAAGTGTGCGGCGGAATTCAGCGTTGAGATCGTTCTCATCTGATTCGATATCGCCATCTTCATCACTTGCGAGCGCAAGGTCATCGACAACATCGGTAGAAATTTCAACAATTGGTTCTGCAACTACTTCTGCTGGAGTCGCGAGATCATCTGCATTTGCAGCGAGCGCGGCCTCGAAAGCATCAGGTGCTGAAACGTTAGGAGTGATTTCTTCAGTCATATCTACTGGCTCCTTATCCAAATACCCAGAAAACGACCTTGGTAAGAACCAGGTCAATGACTGAAACCACAGCAATAATAAATGCAACGAAAACCAGAACTACAGCTGTATATGTAGTCAACATGTTGCGAGTTGGCCATACAACTTTCTTAAGCTCGGAAACTACTTGGCGATAGAAAAGTCCAACGCGCGCAAAAATTCCGAGTTTCTCCTCGGTAACTTCAACTGCATCAGTCATGATCTTCCTTCTCTTTCGTCATTCGTTCGGTAGTTCATTCGTTCGGTAGTGCTGTCGTGCATCTTGCAGGGCAGGAGGGACTCGAACCCCCAACCGGCCGCTTTGGAGACGGCAACTCTAGCCAATTGAGCTACTGCCCTTCGCGACGAATTTTCAGGCGCGCCAAGGCGAGGAAGAAATTCATCGTGAGCGTCGAAGTGTAAGGGCAGGGGGCTGCCATAGTAAAACCGGCCAATTCCGGGTGCTCAGTACCACTAATTCTGAGCGTGCGAGAGCCTTCGACCATGGTGCAGACTTCGCACATGAGCAGAATCTCCGCACGAATTGCAGCAATCGCAGAATCAGCCACATTGGCAGTAGATGGAAAGGCTAAAGCGCTTAAAGCAGCTGGCCGTCCAGTCATTGGTTTTGGTGCGGGTGAACCAGATTTTCCAACACCTGATTACATCGTTGATGCTGCAAACGCTGCGACAAAAGTTGTAGCAAATCACCGTTACACACCAACACCTGGTTTGCCAGAACTTCGCGAAGCAATTGTTGCAAAGACAAAGCGTGATTCGAACTACGAAATCACTGCAGATCAAGTATTGGTAACTAACGGTGGAAAGCAGGCGGTGTATCAAGCCTTTGCAACCATCGTTGATCCGGGCGATGAAGTACTTCTTCCATCTCCATTTTGGACAACGTACCCAGAAGCAATCAAGCTGGCTGGTGGAAAGAGTGTTGAAGTTTTTGCTGACGAATCCCAAAACTATTTAGTAACTGTTGAACAACTTGAAGCAGCACGCACACCAAAGACAAAGGTTCTGTTGTTCTGTTCACCATCTAACCCAACAGGTTCTGTCTACACGCCCGAGCAAGCAAAGGCGATTGGTGAGTGGGCGTTAAAGAATAATATTTGGGTGATCTCAGATGAAATTTACGAACACCTTCTCTACGACGGGGCTACGGCGCCATCGCTTCCGGTACTTGTTCCAGGACTTGCAGATACCTGCATCATTCTCAATGGAGTTGCTAAGACATATGCCATGACCGGCTGGCGAGTGGGTTGGATGATCGGTCCCAAAGATGTCATCAAAGCGGCCACAAACTTGCAGTCACACTTAACTTCAAACGTATCAAACGTTTCACAGCGCGCAGCGATTGCTGCTGTCACTGGCAATCTTGATGCAGTTCATAAGATGGGTGAGGCATTTAATCGTCGCCGCACACTGATTGTGAACTTACTCAACGAGATTCCTGGATTCGAATGCCCAACACCGCAAGGTGCTTTCTACGTGTATCCATCTGTAAAGGGTGTATTGGGTAAGACAATTCGTGGCAAAGTTGCGAACACTTCTGCAGAACTTGCAACGATTATTTTGGATGAGGTTGAAGTTGCAGCAGTTCCTGGCGAAGCGTTTGGTCCTTCTGGATATCTACGTTTCTCATATGCGACAAGCGATGAAGATATTGTCGAAGGTGTTGGTCGCATTAAGAAGTTGCTAACCGAATAATTATTTAGAGGGTTACTCCCACTAAATTAACTTCTGCTTCTAAGGCAATTCCAAACTTTTCAAATACGCTCTTCTGAGCAACTCTTGCTAACTCTGCGATATCTGTTGCAGTTGCGTTTCCCGCATTAGTCAGTGCAAGTACATGCTTTGTTGAAATTCTTGCACCGCCATGTGTATCGCCTTTATGAACTCCAGAATTCTCAATTAACCAGGCAGCGCTTGTTTTAACTCGGCCATCTGCTGTTGGCCAACGTGGTGCATCTGCGGGTAAAGCTGCGGCAATTTCTTTCGAAACAATCGGGTTGGTAAAGAAGGATCCTGCCGACCAAGAATCTCTATCGGAAGGGTTGAGCAACATCCCCTTCTTAGCACGCAGTTCGAGAACTGCTTTACGAGTTGCAACCACAGGTGCTTTTTCACCAACAGATATTCCAAGTGCTGTAGCAAGCTCTGAATATGTAATCGGTGTAGTCATTTCTCCCTGGCGCAAATTAAATTGCACATCCAGGATTACATACTTTCCGGGATGGGATTTGAAATGCGAATTTCTGTAGGTGAAATCGCATTCAAGGTTTGTAAAAGTCTTTACTTCCTTTTTCTCGCGGTCGTAGGTACGAACGCGAGTAATAAACTCCGCAACTTCGTGCCCGTAAGCGCCAATATTTTGAATCGGTGCCGCACCTACAGTGCCAGGAATTCCACTAAGTGTTTCTAAACCAGCAAAGCCACGTTCAATGCTTGTCTGGACAAACTCATCCCAATTCTCGCCCGCACCAATAGTGAGTGTGGCCCCACTGCATGCATCTACTTCTGCCTGCAATGAATGATTGGTAATTCGAATAACGGTTCCTTGGAAACCTGAATCCGCAACCAATATATTTGTGCCGCCACCGATAATAAGAATTGGTGTATCACCAGCAGCTTCTATTGCTGAAATGATTTCGTTTTCGGTTCCAACTTCTAAAAATTTCGTGGCTGGCCCGCCCACGCGTAAGGATGTGTAATCTCGCAGATCGGCCATGTGCTTAGGCTACCTGCGCGGACTCAAGATTGCAGTCTTGCCTCTAAAGCGCTCGAGGATGCGATCATAATTTTTCTTTGATTGCGCATCACGATATTCAGGTTCGCTATCGTGATATCCGTGGTGACGAGCTTGGTCTAGTGGCAAATCCATCTGCAGTAGTCGGCCATTTGAATGACGTAAATTAAGCGAGAATTCAATATCAGCATTTCTGTAAAACACTGCACGATTGCTAAATCCTCTAGCTGCAAGTGCATCTTCACGGTGCATCCCTATGAAATAACTGAAAAGAACGTCAACTTCGCCTGCACCTTTGTCATCTGTACTGCGCCAATCGTCTTCAAGATTAATCAATCCCCCACGCCATCCCACCGCAACAAAATCACGCCTCTTGAGTTCTTCCAAGACAGGCGTGATTGCATCTCCAGTGAAGACTGTTGAAGGATCCATAATGACAATAAATTCACTGGTTACATTGCGCAGAAGAGCATTTGCGTTCTCACCCCATCCAAAATTCTCATTGACCTGGACTAAAGATGTTCGTGAATCAAGTTCATTGACTAGAACCCCTGGATCGCCAACAACAAGGACAGCAATTGCACATTGGCTGTGTTCTTTAATTGCCTTGATACAAGTTGCAGCATCTTCATGAAAGCCGTCGACAATCATGGCAACTGTAATTTCAAACTTACCGGAATTTATAGGGCGAATATCTCTAGTTGATTCATAGACAGGAAATCGCTTCTTAGGACGTAATTCATAGCCGCCAGCAACATCAACGACTTCAAAACCTTGGGATGCAATTTCATCGCGTAGCTGATCTGAAAGTGCAAAGTTTTTCTCTGCTCTCGCCTCTTGTCGTGCGCGAGCTAACTCGTGGACTGAATCTGGTGCACTCACTTTTTAACTACCGCTTTAGCCATTCCCAAAACCTTAACTCCGGCAGAAGTCGCTGTGAGCGAAAGAGAAACTTTTCCATCTGCAATTTCACTCACGGATGCAGTGACTGTGAGATCTACTTTTTCACCCGCAGGGACAATGACTGGCTTAGTGAAACGAGCGCCGAATTCAAGAACATTTTCTGCTCCCTCTGCAAAGTCAGAGACATACTTTCCAACAAGAGCCATAGTGAGCATTCCATGTGCGATGACATTGGGAAGCCCAACTGAAACAGCAAACTCTTCATTCTGATGAATTGGATTCTGATCCCCAGATGCATCTGCATATTGCTTAAGTAGTGCACGGTCTAGATAGAAAACTTTCTCAGGAAGCTCTGTACCAACTTCAATCATGCGCGAACCACCAAGGTTGACCACGCGGAAACTACTAAATCTTTTCCACGATGAAGATCGGATCTGACAGAGACAATTTCATTTCCTGCAGCTACGCGATAGCTCTCAATAGTTGCATCGCAGGTAAGCGCGTCACCCGATTTGATGGGTGAGAAGATTTCAAATTTCTGATCGCCATGCACTAGGCGAGTCCAATCGAGCCCGATTTCAGGTTGAGTCAGAATTGCTTCAAATTGAGTCAGCGTGATTCGAATCGTAAAAGTTGGTGGCGCAATCGTTGTATCGGCTTCGCCAACGACGGCACAGAAAGCATCAACTTCAGATTGTGAAATGGTTATTACATCTGTACCCGCGAAGGTACGCCCGACCGAATCGGGGTTGAGCATTAGCGGGTTTCGCGGTGAAGAGTTGAAGACTTGCAACGTGGACAGAACTTCTTGAGTTCCATACGGTCTGGATCGTTGCGGCGGTTCTTCTTTGTAATGTAGTTACGTTCTTTGCAATCAACGCATGCCATGGTGATCTTTGGACGAACGTCCGCGCTCTTACTTGCCATGGTTAACTCCTTCGTAGATGTTGCTCAAACAGGCGCTCAGATTACCTGAAGCGCTTTCATTGGTGAAATCCGTGCGTAGTTCGCACCGATTTACTAGTAGCGGAGGCGGGATTTGAACCCACGACACAGCGATTATGAGCCGCTTGCTCTACCAAGCTGAGCTACCCCGCCAAGGGCGTGCATATTTAATTATGTGAAACTGTAAAACTTTGTATTGCGAGCCCCCCACCAGAATCGAACTGGTGACCTTTTCCTTACCATGGAAACGCTCTACCGACTGAGCTAGGGGGGCAGTGGTAGAGGGGGAAGTCTACGGCTTAAGTCTCAAAGTGAAAAATTCGGATGAATTACCGCGCAGGATCTAAGGCTATTTTGCCCACTGTTCCTCGGGCGAGCATTGCGCGATGAGCACCTGCTGCATCACTTAAGGGATACGTGGCCCCAATAATTGGCTTAAGTTTTCCAGCAATTACTAAGGCAAAAAGTTCATCAATAACGTCATTCATCATTTCTTTTTTACCGAAACAGTTTGATAGCCAGAAACCAGACACTGTTTTCGACCCGTGCATAAGCGCACCCGGGTGAATTGGTGTGGGCGCAGTTCGTGAAGCCATTCCGAATGTAATTAATTTTCCAAATGAAGTCAGTGCTAGCAAGCTTTGGTCGAAAGTTGAACCACCAACCATCTCCAAAATGAGATCTACGCCTTTGCCGCCATTAGCTCCTCGAATTGCCTTTGAAAGTTCTGCACTATTTGCATCCACAATAGCATCAGCGCCGAGTGATTTTGCTAGCTCAAATTTCTCTTCAGAAGATGTCACCGCGATTACTTTTGCTCCCCAAAGTTTTGCTAATTGGATTGCGATTGTTCCCACACCGCCAGCAGCAGCATGCACAACTACTGTTTGACCTTTTTGCAGATGACCCATTGTCTTGAGTAAGTGCCAAGCGGTGGAACCTTGCACCAGCATGCACAAAGCTTGCTGGTCTGAAACTCCATCCGGAATTGCAATGAGCGCGGCTTTATTCGCAACTGCTTTCTGTGCGTATCCCCCCGAAGATGAACTTGCTAAGTAGCGCTTTCCATTGACGGTTCCGACAACTTCAAGACCAGGAATCATGGGAAGAGTTTGCGGTGAAAGGTAGCTGTTTTCTGTTTGATGCGTATCTGCGTAATTGATTCCAATTGCAGTGACATCAAGGACTACTTCATTTTCGCCAGCAACCAGATCTGGCAGATCCAGATACTTCATTACTTCTGGACCGCCGAACTCGGTTATCTGAATACCTTTCATTTCTAAACCTTATCCCACCAAACAACAGCAACTTCTCTTGTCGTCGGATTAGGTTCATTTTTCAGAAATTCAATGATTTCATCTGTACGTGATTTAGGGAGACAAAGTCGCTTTCGGGTGTATTCGATCCGATCTTCCTCCCCTTCTTCGACTGTTAACTTGCCTGTGAACTTCTCAATGTGGGCAGGTATGCCCAGTTCTTGCAAGACATTCATAAGGTCATCGACTGTTGGGGTTGTTGGCCTAATTAGATTCCAGAAATGTTTCCATCCCGCAGACCTCGAAGTAGTTGGGTGTACCAATGGGAGTTCTATAACTACGCGCTTACGAGCGTGAGAATCTAGCGCTTCTATAAAGCCTTGGATATCACCAACATTAAAGAGAACATGATGACAAGTCACTACATCTGCAACTGGAACTTGCTCAGCAATCGCAGGCCAAAAACCCTCAAAGACTTCTGATGTAAATCCCCGCGTTAGAGCATTTGAGCTAAACATTTCTAACATTTCACTCTGATGGTCTACGCCAATTAAATGTTTCGCCGGAGGAGCTATAGCAAATGCAGCCGTACCTCCGCCGCAACCGATATCAAGAACGGTGCCATCGGCTGGCATCGCTTCTCTTGCTCTTTGATGTGAAGGTGAGTCTTCGATTATTTCTGGGAGTGCAAAGAGTGCCGCCGGGTGAAACCATGGCTCTACTTCGGCCTGATCCAAAATCTCTTGAGGGATTGCCCAGAGAGCTAAATCAGATTTCCATTTTTCGACAGCAGATAACATCAATTACTTCTTGCCGAATATCTTGCTGAAGATTCCAGGTTCTTTAGGATCATTTTGGTGACCTTGGCAGCGATCAGCTTTCTTTACGCCTTTCAGCGCAGTTTCAATATGGTTTCCACATCCAGCCCATGTTGGCTTTCCACACTTACGACATGTTGTTTTATGACACATATTCCTTCTCCTTATTTTTAGTTGCTGCAGGCGAGTTGCTCCAGGTGAGATAACCGCCATCAAGATTTACTGCATTAAAGCCAAGCTCCTTAAGCAACATTGTCGCCGTATGTCCTCGTTGGCCAACTTGGCAATTAACTAAAACGTCTCTGTTGGTTAATTCTTCGATTCGCGAACGAATTTCATCAACCGGAATAGACATTGCGCCAGGGATACTTCCAGCTGCAAATTCTGAAGCTGTTCTCACATCAACAAGCTGGAAGCCACGATCTGCAAACTCATCTATCTCTGACCACTGCGCAGTTTCGAGTAATCCGCTCATGACGTTTTCGGCAATGTACCCGAGCATATTGATTGCATCTTTTGCAGATCCAAATGGAGGCGCATAAGCAAGTTCGAGATCAGCAAGCTCTGGGGCGGTAATGCCGCCTCGTATTGCAGTTGCGATGACATCAATGCGCTTATCAACGCCTTCCTTGCCAATGCCTTGAGCACCAAGAATCTCGCCCGTTTTTTCGTCGAAGATTAACTTCAGGGACATCTGCTCTGCACCTGGGTAGTAACCTGCATGAGAATTTGGATGGCTATGAATAACTTTAAATCTACGATCTGAGGTAGCAAGTTTCTTCTCATTCCAACCAGTAGCAGCAATCACTAGTTCAAAGACTTTTACAATTGCTGTTCCAATTGTCTTTACGGGTCTAGTCGTGCGGCCCGCAATATGGTCTGCAACTACGCGGCCATGACGATTTGCAAGATTTGCAAGTGGCACAAGGGTCGAGCGACCGTCAATCGCATCAGTTTTTTCTGCGACATCACCAACTGCATAAATATCGAGATTACTTGTTCGATTGAAATCATCAACTTGAATTCCACCGCGAGTTCCGATTGTTAAGCCCGCATCTTTGGCAAGCTTGGTATCTGGCCTTACCCCTATTGCGAGAATCACCATCGCCGCAGGAATTTCAGATCCACCAGAGAGAATTACTGAGTCTGCTGAAATATTCGATGCTGATGTACCAAGATGGAGTTTTACGCCATTGCGCCGCATCTCTTTTGCCACAAGTGAAGCCATCTCTGGGTCAAGTGGTGCAAGTAGTTGAGGGGCTGCTTCAACGATAGTCGTAGCGACACCCTTATGGATTAGGTTCTCTGCTATTTCAACACCGATAAAGCCCCCACCAATAACAACTGCAGTTGCAGGCTTTTGCGCTACACGATTAAAGATCTTTTCGACATCTTCAACAGTGCGTAGCGTCATAGCCCGTTCAATTCCAGGAATTGGAGGAACGACAGGTGAGGCACCTGGGCTTAGAACTAATTTGTCATAGTCGAGTGTGTACTTCTCTTCAGTGAGTTCATTCAGTACTTCTACGCTCTTCTTCGTGGGATCAATTGAAACTACTTCAGACGCGATTCGCACATCAAGGCGAAAGCGTGCGTGCAAACTTGCTGGAGTCTGAAGAAGCAAAGCCTCTTCTTCTTCAATAACTCCTCCGACATAATAAGGAAGTCCACAATTGGCGTACGAAACATGGCCGCTCTTCTCGATGACAACGATCTCCGCATCTGCATCAAGCCTGCGCATTCTTGTTGCAGCAGACATTCCGCCGGCAACGCCACCAATAATTACAATTTTCATTTTTTCTCTAAGCTAAACTCAGAAAGAGTTTTTGCAGTTGGGCACTCACTTGTTCAGCATTGTTCTTATCTTCAACCAAACATTCTTTTAGACTTGAAGAAATCAGTGTGAATGCGGCCGTGTTTACTGCCTTAGAGACTGCAGACATTTGAGTCACAATTTCTTCACAATTACGACCTTCTTCCAGCATACGAATAACTGCGCCAAGTTGCCCATGGGCTCGCTTGATTCTTTTAGAGATTGCCGCAACTTGTTCGTCATCTGACAAGACATGAGTTAACTTTTTCGTTGCCATTTGATTAGCCACACTTACAGATTTGATCTTGTGGGACTCCGGCGAGAGCTTCTTCGACATGTTCTCCGCAGCCCGACCAGGTGTATTTCTTACATGAATTACAGATAACGCGTGAGCACATGTGCTTCCCTCTTTCGTTGTTTCTGATAGAGAGAATCTAGCATACCCCCGGGGGTATCTGTCAACTGGCGTCTAAAAGTACTTTCTAAATACTTTCTTAACCCTGTTCCAGATAGGGCTTGTTTGCTCCAGAGGAGAAATTTTTAACACCTTATCTTTCGCAGGCTCATCGGGAGTTATGACGTCAGTCAGTGCCGGAGAATTTTGATCAAGTGAATCCGCGATGATTCCGATATTTGCAACGATGGATAAGCCGCGAACAATCTGTTCTTGATCTACATCTTTACCGTCTTCAATCAATGTTTCAGCAAGTGCGGACCCCGCTTCGCGCACATCGTCAGTTGGTGATGGGCCAAAATCCGAAATGTCATCTGGAAGTTCGATGTGTGAAGAGATT
>Ga0209191_1002672_pt1 | contig 10922 bp, 13 predicted proteins | sample S_130626_EF_Meta_FD_187320 | JGI IMG/M metagenome (GOLD analysis project Ga0209191, IMG submission 187320) | Freshwater microbial communities from Lake Simoncouche, Canada to study carbon cycling - S_130626_EF_MetaG (SPAdes) (version 2) | ecosystem: Environmental > Aquatic > Freshwater > Lake ... | reverse complement strand
AAAGTGCTTGACCCGGCCCCAAAATTAGTGATATAATTTTGGCGCCAAAAGACCCCACAGTTGGTGGGGTCTTTGGTTACTCCAGAACCCAGCCATCCTCCCGCAATAGCTCACGCCCCTCAGGTGAGCTGCGCATGTATGCCATGTAATCATCCAGCGCCGTCAACCGTGCAATCAAACCCACACGGTCCGTGTGGTCAACCCAGCGAGGGCGGATGCCGTGCACGTCTTTGTAGTAGTCCGAAAAAATCTCAGCCAGTTCACTGGTTTGCAGTAGCGTGTAGTCCATTTGTGATCCTTGTTTGAGAGTGAGCACAGATATTACCATGGCCACCAGGCCAGCAGTAGCTATTTTATAGGCGTTTACACCTATAAAATAGTTCTTGACCCGGCCCGATTTTATAGTGTAAAATCGGCGCCAAAAAGCCCTGCTCACAGCAGGGTCTTTCGGTTAGTCGCCCATCACATGGGTGGAGATTTCCGGGTTACTGTCTGCAATATGATCGCGCAGCATGATAAACCTGGCCGATGCCTTTTCCATGCTCACATAGTATTCTTGACAATACTTGCCCTGAACTTCGTTCCACCATTCAATCATAAAAAACTTCATCATAATGTTTCCTTCGGTTACCAATCAAATCGGGGATTAGGGTTATACCAATTTGCAGAATCTTCCTGCTCCAGTTCCAGCTCCACAAACACCCATGCGGTAGGCACTTCCAGCACGCGTGCTACAGTTTCGGGTTCCATGCCTGATTCCAGCATTTCCTGAATCTGGGTGCTCAAATCAGAGAGCTTTGACATATTCATTCCTTGGTGAGTTGCAGAGTAACGAGAGCATAACATGCCGCTTGCAGGGTGTCCAGTGCTTCGCCGATTTCCCAGCCGGTGGCACACGGATCACTCAAACGGTTAGCGTAGACCAAGGCCGCATCGGCCGCAGCCATGCGCGCTTCCAGTGGCAGGTAGTTCAATTCCAGAGGCTTAATCATCACAGTTCCTTTTTAGAAAATCACCAGGTCGATCATTTCACGGTCACAGAACTGATCCAGTTCCTGCATGTTCCACACGTCGCCCACTTCGATATACATCGACGACGACGCGGTAACGCGCACCAGGTGGCAGGTGTCGTCAATCATTTGGGCTGAAACTTCGTACATGTTGCGTTCCTTGTTTGTTGATCCGATGACGTAGTATAAAGCCAAAAACCGTGGACCGTCAAGTCCCACATTTTGTGGGGTCTTTGTGCCAGGTGCTGGACGCGGTGGGATTGTGTGAGGTACAATCGGCGCCGCGATAGCCTGGGCCTATGGGCCTGGCCACACCGATAGCTACAATCAATTGGCCGAGCCGCACTTACTCGAACGATAATGCATGCATACCAACCAAGGAACGCACCATGACACCCACCCGCGCACACGCCATCACCAGCTATCTTGGCAGCCTGCCTTGGACCAGCTACCCTGCCAACGGTTGCTTGGGCGTGACGTGCGGGCGACTCAGCTACTACTTTTTCTTCAACGATGCGGACGAAATTGTGCGAGTGATTATTGATTGAATGCCATAGGGGAAACCCTTATGGTTGCCCTTCACACTTTCAGCGAGAATCGCAGCATGTCACAGCAAACACAGCAACAGTACCGCGCCAGGCAAGCCCAGGCCATCGCTCTTTTTCGCGCCTACGCCGCGCAGCGTGTAGCGCAGAGTGCGCAATAGGTAGAAACCCTATTGACTTCCGCCAGGCCAGGGGCGGTTATTACACTAGGTAGAAACCCTTATGCCTACCACCCACTCACACGGCCTATTATAAAATTTTCCACAAAAATTTTGGGTGCCTAAGCAGGGGGATATTGGACTAGATTTTTACATTCTGAAGTGTTATAATATAATTTTACTCACTTGGAAAATCACATGCACGATTTATACGTTTACGAAAACGGAAACTTGAAGAACCGAAAAACCAATCACATCTACCACAACTTGGATAGAGACGGATACATACGAGTTCGCCAAAATAACAAAGAGTATCGCGCCCACAGAATAATTTGGGAGCTGTTTCATGGACCAATTCCAGAAGGTTTATTAGTTGACCACATTGACAGAAACACACAAAACAACCACATAGAAAACTTGCGGTTGGTTACCCGAAATCAAAACAATTGGAATTCTAAGGGCCGAGGACCTTTAGGAAAAGGAGTAACCAAAGTAGGTAACAAGTACAGAGCAAAAATCATGTTCAAAGGAGAAACTTACTCGCTGGGTACGTTTGATACGCCTGAACAAGCCAGCCAAGAGTATATAGAAGCCGCCAACATTCTATATGGAGAATACGCACCACAACCACACCAAATTTTTTATCTTGCCACACACCCACCCACATGTTATAATTCACCTAACCCCACAAAATTTACACCCCTATGAAAAACCTACCGAGTCAACACCCTGCGGAAGTGCTTGAAATCTCACCTGAAGCACTGGAAATCGCGAACTGTTATCTTGTAAAACAGAGTGCACAAGAAGTAGCTGATGAGCTCCAAATCTCAACAGAGCTGGTCACCAACATTTTAGCACGCAGAGAAGTTAAAGCGTATATTGATCAGGTGTTTTTTGACACAGGCTTCAACAACCGTTTCCGCATGCGCGACGCCATGGACGCTATTATTCAGAAGAAGTTTCAAGAATTAGACGAGGCCAATGTGGGATCGTCGAAGGATATCCTAGAGATTTTAGCACTGTCCCACAAAATGACCATGGAAACCCTAGACCGGCAGATTCAGCTGGAAAAGCTGAAGGGTTCGAACTTGCGTACTCAAACCAATATTCAGATCAATGAAGGTGGCGGAAGTAATTACCACCAACTCATTGAACGGTTGGTCAAGTCCAATGCTTAAAGTTTCACGCCCAGATATTAGCTCGGATGCCATCACAGACTATCCAGCAGACAAGCGGTTCATCAAGCTGCCTATTGCCGCGTACCTAAAGCTGCTAACTTTCAACGGTCAAAATGTGTACGACGAGCTCAACCGCCCACAGATTGCACTCATCAACGCAGCTAACAGTCCTCAGTACCGTTTTATTTGTGCTGCGCTCAGCAGACGGTTAGGCAAAACTTTTATTGCCAACGTGATCGGGCAGCTAGTAAACTTGATCCCCGGATCAAATGTATTGATCATGTCGCCTAACTACAATCTTAGTTCCATCTCATTTGAGCTGCAGCGTAGGTTCATCAAGCACTTTGACCTAGAAGTTGCAAAAGACAACCTAAAAGACAAAGTTATCGAGCTGGAAAATGGTTCGACCATTCGCATGGGTAGTATCAGCACTGTGGATAGTTGCGTGGGCCGCAGCTACGACCTAATCATATTCGACGAAGCTGCACTGGGTAGTGACGCAGAAAATGCTTTTAATGTAAGCTTGCGGCCTACCCTAGACCGACCAAACGCCAAAGCCATTTTTATCTCAACACCCCGCGGTAAAAACAACTGGTTCAGTAAATTTTGGTTGCGTGGTTTCTCCCCAGAATACCCTGAGTGGATTTCCCTGCACGCGGACTACACTGAAAATACTCGCATGCAGGAGTCGGATGTGTTGGAGGCTCGTCGTGCAATGTCGCCTGCAGAATTTGATCAGGAGTACTTGGCATCATTCAACACCTTTGAAGGTCAGATCTTCGACTTTAGTGACACTTGTGTGCAGGAGTTCGCACACCACGACGGTTGTGAGTACTTTGCTGGACTAGACCCTGGCTACCGTGATCCTACTGCGTTTTGTGTGCTGGCGTATTCTCCATTGGAGGACGTGTTCTGGGTAGTAGACGAGTATCAGGATGCACAGGCTGTAACGGCAAAACACGCTGAGAAGCTATCCGAGTATGTGCAGAAGTACGGCTTAGAAACCATCTTCATTGACTCAGCCGCCGCACAGTTCGCAGCTGATTTAGCGTATACTTATGACATTGCTACTATTCGGGCCAAAAAGGACAGATTACCAGGCATTGCTTATGTGCAGACTCTGGTAGCTCAAAACCGACTGCGTGTAGCTCCGCATTGCACGACCACTCTACAGATGCTGGACCAGTACAAGTGGGACGACCGTGAAACGCTCACACAAGAAAAACCCAAACATGATGCTCACTCACACATGGCAGATGCACTCAGATACGCACTGTACACGTACACCCTGTAAAAGTTTAGGTGTGTTTGGGCTTCGTGGTTGGAAAAATTTTCAGGTTGACGTGGGCTTGCCTAGGTGCTATAATAAGAAAGTTTAAAAATTCGGTGTAAAAATGGCAAAGAACACAGGTAACAAACGTATACCAGTTAAATGGATTCGCGACAAGGCAAAGTCAGCGTATGACAAAAAAGACTTTTGCTACATCTGTGGTACACATGAAGACCTAGAATTACACCACACCCACTCCATTACTCTGCTGCTGAACAACTGGGCCCAAGAAATGCGCTATGACATTTCCACGGATTCCGGGATATTAGCTGTACGAGATGAGTTTATCGAGACTTACCATAAGGAAATCTACGAGGCGGTTTATACACTGTGTAACCCTCACCACGTAGCTTTACACAGTGTCTACGGTAAAGCTCCAGCTCTTTCTAGCGCCAGCAAGCAAGGTACATGGATTGAAAAACAACGCGCAAAAGCTCTAGGTGAACCACAGGAGCCAAAACCTGGGACGAGCTTGAGTTCCTTTGCACGATTCTACAAAGGAACTCCATGAGTTGGTATGATCCCAGAACTTGGTTTCCCACTACTACAAAGCTAAACCCTGCACAAGAAATAATTTCTCGTCAAGAAGGAACCTTTATCGGTTCTGACTTTCAGATAAGTTATGCTCAGGCTTTTGATAAACTAGAGTGTGTGAACCGCGGCGTTAACATGATTGTTAGTGCTTGCAGTAGCTTAGACTACGACATAAAAGACAAAAAGATTGAAGGAGTTGTGCAAGGCGTACGCCAAAAGCAGCTTTTCAACTTACTTAATTTTACAGCTAACCCCTATCAAAGTGCGCAAGACTTCAGAAATAACATATTTACTGATTTCATCTTGGAAGGTAATGTATTCTTGTACTGGGATGGTGTGTATCTTTACCACCTGCCAGCTAGCAGAGTAATGATTGAAACAGATACCAAAACCTTTGTAAGTGGTTACCGCTATATGGGTCAAACCCTATTTAAGTCAAATGAAGTCATGCACTTCAAGGACTTGAACGCACAAAGTATTTACCGCGGCGTGTCACGCTTGCAGAGTGCAGATCGCAATATCAAGATCATGTACAAAATGCAGCTGTTTCAAGAACAGTTCTTTGAAAACGGTGCTGTGACAGGATTGATCTTTACTTCTGATAACACCCTAAGCCAGGTTGCAAAAGACAAAACAATTCAAAACTGGCAGTCACGCTACAGTCCAAAGAACGGTGCCAGAAAGCCCATGATCTTAGACTCTGGCTTAAAGCCGTTTTCTGACCTAACACAGTCGTTCTCAGAAATGGATTTTGACAACTCCATTAAAACACACGACCACAAGATCCTAAAGGCTCTAGGTGTTCCACCTATCCTACTAGACGGCGGCAACAATGCCAACATCAACCCTAACTTACGGTTGTTCTACCTAGAAACAATATTACCTATTGCAGTAAAGTTTACCTCAGCTGTTGAACGTTATTTTGGCTACGACATTCAACCAATCACAGCCAACGTAAGTGCACTGCAACCAGACTTAAAAGACATTGCAGCGTATCACTCAACCTTAGTAAACGGTGGAATCATTTCACCAAATGAGGCCAGAGTTGAACTACGCTACGACACAAAACCTGACGCAGATGATCTCAGAATTCCAGCTAATATTGCTGGGTCTGCAGCTAATCCAGGTGTAGGGGGTGCGCCCGAAAAACCCCCAGCAGCTGAAACGGCTGCATGAAAGGAAAGTTATGGATAAAACAAAAGTACTATACCTAAATAGTGCTTTTTCCATAAAAGATACAAAAGATAGCCTGCCCATGCTTTCAGACAAGATTGATTCAATCTTTATTGAAGGTTACGCTAGCACAAACGACGTAGACCGAGCAGGTGACGTTGTGAGTAGCAGTGTATGGGAAAAAGGCATTCAAAACTATCTTAAAAACCCAATCATTCTAGCTCAACATGACCACGACGATCCAGTTGGACGCATGGTAGACTACAGAATTGATGACAAGGGTTTATGGATTAAAGCAAGAGTATCAGCAGCAGCTGAAATATTTAATTTAGTAAGAGACAAAGTATTAACAGCGTTTAGTATCGGATTCCGAGTAGTAGATGCTGAGTATAATGCTGCCGCAGAAATATTTATGGTAAAGGAACTGGAGCTGGTTGAGATTTCAATCGTGTCAGTACCCTGCAACCAAAATACGATTTTTAGTTTAGCCAAGGCATTTTCAGGTGCTGAGGAATACAACGAGTTTAAGAAACAGTTTGCAGTTGTTGATAATGTAGCTAAAGGGCTAGAAGTCAGCGATGGGGCAAGCAGTACAACACAAAAGGAATGGAACATGAATCCAGAAGAAATCAAGCAAATGCTAGCTGACGCCGCAAAGAGCGCTGCTGAGCAAGCCACCAAGTCCCTACTAGCTGCTCAAGCTGAGCAAGCTACTCAAGCCCAAGCAGAAGCCAAGGCTCAAGAAGAATTTGATGCCAAGGTAAAGGCCGCTGTAGCCGCTTCAGTTAAGACTGTTGATACCGGTGCCGAGCGTCTACTAGCTGAAGTTACTCAGCGCCTAGAAGCCCAAAGCCAAGAATCAAAGTCAGCCCTAGCGGGTCTAGAAGCTGTTCTGAAAGAAAAAGCTGACGAACTAGCAAAACTACAACTTTCAAAGATGAGTTTTGCTGACAATGGTCGTCAAGAAGCAGTTTCTTATGCCGACAAGGAAAAGGCTGTTTTACTAGCCACCGTAATGCGTAAGTCAATTGGCGACACTAATTTTGGTCGTAGCCTACTAGAAAAAGCTCAAAACGTTGGTGGTCATCTACCTTCAGATACTTGGGAACTAGAAGTTTCTTATGCAATGGAAAACGAAGTCCGTCGTCGTCTAGTTGCAGCTCCTCTGTTCCGTCAGATTCAGATGCAAACTAATGCAATGAGAATTCCTCTTAATCCAGAAGCAGGTCTAGCTACTTGGGTTGCAAATAGTGATTATGGTAACAGCAATAATAATTCTTCAGGAGCTACAGCTACTCATGCTCTAAAAGAAGTTTCACTGAACTCATACAAGGTATCAACCCGTGAGTACATGAACTTTGAAGAAGAAGAAGATTCGTTAGTAGTTCTTCTTCCAATCATTCGTGATGCTATGATTCGTCGTTTAGCTCGTTCACTGGATCGCGCTCTTCTTAGAGGTACAGGCCGCACAGCATCTACGCCCGTAGTTGAGCCAATTACTGGTTTAGCACAACTGTACACCAGCACTACTGCCACTAAGGGCTTGATTACTGCTAAGCTAACTGTTGAGAAACTACGTGCTTTACGCGCTGCACTAGGCCCCTTAGGCTTAGATCCCGCAGAAGTTACTTATATTGTAAATACTGATACGTATTACAATCTACTTGACGACGAAAAGTTCCAGACCATGAACCAGGTTGGTCCTCAGGCTACCTTACTAACTGGTCAGATCGGTCAGATCGGTAACTCACCAGTTGTAGTTTCAGGTGAACTACCTCCATTGCCTGCAAGTCAAGCTGATGCAGACAATGCATACGCTACTACTAATAGTACTACTCAGGCCTATACAGGCGGCGCAACTGGTAACGGTAATATTGCTGCTATTGCAGTATACACACCTAACTTCATTATCGGTAATCAGCGTGGTCTACGTATGGACACGCAAGATCTAGTTGAGCGTCAGAGCCGTGTTATGGTTGCTTCAATGCGCATGGGCTTTACACAACTAGTTCCCGCATCTGGCAACGTAAACGGTGGCGGTGTTGCAGTATATCGTTACTTAACCTAATTAATCTACGCTAGATTAATTTTTAAAACTGACAGGAACTTCGGTTCCTGTCTTTTTCTAAGGGCAGACTCTTAGAAAAAGACAAGGAGAAATCATGGGCATTGACTTAGTGACTTTGGCACAGTATAAGGCCTATGTGGGAATTACCAGTACCACTCAAGATGCAGCCATTGTGGCACTCATTCCAAGAGTAAGCGCACTGGTAAAGTCAATCTGCCGCCGTACTTTTGTGGACTGGGTAGATGATAGCAAGGTAGAAAATTTCCGCGGTGGAGACCAGTATGTGTTGCAGGAAACACCTGTGCTGCAAGTGCAGAGTGTGGAGTACAGCTTGGACTATGGTGCCACCTACTCAGAACTCACAGAGTTTACTGACTGGGTGCTGGACCTAGAAAATGACAGCATTGTTCCACTGAAAATTTTAGGGTATGTGCCTGAGTACTGGGACGGTGTGATGAAGCGTGTAACCACACCAACATTTCCCCAGCGCATTAATGGTTACCGTGTAACGTATACCGCAGGTTACGAAACCTTACCAGAAGATTTACGGTTAGCTGTGCTGGATTTAATTACCTACTATCTACGCAATGACTCAGCAATTCACACTGCAAAAACCGGTGGATTTAACACCATGCAGATTGAGTATGTGAACACCACTAACCTGCCCTCACACATCAAGCGTGTGTTGGACTTATATACCGCTAGCTATAACTGATTATGTTACAAGAAGGAAAAGACAAACTAATTAAGATTCTGCGAGAATCACTCAAACAAGATACTCGCGCAGAGTTAGATAAAAATGTACATATTGTTGATTTAAGTAAAAACACTATGATCAACGCAAATAGGATAAAGCCTGAGGAACTTGACGATTTTAGTAAATCTTACGTAACATTTATAAAAGTACTAAAAAGACGTACGTCTTCTATAGATAAGTTAGACAATACATATAAAAATCCAAATTTATCTGACATAACTTTGGCAGTCTCAGCTGTTAGCGATAAAAAAATTAAAGGCGATAAAAAAATTAAAGTCGCAAGTATATGGTTAGATAAAGAAGAGCTTCTAGTTACTTCTGGTTATGACGCTACATCTAGGGTACGTACAGATGTTTATGGCGATCCAGAACTAGTTAATGATGTTTTCTTTGGTAAGTCAAATAGAGTAAGATCTATATATGAACAACTAGCAGATAGAAATATTATTATAGATGCAGGTACTACCCCTAGTGAAGAACAGCTAACACAGCTGTTTCAACAGAGCAAATCCGCTAGGGATGCCTTATACTTATTTCCTGAAATGGTTGCACCAGGCGTAATGTCAAGCAATCGTAATCCTACATTTAATGGATATAAAGTATATAAGCTAACTAGTAAAAGAGTAGGCCAAAAGTCTATAGCCATGCTAGAAAAAGTACGGAATTCTAAAGCATATTCTTTTGTTGTAGTAACAAGCCCAGATAAAAGCGTAACCTACGAGCCTGCTAAAGATTATGTTGGTTATAAAATTTCTGAAGATTTAGACGAACAAGATTATAATGGTAGTCCCGCAATAGTATTAGATACTAGATTGTTGTCTGTAGCAGACGTAGGTCATGCTTATTTCATGGGTGTTGCTACTGGGCAGACTCCATCAGGAAATAAATTAAATATACCGCAAGAAATTGTAGATGCCTTTAGTTTGGATTCTCAGCAAAGCAGTAGAGTAAATAAAGCATTCTTAAAACTACAACAAGATTTAAACAAGGTTCATGGAGCCATAAATTTTGATTTTTATAAAAAAACACTACAAAAGGAAGTGGAAAAAGCAGTAAAAGTTGCGGGAATAAACAACCCAAATATTAAGGGTGCTATAGTAGTTGTTTTCCAAAATTATAAAATAAATAATGATCTAAGTACGAAAGAAAGCAGTATATTAGCAGAATTTAATGCTTTAATCACCCAAGAAATCTTAGATATACCTGGAAGTAATACTCTAAAACAAGATTTAATAGATATTTATTCTAATAAAGTCTTTGTTCCTTTGTTAGAGTTAGGTGGTAAAGCAATAAAAAAGTTAGTTCCAACATCAAACCTTGCAGTAAAGCAGGATATTAAACTTAAAACTTCTGTAACCCAGACTAAAAGACGTTATCCTACTATATCAAGAAGTAGAGCTAAAGTTAATATACCTCAAGCTGTCATACGTAATACGCAAGGCAGATTCACCAGCTTGGCCAATCTCCAGACCCTGCTGAATTTGGCACTCTCACAACAAATTCAGCAGAACATGGGTACCGGCACCAGCAAAAATGTTCTAAACTATCGCTCAGGACGCTTTGCTGAATCAGCTCAAGTTACTAGCATGTCACAATCACGCGAAGGTATGATCACAGCGTTTTACACTTACCAGCGCAACCCGTACGGTACATTCTCCGAAGGCGGCGCTCAGAGTAGTCCACGCACACGGGATCCTAAACTGCTAATCTCTAAGTCAATTCGTGAAGTTTTAGCAACACAAGTCAATAATCGTATGAGGGCTGTATTAGCATGAGTCGTAGAACATCAATTGTAAAAGCCCTTGCAGAAAAGTTTAAGTTAATCAACGGTACGGGTGCGTACAAGACCAACCTGTCTGGTAACGCGTACCCTAAACTTAAATTCTGGGACGAAGTTCAAGACTTTCCTGCAGTATATATGTCACCAGGTTCAGAATTGCGAGAATACCTGCCCGGTGACTTTACTTGGGCTTATTTAGGTGTTTCTATCAAAGCGTACTGCAAAGGCGAAGACTCCCAGCAGCTCTTAGAAAACCTGCTGGAAGACCTGGAAACCAGCATAGACCAAAATCGTGTGTTGCAATACGATGATTTGGGCCACGAAACCACAGAGATTTTAATCTCTTCAATTACAACAGACGAAGGGCTCCTAGCACCGTACGCTGTTGG
>Ga0209191_1002671_pt1 | contig 10925 bp, 26 predicted proteins | sample S_130626_EF_Meta_FD_187320 | JGI IMG/M metagenome (GOLD analysis project Ga0209191, IMG submission 187320) | Freshwater microbial communities from Lake Simoncouche, Canada to study carbon cycling - S_130626_EF_MetaG (SPAdes) (version 2) | ecosystem: Environmental > Aquatic > Freshwater > Lake ... | reverse complement strand
TTGTAATTTTGACTTTCAGAAACTGGCGTCATATTCTTGATCTCCTAGAGCGTTTATGGGAAGCCCACATATCATTCAGTGTAGCAGTATTCCCCGGACCTACAATAAGCGGCCTTTCAGAGGGCGCAGTACGCACCGTAGGCTCATCTCGCCATGCAATAGCCAACATTCTGAAGGCATCTGCCGGGTGCGAACACCAGTTGTGCTTAGGCGTTGCCCTAAATGCCTTTTTATCTTCGTCGTATTCACGCTCGTACTGGCGGAGGGCCTCAATACCCTCCATGCACTTGCGTTCATCGAACCAGCAACGTGATAACATTTGTCGAACGGCTTGGATACCGTCTTGAACCGACAAATCAGGCACAATTCGCAGGTTTTGTACCCCTAAATACTCGCCAAGTTGCTCAATTATCGACTTACCCTGTGCCGCAAGCGTTTTAGCGCGCGCATCATGGGGCAAATAATGCGTTCCATAATGGTAGGGCTTTTGCGTGATGACCTTAGCCAGCTCTTGTATGCCAGCACCAGACACAGCATGATAATCAATGATATGAATTTCACCAGCAATAACTTGATACCACCAAATTGCTGTGTCATCGCGGTATCCCAAGTCCCAGGCTGTGTGTGTTGGTAGGCTAGGATCATATGCAACTTCGGTAACGCGCTTTTCTTCGGTCGCAATACGCATTTCGATACCATAAAACGCACCAAGAATGGCCGCTTCGAAGCTGCACTCGTATTCCTGCATATATTGGTCTTCGGAAATCTGGGCCTTAACAGCGTTTATTTCGCTCATTGGCAAAATACCGCTTTCGGTGGCCGTCAGACGCAAGCAAAACCATTCTTCAGGGTTCATCCTGGCGGTCTGGAAAATATCCCAGAACTGATTCTTGCCTTTTGGCGTACCACCAAAGACCGCCCAGCCTTGTTTGTCTGACAATGTCGGGCGAATGACTGAACCCCATACAGAAGGCCGGAAGTCTCCGTATTCGTCCATATAAATGCCATCGAAACCAAGCCCGCGCATAGCATCAGCATTATCTGCGCCGAAAAGCCTGATCTTGGCCCCATTGATAAGTTCAATCGTAAGTTCCGCTTCATTGGCCGACTTCATAATCGGAGCGCAAAACCGTTTAAAATAATCCCAAGCCACAGATTTAGCCTGGCTTCTAAACGGCGCGATATACCCAAACAGCGGATTAGGCGACTTGCACGTTACCGCCGCCCTAATAATATCATTTACCGCCGACACGGTCTTGCCAGCACGGCGATGGGCAACGAGACAAGCCCAGCGTTGGGTCCTATTGTGAAACGGCTTGAACGATTCACGGGGCGCGTAGCTGAGTTTTATTTCTCGTTGGACCACGTAATCACCAATTCAACCGGACCCTCGTCCGCGCCAGTAACCTCTGTACGCGAAAGCTTGGGCACATGATATTCAATCAAGTCCGAAAAGCATTGGAAAGCAGCGCGTGGACCGTCACGGTCATGCACTTCATCGAGCCAGCCTTGAAGCCGCTCGGTGTTGCCTTCAATGAATATGGCTAGGGCTTCACGCGCATTAGCGGTGGCTTTGCCTACAGCGCCCTTGGGCCTACCACGGGGTACGCGGTCGCCCTCTTTGGCTTCGGCCTTGGACTTGAACGTCGTTTGATTCTTGCCGCCCATCTTAATCGTCCTTGGGTTTGTCTTTGGCTTCTAGTTCGTCCATCGCCTTGGATAGCTTCTTACGGCGCGTATCGGCCTTATTGAATTCTTTGGCGACTTCCATTGGCACGCCCGTCTTCTTGGCAAACTCTGGGCTATGGGCCGCAGCAGCCATCATACGCGCTTGTTTAGGGGATTTGCTTGGCATGGTGGCCCTTTCGATGATTTTGCAAGAATAAGGCTTGACACTGGCTATGTCAACAAAAGCGGGGCCGGACGGAGTAAACTCGACGCCCGACCCCTAGTTGAGGAGACCACCCACAATTAGATATATATATATTTATTATGAAAAAGCAAGAACCGTTTTTTGCGGCCCATTTGTACGGGGGGCCTATGTACATACACCGACCCCCCCACCGGGTTCGATGCCGGGTAGGGGGTCAACGCAACCATCCGCCATGGTCACCATGCCTCATGGTCACGCGCCACAGCCACGCGCGCCTAGCCATGCCCATATGCCACGCGCCACGCTATCGCCCGTCATGCGCCACGCTAGGGCCTTGGCGATAGGGGCAGGCGGGTAGTGCATGATACAGCGCGGCACCCCAAATTTATACGCCTGAAAAGATTATGCGGGAGCAGGGTCTATATACTCAAGGAAACAAGCGGCCTCACACGCTCACTCAAGGGTACTACGTACCCCTTGAGCGTAAGTGAGTATTGGGCAAATGCGCTTACATACGCTCACTTACATACTCACTTACGCTCACTTACGCTCACATAGGCTCGGATAATAAACCATGCGGCGAATGCAGATACTCACTATGATCAGAGGTTGAGAGGCAAATCATGATAGTTTTCGCGGCCATTTTTATGCGCGAACCGCTAGAGAAAACATGACGCCCCGTCACTTTTCTTGCCATTGAAAAAATGACGCCCGTCATAAATTTATTTACCAATCAAACAATTTTATTATTGTTGACAGCAACGCAAGCACCATGCATAAAGGTCTCAACACCAACGCAACCGAGGCAACCACAATGACATTCGAAGAACGCTCAGAGGCCAACGCAATCGAAGATGCAGACAACAGCGTCGCTCAATCCATAGCCAATGGCTACAATCGCGCCCAAGCAACTCAATTTGCCCATATCGCCGCAATCCATCGTCTAGGTTCGGGCCATAACAAAATCGCGCTGGAAATTGCACACGACGCTGTAGACGCACGATACGCCTAGCATCTAACCATGAGCCAAGTCTTAAAGCTTGGCTCATCATTAGACCCTAGAAACCGCTTGCATCAACGCAAGCCCCATGCATAATAACAACGCAACCACAACACAGGACACAATCACATGACCGACACCATAAGCCATGAAGCCACAGAGCTTTATCTCTACGTCTCAAACACGCAAGACGCTTACCGCGCCTATTTTCTGCCTTGCGTAACAAACCTAGCCAAGCACAAGGCCAAGGGCGTATTCAGCAAAGACCTTGCCCTTAAATCCTTGTTGCGTGTCGCCACAATGGCGGCCAAGGATTATTGCCGCGAACATTGTAGCGTGTTTGACAAATGGTCCGACGTGTTTCCTATGGCCGCTCGCAAGCAATGTGCGGAAGCTTTGTTTGATAGCGCTATTGAACATATGGAGGCTGTAGCATGAGCCCCGAAACCAAAGACGCAATCGTGTTCGTCATAACCACCGTCATATTCTTCACCATGCTGATCCTGCCATGGCTCTTGTTTTAACCACCAACCCGAAAGACCACCACAATGACCCTGTATAACCAACGCGTTAAGAAAGCTTTTGTCTGGATTTACGGCCACGGCGGCAAGGTCACCGTGCCAGCCAATGCCATAACGCAACCGGCAACGGGTCACAGCGGCGAATTTAGGTGGGTTGATCCCGAAACCTATCCCGAGAACAGTATCGAGCGCCACGACGCTGAGCACTACGGTATCCGGGTTTATCGCGACAATTACGGGAGCTTAGGCGCATGAACCGCAACGCAATCCTTGACCACGCCAAGCTCTTAATCAACGGCCCACGCGCCAATGAGTACGGGGACGCTGAATTGAATTTTACCCATATCGCCCAAGGCTGGCAAATTATCCTAGGCAATCAAACCCATATCAGCGCGGCACAGGTCGCATTGTGCCTTGATTGGCTTAAGACCTGCCGCTTGGTCAAGACGCCGGAGCATCTAGACAGTTACGCCGACAAGCTTGGCTATACCGCCCTTGCCGCCGAGATAGCCACGAAAGGCCAAACCAATGACGGATGAAATCGTTAATGATTGGCTTGTAAATGGATGGTCACAAACACGAGAGGACAAATCAATGACCTATAAGACATATCCCGACGCTGAGCCACTAACGCCGGAAGAATATCACGAATTACAGATGAATAACGACTGGGCCCATCTCATAACCGAGATCGACGGCAAGTTTTACAATGACGAAGACCTATACAAGTGCGCCGAATGTTCGGAACCGTTTGCCGAAAAGGTAAACATAAACGACGACGGCCATTGCGAGCTTTGCGCCCAAGACCTAATCGACGAGGCTGACCACCAACGCCAGGAAAGGCCCTGGTAATGAACAAACCTAAAATCATTCAAATCTATTCACCTTGCCCAAAACCCATGCCGATCGGCCAAGCCTTGCTTATCGCGGCCAGGATCGGCGTTAGCCTAGGCATTGGCGGAGGCATGGCCCTAGCAATAACATGGGCATTTATCGAGGGCTGGAAATATGTCTGACGAACCCAAGGTCGTTTACAAGCACATGGCCAAGGTCCCGAGAGGCATCAAACACGGACACGCCAAATTGAACGAGGAGAAGGTCAGGCATATCCGGGCGTCGTATGTACCAGATAGCCACAGCAAGGGCTTCGCCGCCTTCGCTAGGCGCTATGGCGTCAATTGTAAGACCGTCCGACAAGCCTATCTAGGCGAAACCTGGAGCCACGTAAAATGACCGACGACATAAAAACTGATCTAGCCGAAATGATGGACCACCTGAACGACATGGTGGACGAGCATGAGCGACAGGTCTACGCAATGGCGATGGAGCACCTGATTATGGCGGCGCTTAATGACGCCAAGATAAGCCTTTTGATGCAAGCCTTGGCGACCATCCAAGAGATCACGGACGATTCAGAGGCCCACGATATCGCGGCCAGTGCAATCAATGCGGTCAAAGCCGTGCAATACGAACCGCCAGCTAAGGAGAATATCAATTGAACGATACCCCAAACATGCCAAGCGAGACGCATAAAAGCATGCTGCGACGCGGCGCTAGCAATGGCCTAGGTCTGCAAGCTTATGAGGTCGCGTCTATGGACACAACTAAATCAGTTATGTCCGGCATCGTCGCGATTGCATTAATCCTATTTTTAGGGCTTGCGTTGTGGCTCAATTAACGTGCAAATGCGGGGCCAAATTGCCGCCAGGTCATCCGGTTAAAAAGGACATCAACGGTCGGCCATACGATTGCGCCGCCTGCAAACCAAGGGACAACCAATGAGCCATATCGAAAATGTGATTCTTTATTTCTGCGCTTTTGTGAACGGAATTAGCGTAGGCATCCTGAATGCATCAGAGGTCGTGGCTTTGGCCAAGAAGCGGGGATGGAAGCAATGAACCGCTTTGAAGATATAGCAGATGCCATCATGGCAGTTTTAGTTACCACAATTGTGGCTGGCGTCGTGTTTTACGAGTTTTGTAAGTGGATAGGTTCATGATCGGTAATGGTAACAATAGGGGCAAAGACCACGCCCACGCCAAACTAACTGAAGACCAGGTTCGGCATATACGCGCCTCTTGTGTGCCAGGTAGCCACAGTAGGGGGTACAGCGCATTTGCTAGGCGCTATGGGGTAGATCAATCAACAATTAGGGATGCGGCGCACGCAATAACCTGGGCGCATGTAGAGGAGCGTTGGTAAATGACTGACGATAAGTCGCTGGTGGATAGGATGTTAAACGTATTTGAGGACACCCCAGAAATCGCATCATGGTTTAAGCGTGATGGACAATTGTGCCATTACGAAAAGTGCGAGGTGCGCGATCACTTGTTAGGTATGTGGGAAACAATGCAGGAAGCAGCGCACCGCATAGAGGCACAAGCGAAAGAGGTCGAGCAAGCCGCTGCAGACGAGCGGGCCAAGATCGTGGAATGGTTGAAGGGTTTTCGTTGGTTTTCCACCGCCGCCGCCATCGAAGCAGGGGAGCACCTGAAATGATTGACGATAAGGATCAAAGAATTGCAGACTTGGAAAACGCTATAAAAATCCAAGCCGCTGCCGTCAAGACTTTGGAAGCTGCTGAAGATCGAGAATTGAACAAGCTTCGCAAACAAGAGGTTGATATGCATCAAGCTTTGCGTCAGTTGGACAGCGAACGTGAAATGAACGCGATTTTGACTGGTGCGGTCGAGCTGTTAGAAGCAGCGGTCACGCAAGCCGCAGCAGACGAGCGGGCCAAGATCGTGGCTTGGTTGCGGTGGATGGATGACCCCGCCGATTATGCTGATGAAATTGAAAAAGGCGAGCATCTGAATATGCCGCCAGCAACAAATTAAGGAGCATCTGAAATGACCTTTAATATTGAAAATTTTGTGCTGTTTTTATGCGCTTTTATAAATGGCATTACGGTTGGTATTTTGATTGGGCGGTGGAACAAATGATTAAAATTATTATTGCTGTGCTGATGGGCATGGCGGCGGGCGGGTTTATTGGCTGGTTCGCATACGAGATGGGGGCCAAGGAGGAGCGAGCCAAAATCGTGGATTGGCTGTGGAGGCAAGGATATATTTCGGCCATTTATATTAAAGCAGGGGAGCATCTGAAATGAGCGACAAAGGCTGGATATGCCCCAAATGTCAGTGCGTATATGCGCCATACGTCCCAAATTGTTTTAAATGTAATGAAAAGCCTAGCTTTAATGCTCGCTTAGAAGAGCGGGCCAAGATCGTGGCATGGTTGCGATCACCAGACCAAAGCGACGATGATAAACAAACTTTATATTGGGCCAATGAGATCGAAGCAGGGGAGTATCTGAAATGAATGAAAATGAAGAATTATTAGACGGAATACAAAGGGCACAGGACGAATTAGACGCGGTAGTGTCCGCTTGGAACAGGGTCACGTTAAAAGCGATGTTTGCCGCAGACAATGAACGCGCCAAGATCGTGGATTGGTTGCGAAAGGATGGAATCCTTAATTGGCTGGCCGACGAAATCGAAGCAGGGGAGCACCTGAAATGACCGCACCACCAGGCACACCGGAACATTTCGCGGCCATAGGGGCCAAGGGCGGCGCTACCAAGGGCGCAACAAAGAGCCGGGGCGACAGCGCATATTATGCCGCCTTGGTCGCCAAGCGTAAGAACAAGCGCGGCGGCAATAGCAAGCCATTGGAGACGGTATGAGGGTACTGGTGGCTTGCGAATATAGCGGGACCGTAAGGGACGCGTTCCGCGCAAAAGGGCACGACGCATGGTCTTGCGACTTATTGCCGACCGACGCTGATTCGGCCTGGCATTATGAGGGCAATGTTTTTGATATCATCATGGATGATTGGGATTTGATGGTAGCCCATCCGCCATGCACCCACTTGTCCGTTAGCGGCGCAAGGCATTTTGCTGCAAAGCGGGCAGATGGTCGGCAACAAGCGGCATTAGATTTTGTTCGTAAGCTGCTAGATGCGCCTATTGATAAAATTGCGCTGGAAAATCCAATATCAATTATTAGCAGCCAAATCAGAAAACCTGATCAAATTATCCAGCCTTGGCAATTTGGACATGGGGAAACAAAAGCTACCTGTTTATGGTTAAAAAACCTTCCGGCGTTATTGCCTACAAATATAGTGGACGGACGCGAGGCTAGGATACATAAATTGCCACCATCTGCCGACAGATGGAAAATCAGATCAACCACATACCAGGGTATCGCTAACGCAATGGCGGACCAATGGGGAACCACATGACAGACGTTTTCTGGACGCAAGAACGCATCGACCAAATGGTCCAGCTATATCTAGCGGGCCATACCGCCACCGAGATTGCTAAGGCTATCGGCGCACCGACCCGCAACACAATTTGTGGCAAGATTCACCGAATGAAACTTCGCGGCGTTATTGATATCGCTAAGCGGGTTTATAGACCTACAATATCGGTACCCAAGATCAAATTATGGAAGGCACCCAAGGCCCAAGCTATCAAGCCCAAGCCTATCTCTAAACAGGAGGTTGTTGCTATGGTTGTTAATAATGAACCCCGCGGCCTGTATGCCGCCACGCTAACAAGGATTAAGCCTAATGGTTGCAGATACATTGCGGATAGCCTTCCCCTTGGTGATATGGATCAGGCCGTCATGTGCGGTGACACAAAAATCGAAGGGTCGTCTTATTGCGCTCACCACAAAAAGCTTTGCGTTAGCAGTCTAACCCTAGCCGAATACAAGAAGAAGAACGCCGCATTGAATCGCGGCGTTATGTGGAAGGTCAATCAAGGGCGAGCTACGAGGGCGGGTTAATCCACCCGCCCCCATACCCCTATTCCAAAACTACGAATCATTCCGGCCCGGTGCAACTTATCAAGGGAACGCTTGACCCCTTGATAGATTGCCCGGTCGCTTTCTTCTGAGCCTTTCCCCGCTTCCTCGCGCATATCTTTTTCTGTCACTTGGCGCTTGTCGGGCATAAGGCCAAGAATCATCGAATCATATTTGCTGGCCTTGAACGACTTAGGCCCGCCGCCAGCCTCATCATGCGCCGCGACCAATGACGAAATTTCGTCCCCGTCGCTATCTTCGCCCAACACGAGCCGCGTCATATTGAAAAACAGGTCATCGACCTTGTCGCCGTCTTTCATTTTATGGACGCCTACCTTGGCCCGCGACGCCTCTGGATCGGGTTTAAACACGCCCAAGATGAAGTCCAGGTTGGCGGTAATGGCGGACGAACCACGGGGACGCTCGGCGGCACTATGGCCTGTATGGTGAATGACGATAACCGTGCAATTAAACGCCGCTCGGATTTCGCTGTTGATCATGCGCAGATATGTCCCAATATCGCTGGACGAATTTTCGTCGCCGCTGAATGTCTGGGATAAGGTGTCAATGATCACCACGCTAGGCGGCTGGGGGAACTTGGCAATGGCCGCTTTAAGGTGCGCCATTTCTTCCTGCGCCGTCAAAAGAAATGGCGTGATGCAAATATGCAGGTTATTGGTTTCAACTAGCCCAAACTGATTGCGCCAAGCCTTCAAGCGTCTAGATATCCCAGCCCCGCCTTCCGCTGCAATATAAGCAACCGGGCCTTGCTTGGTCCTAAGACCCGCCCAGTCCATGCCGTGCGCGATATGCAGGGCCATATCAATCGCGATAAAGGATTTATACGTCCCTGACGCACCAAAGATCATGCCCATGCTATCCTCGGGCACCAGGCCCTTGACTAGCCAACGAACATTCTTGGTCATTTCCTCCAATTGTTCTTCGGATACGAATACGTCGCCCTGCAACGCTTCCTGACGGGCAGGGGCATATTTTTCGGCTGATGTTACCATCCTTGCTAACTCGGAGCCGTAGCGGGCTTCCCAGCGGGCAAACTCCTCACCCGTTGTTTCAGGTTGGATCGCCAGCATGAGGGAGCGAAGGTTATTCACCACCGCACCAGGTGCCATGCCCGCTGCGACCATTGCCGCCGATAGCTTCATAAGCGGGTCGTGGTAAGAGCGTTCGTCTAGGTTTGGGTTAATCAGATTTCTGTACAGGTCTACGGCTGTGCCTGTTGAATTGTTTAGGTTTTGTGTTTTTGCGGGGGTCGTGTTTATGTTTTGGCGGATTTCTTCTAGGTCAAGCCCAAACGTGGCGACCGCATCCGCTAAAGTATATGTGGCATTTGTTTTGTAATAGATGATTTTGGTTTGAAATGTGCCTGTATCGCGCTGTTTGGTGTTACAACCGACAGGCAATCGACCGTAGCGCACCACGTTATTGCCGCTAGAATCAGCATTGATAAGCTTACTTGCGGCCATAACCTGCAAGACCGCATCTAGAAGCGGCCTGTTAGCGGTGTCTGGGTCGGTTGCGTCTAGGAATATCCCGATCTGGTGATTACCAGGCGAGGTCTCAAAAATATATGACGGGTTTCCAAAAAGATCATCTGGGCTAGCGTCATCCGCCAGCAAGACCGTCATACGCAAGAAGCAATCCTTGGACCGTCGTTTCTTGTCCGTTGTTCCCATAATGGAAACACAGAAGAAGTTATTGTTGCTTTCCCGCCGATCAATTAGGGATCGGTGTGCCGGGGTATCCATATACGGGTTGCCCGACCAAGCGCCTGGCTCGCTCTGATTAGGATCAGATGCAAAGCTTGTCGTCCAGCCATAGGTGTCCCGCAGCCGCCCATAGGCGACCGATAGAAACTCTGAATTAAGCATTGTGGCCTCAGTGATGACGGGGTTGGCCGGATAGATCGTAAACGTCGATTCTTATGTTGTGTTTTGAGGCGAATTTTAGAATATTATCCCAATATCGCTGGGGAATGCGGCCTTCCGTGCCATTGCTTGTTGCCGGGATAAGCCAGCGGCTAACGGCTGATTGCGTAATTTCTAACAGCTCGGCTGTGCGTGTAACGCCGCCAAGTCTTACTACGATATTATAGGCGGGTTCGCACCGCCCCTTGATGGATGCCATGTGTCGTTCTCCTGTTTTGGACGACCTTGGAACGTACACGCATCAAATATGTTTTCAAGCAAAATAAAAATAAAAAATCATATTGCCTTTGCCGCATGATCATGTACCTATTGCGCCGTGAGCAGAAGGAACATGCAAATGACAACCGACGAACAACTAGAAATTCTATCTATCGTTTGGCTTGATGCCAAGGCAACAGAACAAGCGGCCAATAAGAACCGCATACGTATCGAAGAAGAAATCTTTGATATCATCCGCCCTAACGCAGAAGGCCGTATGAGCCTTAAGCTGGGTAGCGGGTACAAACTGACCCTTACATCTAAGATGATCTACAAGGGCGATTGTGACGCGCTGGAGGCCATGTCTGCGGACTGGCCAGCAGAATTCCAAGTCGTGCGTCTTAAGAAGGACTTTAACGAAACTAAGCTTAAGGAAATCCGTATGTACAGGCCCGAAGTATGGCGGCGTATGTCGGATATCATCACCATGAAACCAGCCAAGGTTTCAGTATCAATCGAAAGGATTGAGGAATAATGGCGTTTGATCTTAAAAGCATCAAGCGAAACGCGACAATCGCC
>Ga0209191_1002667_pt1 | contig 10935 bp, 9 predicted proteins | sample S_130626_EF_Meta_FD_187320 | JGI IMG/M metagenome (GOLD analysis project Ga0209191, IMG submission 187320) | Freshwater microbial communities from Lake Simoncouche, Canada to study carbon cycling - S_130626_EF_MetaG (SPAdes) (version 2) | ecosystem: Environmental > Aquatic > Freshwater > Lake ... | reverse complement strand
CCTGATTTGTTAGGTCTTACCGTAGATATGGCAAGAGCTAAAATTTCATCTATGGGATTACAATTAGGAAATATTAGTTCTGCTACAACTATAACAGATACAGCAAATGCATTTGTAATTCAACAAAATCCTAATCCTTATTCAGGTCAGCTGGATTCATTAGGGATGCCCATAAAAAATGTTACTTTCCAAGGAGGTGCGATAGATGTTGTTATTGATAAAGTGGCGCCATTGATAAAAAGAGATTCGATCAAGTAAGCAATCAAGTAAATAAAGAAATTCAAATCAAGAAACTATGAAAACAATTACCATTGAAGAAGTTAAAGCCAAATTAGATGCAGGTGAAAAAATTAATTTATTAGATGTACGTGAGCCTCATGAGCATGCAGCTTTTAATATAGGCGGTCAGCTACTGCCATTAGGTTTAGTACAAGCCTTGCAATTAGATGAAATTGAGCATCTAAAAGAGGAAGTAGTATATGTATATTGTCGTAGTGGTAATCGCAGTGGGCAAGCTTGTATGATGCTTGAGCCTTATGGTTTTAAAAATGTGTATAATGTATTAGGTGGTATGCTTGCTTGGCAAGAAATGTATCCTTCTTAAGATTTATTTAATATCTATTATTAAACTTAACCAATAGTTGCGTCCAGCCATTGGGAAATAATTATTGGATGAGATTGTTGCACCACTATAGATATAACTATAAGTATAACCATTGGGTTCGTACTTTTTGTCTAAAATATTATTGATAAAAAATTGAACTTTCATTTTCCATTTAGTTTTGTCAATTATTTGCCAATGTGCATTTATATCATTCAGAAAATAATCGTCAAGTGCTTTGCTATTGTTTTGTGTGTTATCTAAATACTGCTTAGAAACATATTTAGTTGTCCAAATAAAAGCGAAACGTTCATTTGGCCTCCATTGAAAAGTTCGATTGGTTATAAGCGTTGGGGAAAGCGCAATATTTGTATTACTGTGTTCAATGCTAATTTGTCCACCGTTGTCATAATCGTCAATGTATTCTGTAAAACTTTTTATTTTATTTTGACTTAATGTGACACTGTAGGAGGTGGAATATTTTTTACTTAAGCTATATTGTGCCTGTAATTCAATTCCTGCTCTATAACTACTGGGTACATTTGTTCTTGTGTATGCGCCCACATCATTTATTTTACCGGTTAACACGAGTTGGTCCTTATAATGCATGTAATACATGTTGGCATTGAGTAGAAATTTTGATTTTTTAAGTTCAAGTCCTGTTTCCCAATCAATTAATCTTTCGCTTTTGGGCTGTTGTATTTTATTTGCTTCAAAATCCTCTCTATTCGGTTCTTTATTGGCAAATGCAATACTAGTAAAGTAAGTCATGCTTTTATTGCGAACACGAAACCCCATTTTTGGGTTAAAAAATGCAAATTTTCTGTCAATAAATAAAAGAGGATTGTCTTTAAATCCGTTCATTTTGTGTTGTACGTTTCTGAATTGTAAATCAATAAAACTAGTCATATTCTTCAGCCAATATCGCTCCCATTTTACATAACTATTGATCTCTGATTTTTTTGCATCAACATCGTAATATTTAAAATTTGCGGGTGCTAAGTTTTGTGTGAGATAAGGTAGTGTCCCAAAATGAAGTCCATCATAAACCGTCCAGCTACCACCGGCAGTAAACTCATTAACACTATCTTTATAAGAAATGGCAGCAATCTGACCATAAAATTGATTGTCAAGCCATCTTCTTCTAACAATATCAGTAGGTACCCAAATTTTACCATTTGTTTCAATATTGTAATCTGCTAAATCAACGTCAGATTTATATTCTTCATAATATCCTTTGCCTAATGTTGTAAATAATGCTGTGTTCCATTGAAGTTTTTTATTAATTTCTTTATTGTAAAACACTTGATAATGGGTTTGATTATAATTATCAACTTGGTCCTCATAAGGGTTGTCCAATTTTTCTGTTCCAGCTGGATTGTAGGTGCGATTTGTTGATAATAATTCTTCAGGAACTCCATACCATGCTTGATATGTTTTTTCTTTACCAGAAAATATATTAAATCGAAGCGATGATTTTTCTCCCCAATAAGTAGTACTTACAAAATAGGATTTTAAATCACTACTAGCTCTGTCAATATATCCATCACTAACAATTTTACTTAATCTTGCATCTAGGGTCCAATGGTTATTTAGTAAACCCGTTCCAAATAGTAATGTATTTTTTAATGTATTAAAGGAGCCTCCGCTATTTTGAAAAGAAATATAGTTGTTGGGGTTATATTCATTTGTTGATAAGTTAACTGTACCGCCAAAAGCGCCAGCGCCATTGCTTGATGTACCAACACCTCTTTGTATTTGAATACTATTGACACTTGAACTAAAGTCAGGTAAGTTTACAAAAAATGTCCCCATACTCTCTGGGTCATTATAGGGGATACCATTTAAAGTAAAATTAATTCTTGTCGCATCTGTTCCTCTAATTCTAATACCAGTATAACCAACCCCATTACCGGCATCTGCATGCACTACCACCGATGGTGTGTTTTGCAGTATAAATGGTAAATCCTGTCCCGTATTTAACAAGGCAATCTGATTTTTTGATATATTACTTTTTGCAAATGGACCTTGTTCGTTTGCTCTAATTGATTTTACTTCGAGCGGTGGCAGGTTACGTATACTATCCGTATTCTTTTTTAAGCTATCCGATGTGGACAGTTTTTGAAATACTTGCTTTGGTTGCTGCGCCATTAGTGTGGCGAGCATAAAAAATGACACAATTGTTCCCAGTAACTTAGTCATGACTAAAGTTTAATTTTTTACAAAATTGATAATGGGAACAGGAATAATAGCTATGAGAAGTGCGCGTGTTGCGTTGACCTTCCCTTCGCAGGCATTACCCTGTTCAGGTTCAACGGGTTTTTTCTCAGCTTTTTACAGCACCCCGAGGACGGGGCAAAAATAATATGAATTAATCATACCAGCAAGTGTAACTTTATAATAGTTATTTCGTTTTAAGGAATATATAAACAAACATATTATGAAAAAGCTAGTAGTTGCCTTGTTGGTTTTATCTAGTTGCAATATAAATGCGCAACAAAAAACAGCCATTGTATATGACGACAATGCGCAAGTGCGTAAAGTGGCTAATTTTAATGCAATTAGCGTTTCAAGTGCAATTGATTTGTATTTAACACAATCCACTACTAATAAAGTTGCAGTGAGCGCAAGTAGTGATGAAATCCGAGATCAAATTATTACTGAAATAGAAGGGGGTGTTTTGATTATTCGTTTAGGTGCAAATGGATCCTGGTTTAATTGGAAAAAATGGGGGAACTATAAAACCAAGGCTTATGTAAGTATCAAAGATATTGATGCAATAACAGCTTCGGGTGCTAGCGATGTGCACTTGGTGAATATAATAGAATCGCCGAAAATTAGAATTAAGTTAACTGGTGCTTCAGATTTGAAAGGGGATATTAGTGCTGGAACAATCATATATGATATATCTGGCGCCTCTGATTGTAAAAGTTCGGTGGCCGCGAATACAATTGCTATTACAGGGGACGGTGCTTCCAAGATAGAATTAGCCGGAAGGGTGGATGATTTATCAGTAGTAATTTCTGGGGCAAGTGATGCAAAACTTTTCAACTTAAATGCAAAAGGAGCCATTCTAAAAGCTTCAGGCGCAAGTAGTATCCAAGCAACAGTTACTGAATTATTAAAAGCGAATTCCAGTGGGGCAAGTAGTATTGATTACAAAGGTAATCCGAATGTAAAAGAATCTAATACCTTCGGTGCTTCAAATATTAGGCATAAAAATTAATTAAGCGAACTATAATTATATATAAAATAAAAAAGGAAATCTTTACAGATTTCCTTTTTTTAATTCACTTACTGCAAAATCAGTAGCTCTTGCAGTTAATGCCATATAAGTTAATGATGGATTTTGACATGCAGATGAAGCCATTGCAGAACCATCTGTAATGAAAACATTTTTAGCATCATGCATTTGATTCCATTTATTTAATACAGAAGTTTTTGCATCCTTACCCATACGAGCTGTACCCATTTCGTGAATACAAAATCCTGGTGCAGGCATATTGTCGTAAGTAGTAATATTTTTTATACCAGCTGCTTCTAACATTTCTGCTGCGCTATTTTTCATATCAACACGCATCTTCATTTCATTGTCCTTGAATTCACAATCAATATCAAGTGTAGGTAATCCCCATTTATCTTTCTTGTCTTTGTTTAAGCTTACTTTATTTTCATAGTAAGGTAAATGCTCACCCCATGAACCCCAACCCATTGACCAATTGCCTGGTTCAGTAATACTTTCTTTTAATTCAACACCAATACCATCTGCATCGCCACGTTTGCGAGAAGCACCTCCTTGATAACCAAATCCTCGAACATAACCTGCAGATGAACCGCCATCTAAGTTTCTAAAACGAGGAACATATATTCCATTTGGACGACGACCATAAGTATATTTATCTAGGAAGCCATCAAAGTCACCATTCGCGCCAACACCGTAATGATGATCCATTAAATTATGCCCTACTTGTTGGCTACTATTTCCAAATCCGGATGGGAATACTTCTGAAACCGAGTTTAATAAAATATGTGAAGTGCCTAAGGTAGATGCGTTTAAGAAAATTATTTTAGCATAATATTCTTCTGTTTGATTGGTGTTCGCATCTAAAATACGAACTCCTTTTGCACGTCCTGTTTCCTTATCGTATAAAATTTCGGTAGTGATGGCATCGGGTCTTAAAGTTAAATTACCAGTTGCAAAAGCTGCAGGAAGGGTTGCTGAATTGGAACTAAAATAACCACCAAATGGACAACCTTGGTGACATTTATTTCTAAATTGACAAGGGCCACGTGTTCCAATTTTGGCAGTATGATTCGCGGATCTTCCAATAATCATTGGACGGCCCATTTTTGTTTTTAAATTATTCGCCACCATTTGTTCAACGCAGTTCATTTCCATGGCCGGTTGAAATTCCCCATCAGGTAAATTAGGGATACCATCTCGATTACCACTGATGCCTGCAAATTTTTCAACATAACTATACCAAGGTGCAAGATCATTATAGCGAATCGGCCAGTCGGTGCCATAGCCATCTTTTGCATTTGCTTCAAAATCCAAATCACTTAATCGATAACTTTGACGACCCCACATGAGTGAACGACCACCTACATGATTGCCTCTAATCCAATCAAATGGTTTTACAGGATTGTATGGATTTTCAAGATCGTTTACAAAGAATTTTTTAGATACCTCATCGTATGCATAGCATTTACTTTGGATAGGAGAGTTGGTTTTGTCTTCCTCGGTTTTAGCATTGCGGTGTTGCAATTCCCAAGGATTTTTTTCTGTCCCTTCGTAATCTTTTATGTGTTCAACATTGCGACCTCTTTCTAGTAAGATTGTCTTAAGTCCCTTTTCAGTAAGTTCCTTAGCTGCCCAGCCTCCAGATATACCAGAACCTACTACGATGGCGTCAAAAATGTTGGAATTAGTCATTTGTTAAAGTTTTAAGGTCAAGCTTGTATTGGTATACAAAATACTAAAAAATTATTATATTAACCTTTTCAATAACTATTTTAATGGGTCTAAATTTCTTTAAGCGCATTAAATTTCTTAAATTAGCATAGTGAAAAACAAGAAACAAATAGGACTAGATGTTGATTTTATTGGGGGAGATAAGCCGTTAACCGATAAAGAAGAGAAACAGCTTAGTGATTATTTCATTAAAAGTAAGCCACTCACAGAAGCAGATAGAAAAGCGATAAGTAAGTATATTTTACAAAATAAGAGTAATAATATTAAAGGTATTTTAACCAAAAAGAAAGTTGTTAGTTCAAAGAAATAATTAGTGCATTCTTGATTTCAAATGTTCAAATAGATGAACTTCACTGGAATCGCCAGATAACTTAATGCGATCAAATTAAATTACCTCCTCAGGTACTACCTGAAATAAAGAAATCTCCGGTAGTTTCGGAGATATACTGCACCTTTTCTGTTTTCGGTAAAGGTAAAATTCATTTTCAACCTTGTCTTGTTTAGGTAAAAGTAAAATTCATTTTCAACCTTGTCTTGTTTCGGTAAAGGTGAAATGGGGACTAGTGATTTATTTTGGTACCCAACTTCCTGCCATCTGTCAGGAAGTTCCTTGCAGAACTACCCCTCAAAATAAAATTTATTTGTCGTGAGATGTTGGGAGACCTATAATAAGGTCAAACCCCGTTTATTTGGTATGGGTGTAATACTATCCCAAATAATACTAGCGTTTAATTGTTTTTGCTAGTTATCAAAATACTATCCCTTTCGTGAATAAACCCCATTTATTCTTAATATTAGACGACTGGCGGGACTGTTATCAAACCCAATCGTATTTATATAGGTAATCGTACCAAAGGGAACTTTTATATGGCCATTCAAAAACAAAATAAAGTGGTTGAAAATAACTTTATACAACTAGAACAGCTAAATCAATTTTTAAGTAGCATGAACTCTTATTTGGGTATTATGAAACATTATAAAACCTATCGGTTAAGGATGGGGATGCTATTAAAATACCTAAACCCGCAATGGTTGAAATATGTTTATTTGGTGGGAGATAAGTTTGGGGTTAAAAAATGAGGATTTGATTGAAATTATACTGCGCTAGATAATGACCTAAAGAAACCATACACAACCTCTTATTCCCCTTTCTGCGCTAGTTTCAATTTCAAAGGTATAAACTTGGTCAAGAAGCAATAATCGCCTATCTTTGCCGTCCAAACATCGCGAGGTAGAGCAGCGGTAGCTCGTCGGGCTCATAACCCGAAGGTCGGAGGTTCGATCCCTTCCCTCGCAACATAATCCCGCTCCCGAATCCTATCGAGAGCGGATTTTTTTTGTCGTAACTTTGTATAATTAAGGGTTCAATAAATGAATAAAAAGGCATGAAAGTAGGGTTTGTAAATATATTTGGAAAGCCAAACGCTGGTAAAAGCACTTTACTGAACGCCATTATGGGTGAGAAGATGGCTATTGTGTCCTCCAAAGTACAAACCACCCGCCATAGAATCAAAGCCTTTTTGAACAAAGTGGATGAGTATCAAGTCATATTTTCCGATACGCCTGGCATCATTGATCCTAAGTACAAGCTGCATGAGAAGATGATGGGGGCGGTAAAATCGGCCTTGGAAGATGCAGATTTGTGCCTATTAATGGTGGATGTTCGGGATGATTTTGACGAAATTGACGCTATGTTTAGTGCGTTAAAGTTAAAAGTGCCTTGTATTGTGGTGATGAATAAGTCGGATTTAGCCCCTGGTGGAAGGGTTAAAGAGGCAAATGCTTACTTTAGTACAAAGCCGTATTGTACAAAAATAATTTCAGTTAGTGCATTGAATATTAGTGATGTAGATAGGTTAATGAAAGTTATACTTGAACTTATTCCTGAGGGGGGTCATCCATTTTTTGACCAGGAGGATTTGAGTGATATGCCCACTAAGTTTTTTGTAAGTGAGATGATCCGGGAAAAGATATATCAGTTGTTTGGGGAGGAAATTCCTTATCATACAGCCGTGTTGGTGAATTCATTCAAGGAGCAACCGCTTTTAACAAAAATTCAGGCGGATATTGTGGTGAATCGTGAAACCCAAAAAGCAATTATTATTGGACAAGGAGGTAAGATGATTAAGGAGATAGGTAGTTTGGCTAGGAAGGATATTGAAGAGTTCATTGGTTCCAAGGTTTACCTTGAACTATTTGTAAAGGTGAAGCCTAAGTGGCGTGACAATGATATGAAATTAAAAGAATTTGGGTATTAATATTAATTGATAATTAATTACTTTAATGTAATGATTATCAATAATTTATATAATGTTGATTGAATATTAAATTGAAGTTTTATGAGTTATACAGTGGCAATTGTTGGAAGGCCAAACGTAGGAAAAAGTACCTTGTTTAATCGTTTCTTAGAGGAGCGTAAAGCAATTGTAGATGATATTAGTGGCGTTACCAGAGACCGTCAATACGGGGTAACTGAATGGAATGGTAAAACATTTAACGTGATAGATACGGGCGGTTTTGTGCCTGATTCCCGTGATATGTTTGAAACCGAAATTCGCAAGCAGGTAAATATTGCCATTGAGGAAGCCAATGCCATCATTTTTATGGTGGACGCAGCGGTGGGTTTGACCGATTTAGATTCATCCATGGCAAATATGCTTCGACGTAGCACTAAGCCGGTGTATGTATGCGTGAATAAAGTAGATAATTCAACTAGGGCTTTAGAAGGAACTGAGTTTTACGGTATGGGCTTTGAGCACAATTACTTTGTGAGCTCCATTTCAGGAAGTGGTACCGGTGAAATATTAGATGCTGTTACGAATGGAATGAAGGATGAGCCTGTGAAAGTGGTGAATGCGGAATTACCTGAAGGCGCTGAACCTGAGGAGGAAGTTGCCATTCCTAAAATTGCGATTATGGGCCAACCTAATGTAGGAAAATCTTCTTTGTTAAATGCCATGATTGGTCAAAATAGAACCATCGTATCGGATATTGCCGGCACTACCCGTGATACCATTCATACGCACTATAATATGTTCCAAAAGGAATTTGTTTTAATTGATACGGCTGGAATTAGAAGAAAGAATAAGGAGAAAGATGATTTAGAGTTTTATTCCATTATTCGTGCGATTAAGGCCATGGATGAAGCGGATGTTTGTTTATTAGTGATAGATGCAGTGAAGGGGATTACCGCACAGGATTTGAGTATTTTTAGCTTAGCTGCAAAAAAAGGGAAGGGTATTGTTGTATTGGTAAATAAGTGGGATTTGATTGAAAAAGAGACCAATACGGCTAGGGATTATGAAAAAGTACTCAAGGACAAACTGGCACCTTTTACAGATGTGCCTGTACTATTTATATCTGCACTCGAAAAAACGAGGATTTTTAAGGCAATTGAACTGGCCTTGGATGTTTTTGAGAATAGGCACCGTAAAGTACCTACTTCTAAGCTAAATGATATTATGCTTAAAGTGGTTCAAAATTACCAAGCGCCTGTGGTGAGAGGTCATATTATAAAGATCAAGTTTGTATCTCAATTACCAACGAGGGTCCCAAGTTTTGCCTTTTTTACCAATTTCCCTGACGATATTAAAACCCCGTACAGGAACTATTTAGAGAACCAAATAAGGGCAAATTTCAAGTTTACAGGGGTTCCGGTGCGGATTTACTTCAGAAAAAAGTAGATTTTATATAGATTTTAATGATTATTTTAAAATTTAATGTTAAAATTTGGCGTTTTTAATGTGGATTCTTATCTTCGCGTACGTATTAAATACAAACTTAAAACCATTTCAAAATGAAAAAAGTATTCGCAATCTTAGCTATCGCTGCATTAACTGCATGTGGTGGTGCTTCTACTGAAGCTACAACTGATACAGCTGCTGCTGCAACTGTAGATACAACTGCTGCTGTAACTGTTGACACAACTGCTGCTGCAACTGTTGATACAACTGCTGCTGCTAAGTAATTTAGAAGTTTTAAATAACTTCTTGCAAGAAGGTCCTTCCCGATAATATCGGGAAGGATTTTTTATTTTAGGGATATAGGGGGCTAATTGTTGCTTTCATTACAGATTTTGGCATTAATATTGCCTTATTAGGGTGTACATTACTTGTAGGCTGTTTTCGGCGGCGGGTATGTCAATTTGACTATTTTAAAATAAATAACAGTGGATAATAATTTTCTATTTAGAGCGGAGGATGATAATGAATTCATACCCTTATTCTCATTTAATGAGCAGGATATGGAAGGGGATAAGGATATGGTTGTGGATGATATCATTCCTATTTTACCACTTCGTAATACCGTTTTGTTTCCTGGGGTAGTGATTCCAATTACGGTAGGGAGAGATAAAAGTATTCAAGCAGTAAAGGCTGCTTATAATAAGGATAAATTAATTGGGGTGGTTTCACAAAAGGATGGAAATATTGAAGATCCAACACCTAGTGATTTATGTTCCATTGGTACTGTAGCAAAAATCATTAAAATGATTAAAATGCAGGACGGTGGTACTACCATCATTATTCAAGGAAAAAAGCGTTTCCAATTACTTGAAATGAAAGAAGAAGATCCGTTTTTTAAAGCAAGTATCAAAGTATTGGTGGAAGAAAAAGTGGGGAAAGAAGATCAAAATTTTCAAGCCTACTTGTCGAACATCAAGGATTTGGCAACGCAAATCATTCAATTGTCTCCAAATTTTCCTTCAGAGGCTGCAATGATTTTAAAAAATATTGAGAATCCTTTATTCTTAATCAATTTTGTAAGCAGTAATTTAAATGTGGAGATAGCTAACAAGCAAGGCTTATTAGAAGAAAATATTCTTTCCCTTAGGGCTGAAAAATTGATTCAGTATTTACAACAGGAATTGCAATTTGTTGAATTGAAAAATAAGGTAGCGAATAAAACGCGCACTGAAATTGACAAACAGCAAAGGGATTATTTTTTACAACAGCAACTTAAAAGTATCAAGGATGAATTAGGTGGAGATGCCAATGATCGCGAGTTAGCGGAGATGAAAAAGAAAGCCGAAAACAAAAAGTGGCCAGAGAGTGCAAAAAAATTATTTCAAAATGGCTTAGAAAAATTAGAAAGGATGCATTCCAGTACCCCGGACTATTCTGTGGTATACAATCATCTTGATTTGATTTTAGATTTGCCTTGGGAGGAATATACGGATGACAATTATGATTTAAAGAACGCCAAAAAGGTGTTGGATGCAGATCATTATGGCATGGGGAAAATCAAGAATAGAATTTTAGAATATTTAGCGGTACTTAAAATAAAAGGGGATATGAAAAGTCCAATTTTATGTTTCTTAGGGCCTCCAGGTATTGGTAAAACATCTTTAGGTAAATCTATT
>Ga0209191_1002666_pt1 | contig 10936 bp, 22 predicted proteins | sample S_130626_EF_Meta_FD_187320 | JGI IMG/M metagenome (GOLD analysis project Ga0209191, IMG submission 187320) | Freshwater microbial communities from Lake Simoncouche, Canada to study carbon cycling - S_130626_EF_MetaG (SPAdes) (version 2) | ecosystem: Environmental > Aquatic > Freshwater > Lake ... | reverse complement strand
AGCCAAGAAATGTCTGTGCCGGTCACTAAACCTGACGCACAAGGCGCTGGCAGTTGTTTAACTTATATGCGTAGGTACGCATTAGCAGCAGTAGTAGGAGTAGTACAAGCAGACGATGACGGTAATGCCGCTTCGTCACCTAAACCAGTAGTAAAAGCAAAGGATATTTAATCATGGCCTATACACCAAAGCCAAATAGCGGTTCACTTTTTAAAAACACCCGTAAGGTTTCTGAGTCGCACCCAGACTATACGGGGTCAATCATGCTTGAAAGTGGAAAAGAACACTATCTATCTGCATGGGTAAAAGAAGGCGCAAAAGGTAAATTCTTTAGCATATCTATTGGCAAAGTAAAAGAACCTGTTGGGTTTACTCCTAGAGGTAATGATGAGTTGCCTAAAAATACTATTGAAGATGATTCAGTACCTTTTTAAGGGATAATATGAAAACCGTTATTAATGACATTATTCAGCAAAACATTGAGTCAATACACGATGAGGACTTTCATGTTGATGAAACAAGGCAGTTAATATCTATGACTACTGAGGGGTTGATTAGTGTTATTAATACGGTGGTCAAGGTAGCTGCGGACAAAGTAACAGATGCAGCCGAAAGAGAAGCAATTTTAAAAATGTGTAATTAACTACACAATAAAATGTACATAAGGGGAAACATATGTCTCAACACTGGTATTGCGCCAAAACAGGCGAACCCAGATATACGACTGTCAGTAAAAAAACTGGAAAAGTCAGAAATACTACACTTAGAGATGCAAAAGCTGCGCCTGGCACGCTTGTACCAAGCGTCAGTACTATTACAGGACAATTATCAAAAGACGGCTTACAGACCTACTTTCAGCAAGAGGCCATCCTTGCCACCCTTGCTAATCCTCGCTTAGATGGGGAAGATGAAAAAGAGTATTTAAGTCGTGTTATTGAATTATCTAAAAAGAAGTCTCAAGATGCTATGGCTAGGGGTACGCTTATCCATGACTTTATGGAAGCGTTTTACAGCCAAGAATATATGCCAGAGATGCCAGCGTATGTCCGAGTTGTAGATGAAGCCATACAAACTCATTTTGGCACTCAGCTATGGATTCCAGAACAGAGTCTGGTAAATCAAGAGGGCTATGGTGGACGCTGCGACCTTTATTGCAAGCCAAACCATGACTTTGGTGGGGTAGTTTTAGACTTCAAAACGACAATAAAAAGCCCTGGTGAACAAACACCCTGGTATGAGAATACACTACAGTTGGCAGCTTACAGAGAAGTTTTAGCGCCATCAGCACGATGCGCCAATGTATACATCAATGGTGATACTAATGAAGTTGCCATATACGAACATAAAGAACAAGACCTAAAAGATGGCTATGAGGCTTTTCTATGTTTGTTGCGTCTTTACAAACTTAAAACTGGGTTAAACTAATCAACGGGGGCGAGGCGTATCCCCTTTCGCCTACCATGTCTGTCCGTGCAGACCGCCCCCACCTTATTCGGGTGTTAAGCCGCCAATGTAGGATGCAGTAATTGGGTTATTTTGCGGCTTTCTCGCCTATTGGTAGCAACTGCCAAATACAACTCTGTCTCTTATTAGCAACAACATAGGGTTTGTCCTAATACAAAAACATTGCAATACCTAAGAAACTGACTGTGTTGTTTACTTAAAGGGGAATTTTATGAAAAAAGATGGTGAATATTTAACCAGCATTTACATGGGTGACACGCTTGTAGAAGTGCGTGGTTATGGTGGAGAAGTTGAGTACGCTTATATTGGCGATGAAAACATAACAGAAATGTTACATGGTTTAAATGTTTGGCCTCGAGTTGAGGAATTGGCGCATCAAGAAATATATTAAAGGGGAAAATTATGAAACGATTATTTTTATTTACACCATTAGCATTAGCAGCGTGTAGTTCTTTTGAAACCCCCAATGTCAGCTTAGAAACTGACAAACAGGCTTTTCACATGACCAGAAGTCAGGTAATACTTGGCATTAATGAATGTGAGTCTGCTGGTACAAGACCAGTTGTCATCACCGCTAAACGCAAAATTAATGGCGTTACAAGTGATGTGCCTGTAGAAGTTACTTGCCATCCACGCTATAGGATTTTTAATTGAAATACTATCTAGAGAGTGTCCGCAGGGTGTTTGAAAGTGAAGCACCTTGCGATAAATGCAGCCAAGCGCCTGATTGTAAAGAATACGATAAGGCTTGTAGGGCATTTAGTTACTATGTACTTCATGGCAGATTTGAAGAATACACAGTAAGACACCCGACCAGAGGTATGTTTAATAAAATTTTTAAAGAAGATGACAAGGCTTTAAAAAATTACCTTAAATCCATAAAAACAAGAGAGGAAATGGAAATACATGACCTTTTTGAAGAATGATATGTTCAAACTACAAAGTCAAATTGACAGCGTTATTAAGATTAGCGGCACAACTTTAGAGTCTAAAAGACGCATTGTTGCCAACTTTAATCCATTGTTTTATGTGTTTGGCTATGAATTACAACAAAAACCTTGGCTAACTTATGAGGAAATGTATGAATAAACCAATAGCATGGATAAATGAATACAATGAAATTGAGTCATTTAATCCTGATAACCGGCAAGATTGGATTCCACTCTACACTCATCCAGCAGACCTAACAGATGATGAAATAAACGATTTAATTATTAATAAAGTAACTGATGCTGACATGATTAAGCAAGCACTAAGAAAGGCACAAGATGGATATTAAGATAGAAATTGTCAAAGAAAATGAAGATGGGTCAGCAGACGCATTAGTACATTTTGACAAAGAAGGCCTTGGAATGTTGGTGCAAGCTGGAATTATTGATATTTTGCGTAAATACATTGACCAAGAAAAGAAAGCAGCCAAGAAAGGTAAAAAATGACGGCATTTATAACAATAATGGCTTTAAGTGGCATAGTGTTATGGACAGGGGTGATTGCAATCATTGTTTTAATTTACATGGAGAGTAAATAATGAATAACGAATACATATACACACCTGTAGGTACAGACATTACTGTGCGCTGGAGATTAGCTGGTTGGATTCCACCATCTGAGTTACCAGAATATTTAGCTAAATGGAAGTATTACCAAGAGTTGCCATTACGCAAACTTGATGACAATGCTAAAAAAGAATACGAATTAGTAATGAAAAAAGCTAAAGTAATGCGTATTCGTTAGCCATTCTTACACATTTGCAATGCTTCTTGTTCTTCCCTATCTACTCTAGCAAGCCAGCCCTTGCCAAATATAGGGAAAGTCTTTAGTGACTTGTAATATTCCCGTCTAGCTTCAGAGAATTTTGCGATAAGATTTGCGCCATTACTGGATGAAATAAGTCCTCTTGTTGTTGGGCCGATAACTCCATCAGGTACGCAGCCAATAGACTGCTGAAGCAATTTAACGCTCCTTCCTGGCCCTGCGTTAACTCCCATTGAAAAGACAACAAAATCGAGTCCTCTAGGTAATACTTCACAGTAGCAAGCTCTCCAGTATTTTAATTCGTATAAGGGTGCTACATCGTCTTTGGTGAGGTCTTTCATGGTCTTTACGGGATGACCTACATACTCTTCCCAAACAGCCTTGGTAACCCCTAAATTCGTTTCACCACCTGGGTCAGATGGATGATTAACCCAACCACCTTCAGACTTTAATACTAACTCTAAACACTCTTTAAAATTACTTGCCATTCTTCATTTCCATTACTTTTTCAACTGTTCTGCCGCCAAAATAGGCTAAGAATACAATTTGACCCCATTGGCCTAATAATTGAACATAAGACTCAGTAGCATTAAACCCAAATGCTGACATCATTGCAAACAAGAAATAGCCTATAAATATAGCTATAAGCGCCATAGGGCGAATGTTTTTAGATAACCAAGAGTCACTAGCCATATCAGCTTGCCAACGCTTAGAAACCTCTTGTGATTCGTTTATGTCGGCTTGAATGTCAGCAAGTTTACCTTCTTGGGCTAGTTTAGCTAAGTCTAATTGAGCTTGTGCTTTGGCGGCAGGGTCAGGAATTAGCTTATCAACTAATTTCATTCCTACACCAATGATGTCATCTATTCCAAACATATTATCTCCACATACCCCAAGTTAATTCATAAGAAACCCAAGCTGCAAATATATAGCATAGCAACATCACGCTTTTCATTACCCGTCTGTCGTGCTGTTCTAGATACCTATCTCGCCTAGCTTCCCATTGCTTTCTAGCTTTAATACCTTGTATTTCTTCCCAAGCATGATTACCGTATTTCTTGGTTATTTGTTCTTGTATTTTTGACTCTGACTGCCTAGCTATTAATAACCGTTGCCATTCATCTACTGCTTCAATAATTGTTGTAGTGTCTGGATTGACTTGCCTAGCTTTTTTCCTTGACTCAGCCCTTTCTTTTGCGGCTTTATCTGCTACTTCTAAGACACCATCAATAGCTTTACTTAATTCTTGGCTTGCCTTTACCGATTCATTAATACTGCTGGTGACTTGCTTGACACCATTTGTAATTCCGAATGGGTCTGACACATTATTTGCCTGTCAGCCAATGAGCAATAAAACCAACAACAGAACTAATACCCGATACCACCATCATGCCAACCCAAAAACCGCCTCTGCCTTTATTGGCTAAAGCAAGCAATTCTTCCATACCTTCTTCTAGCTTATCTACTTTGGCGGTAAGTTGGTCAACCTTTTCCCAGAGTTGACCGTATTTAACGGGGTCAATTTCAAATGACATATTAGCCTACTAATGTTTTTACTTCATCTTCAGATAAGCCTAATGCGGCTAGTTTAGCTAGTGCAGAAGCCTTTGTGTCTATAGCTGTTTGTTTAGCATCAATAATGGCTTGTTTTTTAGTTTCATTGACTACTACTGTGCCGTTCACTAATTCCCAAGCATTAAAATATTCATTGTCAGTAGGCAATGTAGAGTCATCAACAATAATTGCACCTGCTGGACAATCTTTTGCTAATACTTGCTCAATAGAAAGTTCGCCAGTAGGAGTACAAACGCTAACCCCACCATTGTCATTTGTATAAATAATTACTTGTGCCATGATTTATCCTTTAAGCAAAACAAACTATACAAGCCGCAGTAGCATCTGTATAACCGCCACCTGAAACTGAAGTATTTACAATGACAGACCCAGTTGCTTGGCTGTAAAAATTCATTCCAAAAGCATCAGTAGCACTATTGTTTCTATTACCGCCATAAACTATTGCATAATTTGTATCTGCAAAAGCACTTGTAAAGTTAACTGTATAGTTTCCTGTTGAGTTTCTTGTAACAGAGCTTACATTGTAAGAAGAAGCTATTGTGCCACTTGCACCAGCCCACTTAACCCAAGCCTTTGCAAGTTGGGATGCGTTTGTTGATGGTGCAGAAGAAACCCAAGTAGTACCGTTTGAAGTTAATACATTTCCATTTGTGCTTGGTGCTACAAATTGTGGTGCAGAAGTGCCATTACCAAGCAAAACATTGTTTGCAGTTAATGTAGCTGCGCCTGTGCCGCCTTGGGCTACAGTTAAAGGTGTAGTTAAGCCAGTTAAAGAAGTAATATCGCTATTAGCACCTGATTTGGCGGCAGTTAAATTGCCTCTAGCAGTTGTAGCATTAGCAACATCTGAAAGATTACTAGCTTTTAAAAGGTAAGTTGCCGCAGCAGCAGCAATAGCAGTATCTACTTGACTTACAGTTGTAGCATCGGTAGACAATGTGCCATCAGCTAACCCAGTAATGCGGTTAGCACCCATCTTAAGGTTGCCAGTAGCGGTAGTTTGACCGTCTGCGGCTAATGAACCTGTAAGGGCAGTAGCAATATCTGTAAGGGTGTTATTAGCCCATGTAGAGCTAATAGTTGTGCCTGTTACTACTGGATTACCAGCAGGGAGGGTGTATGTACCGCTACCGTTTCTACTCATTTGCTACTCCTTGTGCGCCACGAATCATTAATAATTGGGCAAGTCTTTTTTGTTCATCAGTCATGTTTGCATTAGGCATTTTACTAGCAATTTTGCCCATACCATAAGCGCCAAGACCTACTGTGCGTGGGCTAGTTAATGGCAATAATGCTACTGCGCTTGGGTTTACTGCTAATGCGCCTGTAGCACCAATACCTAATGCTGTACCTTGACCGGCAAGCCCTCTTGGTGTCCAAGAAGATAATGCTTGACCAGACAACGCAGGCATTAAGTCAGCGCCACCTTGAGTTTTTAACGCATCTGCAAGTTCTTTTCTATAGGCAAAATTAGTGTTTGCATTATTGCGAGTTAAAGACTGTAGTTTACGAATAGCAGTATCAGCAGAAGCCCTGTCACCTAATGACAATGCTTTTTCAATTTCTCTTTCTAAACCTAATGATTCTTCATACGCTTTCATTGTTTTTGCGTAGTTTTTATCTTGAGAAACAATAGCGTCTTTTACTGAATTACGCACAGCCGTAATTGCCCTTTGTGCCTGGCGTTGCATTGGGCTTTCAGGATATAAAGCATCTAAGCGCTGTTTTAAAGCATCTAATCCTTCAGCAGTATGCAATGTAGGGTCTTTTTTCCATTCTCCAACAATAGACTCTAATTCTCTAACTTTAGACAATTCTTCTTTGCCAATTTTAAATTTGCTTGTAGTTGGAGTTTCTACTTTTAATGATTGGATTGTTTCGTCTAATTTGCCTGTAATTGGCGCAAAATCAAGCCGTTTCATTGGCATTGGTAATGGTTTTCCTGCCACAATTTCTTGACTTGGCATAGTAGATTTAATGCCTTCTTTGTAACCAGCCATGCGACTTGCACGAATATTAGCCAATGCGTCTTTAGCTTGGTCTAATACCTCTGAAGTTGGCACTTCACCTTTAAGGTTTTGCATAAAGGTTTGATTGCCTGTTTTACCAGCTTGAAATGCTTGACCAATAGCTTCTTCACCAGCACCAGTAGTCATTCCTAAGCCTCTACGCAAACCACCAGCCAAAGCCTTGCCACCAGCGCTTACTGCGCTAGGAATAGTGCCTAATAATGCGTTTACAGGGGCTTCTTGTGCTTTTTGTGTATAAAACTCTGCACCTGTTTTACCTGTTTCTTCAGGCATTAAAGCACCTTGCACTACAGCGCCACCAACATTTTGTAATATTGGGGCTGCTTTAGAAAAACTAGGAATCATGCCAATGCCTTTAGCAATACCAGCAGCAGGAGCTACAGCACCGGCTACTTGACCACCAAAATAAGATATTGGATTTGCTTCTTGATAAGGTTTTGCTTCTTGTGCAAAGCGCTGGGCTGTTTGACCACCAACATTACCACCAGTAGCTAGTTGCGCTGCACCAAGAGGAACATCAACCATAGACTTAGTAAAAGAAGCCATAGCTGACTCTAATGGTCTAGGTTGCGCTTGAACATTTAACTGACCACGATTGATTGGTCTACCTAATGCTGCACCGCCACCAGTTTCACCAAATTGACCGCTAGAAGCAGGTGTAGGTGCTTGTTCAGCTTCAGCCATACGCATTTTAGCTTGCGCTATAGCAATAGCTTGTTGCTGTTCTAAACTAAAATCTGCCATGTTATTTACCTGGTTTTCCAAATAATGCTTGTTGTTCAGGAGTCATGTATTGCAATAATGCAGGGTCAAAGTTTTGTGTTTTACTTGTTGCTGTTGGTGTAGCAGATGGCATAGTTTGTAAACTTGCAGGCACAGTTCTATTATGTGTTTTATACACATTTTCAATAATAGTGTCAGCTTGTTTACCTAAATCAGTAGCTTGTTTTTCAAGTGCTTTTTTGCTTGTTAGCAAAGAACCAGGTTTTGTTGGGTCTTTAACAACTGATTGCAAAATTGCGTAGTCAGGGCCGTTTAATACGCCTAAGTTATACGCTTCTTTTGCTTGCAACATCATATTGTTATAAGCATTACCCATGCCTGCACGAGCATCAGGGTTTACCATATCTAAAGTAGTAAATCCTTTTAATGTTTCTTTGTAATTATCAATAGCACTTTTTAAGTTTGTAGCACCAGTTACTTGCTTATTAGCAGCTTCTGGAAGATTACCTTTAGTACCCATTAAAGGTTGCCCACCAGCCATTACAGGCGTAGCTTGACTTGGGTTATTAGGGTTTACGGCTACATAACCATTAGCAGTTTCAACAATTTGTGGCTTATTTTGATTAGCAGCTTGCAATGCTAATGATTGTTTTTGGTATGGAGTCATTTGCTGCAAGTAGTCATTCAAAGTGCCTTTAAAGCCTTCTGCTTTGGCAATATTGTATTCAGCCACTTTTTCAGGAGTCTTAGGAATAACAGAACCTATCAACGCAGGGATATATTCTTTACCAGCACCATATTGGTCAGCAGTAGCAATAGCCAATGCTTTCTTAGTATCGCCAGCGTTTAATGCTTCCATCAATGCTTGTTGAGTGCCTAATTTTCCTTCACGCAACTGTTTAGCTATGTCTAAGGCTTGCTTATCGCCTTTGTTTTGCAAATAAGCGCCTATGCCTGTTTGCGCTAGGTTTGCTAAATTCTGTGTAAAGCTAGGAGCTACATATCGACCACTTACCATTTGGGCTTGTGGGGCTTGTTGACCTTGTTGCATTAACAAAGCAGCCATTTGTTGTTGGCGGTTTAATTGTTGTTGCTGTTCATACAACTCTGGCGGTAAATTGCCCATTTGCGATAGGTTAAATGCGTCTGCCATATTAGACTCCGTACTGTTGCATATTGGCTAATTCGCCAGGTGTCATATTGCTATAAGCGTTACCAGTACCATAGGTAGGGTCAGCAATAACTTTACCAAATGAATTTGTAGTTTGACCTAAACCTGGCTTTCCTTGGCGCAATGCCATAGCCATAGCCATAGGGTTTACATTACCTTGCGTTTGACCGGCTTGTTGAGTCAGTTGACCTTGTTGTGCAAGCGCAGCATTTTGTAATGCTTGTTGTTGTGCAATATTTTGAAATACAGGCTGTAAGCCTTGCATATCTTGTGGATTTTGGAATTGAATGTATGGGTTCATTTTGACATATATCCTGTTAAACCAGCGCCAGCAAGACCCATTAAGCCTTGATTAAAGTTAGCTTGGGCTGCTTGTTGTGCGTTAAAGTTACCCATTTGTGCGTTATAACCCATTTGACTAGCACCTAATAAATCAGCGCCACTTGTAGTAGCTTGCTGTGGAATATTAGAAATATAGCTAGGGTTAGTTACTTGTGAGCCACTACGAATAGCATTAAGGGTGTTAATAGGTTCGTTACGAATATAGCCAGCTTGTCCAAATGCTTGTTGATTTGCTGCCAAACCTGTATTTGTACCTTGAATGACAGCGCTTGTAAGCAAGTCGTTTTCTTTTTGGTTTTGCATACGCATAGCGTTTTCGTATGCAGTAGTACCTGGCACAATACCTTGATTTGCTAACTGTGCTTGTGACATTTCACGCTGTTGTGCAATTTGTGGCTGAAGTCTGCGTAATACAGAGTCTTGCATTGTTTCGCCAGGATTGATACCAGATTGCGGTAATGTGCTTGTATCAAAAGGCTTTGACAACATATTTTGCACATAACCTAAACCTTGATTTTGCAGATTACCTAAACCTAGGCTTGTTTGCATCTGCTGTTGGTACAGTTGTTGTTGGTCAGGGCTTAAAGATTGTGTAGCAGTCCATGTAGGATTACCGTATGGGTCTTGACCACTAATGCTGTAGTCAAGGTTTCCATAAGGAGTAACTTGGTTTACACGATTTGCAGCCGTAGCTTGTCTTGCAGCGTCTAAGTTACCTTGCGCTGTTTGCTGTGCTGCTGCCGTATAGTCTGGTGCGGCAGGCGCACTAGGCGCAGGCCCTAATCCTAAAAATCCACCACCACCCATGTCATTCTCCTCTTACTGTCCTTAAAGGGCATTTGATGTCAAGCCAACGACAATCTTCACGCCTCATAGCCATAATCACTAAGTCACCATCCATGTGAGCATCAGGGATTTCGGCTATCACTTTAAAACCAAGGTGTCGGTTCAATTTTAGGGCGCTTTCATTATCGCCACAAACTTGCCCAATTATAACGCTAACTCCTAGTTTATTAAAGGGATAATCGAAAGCCGCCCACAGCAAATCTCGACTCATCCAATTTACTTCATCTACTGCCGCAATGTGCATTTGCACCGCTTTTGGCATAAAACTACAATACCCTATTACTGCTGCTAAATTACCATCTACTTCTTGCCCTATACATACTGTTTCAATGGGCAAAGGGTGGTTCATCATTCTGACTAGCCAATCCCCTAAATATTGCTGGTTTTCTGTAGTTACATTACGCAATTACTTTTTCCTTTTATTTAAAGAATTTTCTTGTGGCGTTGCCCATCGGCAATTTTCTTTAGAATATCCAGCATTATTATCAATTCTATCCACTTGTGCTTCTTTAAACGGTGGAAAACCCATATCTTCTACATAATTCTCTACTGTTTCTAACCATCTATCACAAACTTTTATTCCTCTACCACCATAATTCTTGTATTCAGGGTTGTCAGGTAAATAACATCTCTGAATCATGTGTTTATAACGGTAATACATAGTATTTTTGCTAAGACCATGCTTTCTTCTTCTTTCGCCAGTTTTTTCATCTTTCCAGCAACCACATGAAGTAGTCAAACCGCTTCGCAAATTACCTACAACAACATCTCTTTCAGTACCACAATCACATTTACACAACACCATTTGCTTCATTGCTTTGGTGCGTTTGTCGCTTTTTGCAATTACTAAATATCTTCCAAATCTTTGTCCTAATACATCTACTGGTTGTGTCATGTTGTAATCTCCTATAACTGATTACATTATAACACACCCCCCCTCTCCATTACATAATCCGTACTAGCCCAATGAAAGTCAATTCCTTGGCTTGCCACATTCATGTTAACTGAACCTGAAAAGCCTAATCCTGTA
>Ga0209191_1002659_pt1 | contig 10968 bp, 6 predicted proteins | sample S_130626_EF_Meta_FD_187320 | JGI IMG/M metagenome (GOLD analysis project Ga0209191, IMG submission 187320) | Freshwater microbial communities from Lake Simoncouche, Canada to study carbon cycling - S_130626_EF_MetaG (SPAdes) (version 2) | ecosystem: Environmental > Aquatic > Freshwater > Lake ... | reverse complement strand
AGTGAGTGTTAATCGTTTTCCTAAATTTCCACCCGGATGAAATTTTGCAAAATCAACTGCTTTAAATTGATGAAGGTCCATTAAACACATAGCTACTAAGTCGCCCATTACCATTTGTGCAGTTGTAGAAGATGTTGGTGCTAAATTATTACTGCAAGCTTCCTTTTCAACGGTTGTATTAATAATCCAATTGGATTCCTTTGCTAAATAACTTTCGGTATTGCCAACCATACCTATTAATGTATTGCCGAATTGCTTTACTAGTTGTACCAAGTTTTTTATTTCTGGACTTTCACCACTTTTACTAATGATTAGTACAATATCATCGGGTGTGATCATTCCGGAATCACCATGAATTGCATCTGCAGCATGTAAGAATAGCGAAGGAGTTCCTGTAGAGTTACATGTTGCTACAATTTTTTGAGCAATGATGGCACTTTTTCCAATGCCACTCACAATGAATCGCCCTTTTGTATTATAAATTGCCTTAACGGCACCATCGAATGAGTCATCAATAAAATTGGACAATGCTTTTATAGCAGATAGTTCAGTTTCAAGTGTTTGATTCGCGATGGTCCTAATGCTATTTGTCATATGCTTTTAACGTGGGGCAAAGTTAATGTTTCATATACTTTTATGCCTTAATTATAATAAAACCTTAAAAAAAAGCTTTTTCTTGAAATTCCATATTGGAATCAACAAATCTTTGAATAAATTCGTTATCTTAATAAACCTTACAATACCGAAAGGGTTGATTTTAAGATAATTGTAATGCCAAAAGCGAAAAAAACCACAAAACCAGCTTCTAATAGCGATTCCAATCCTGAAGGGTTGGGCAAAGGAGATATTGTAGCCGCTCTGGAGCAAAATTTCGGCTTTAGAGAATTTAAAGGAACACAGGAGAAAGCGATTTTATCATTATTAAGCGGTAGAGACACTTTCGTGATTATGCCTACCGGTGGGGGTAAAAGCCTGTGCTATCAATTACCTGCTTTAATGCTTCCTGGCTGTGCAATTGTGGTATCTCCATTAATTGCCTTGATGAAAAATCAAGTCGACTTGGTGAGAGGATATAGTGAAAAAGACGATGTTGCGCACTTTTTAAATTCTTCCTTAAATAAGGGTCAAATTAAGGAAGTAAAATCCGATTTATTATCAGGTAAAACCAAGCTACTTTATGTTGCACCTGAAACCCTTACCAAGCAAGAAAATTTAGATTTTTTTAGTGATTTAAAAATATCCTTTTTTGCTGTCGATGAAGCCCATTGTATTTCAGAATGGGGACATGATTTCAGACCCGAATATCGTCGCCTAAAGGAAATGATGGAGGAAATAAATAACCAGGTTCCAATCATTGCTTTAACGGCAACAGCAACACCAAAAGTGCAATCAGACATTGTTAAAAATTTAAGTTTGCGTGATCCTGAAGTATTAATTTCTTCTTTTAATCGAGCTAATTTATATTACGAGGTCCAACCAAAAATCAAAAAAGATTTAACCGTTAAAAGTATTGTCAAATATATTTCTGGACATAAAGGCAAGAGTGGAATCATATATACCTTAAACCGAAAAACAACCGAAGAATTAGCGGAGTTATTGGTAGCTAATAATATTAAAGCAGTTGCTTATCATGCAGGGTTAGATCAAAAATTAAGAGCCGACAGACAGGATCAATTTTTAAATGAGGATGTGCAAGTAATTGTTGCTACCATTGCCTTTGGCATGGGTATTGATAAACCAGACATTCGATTTGTAATACATTATAACATTCCCAAGTCCATTGAAAATTATTATCAAGAAACAGGAAGGGCAGGTCGAGATGGGTTAGAAGGCAATTGCATTTTATATTATTCGCATGCCGATGTTTCAAAGCTTGAACATTTTTTAAGAGATAAGCCATTAAGTGAGAGAGAAGTGGGGGCACAGTTAATTGACGAAACCGTTTCATTTGCCGAAAGTGGTGTTTGTAGACGCAGAAGTTTATTGCATTATTTTGGTGAAAATTGGCCCGATGAAAATTGTGGTAACTGCGATAACTGTTTGCAACCAAAAGAAAAAATTGAAGCAAAAGAACAGCTTGTTAAATTATTGCAAGTCATAGAGGCATTGGATGAAAGATTTGCGAATGATTATGTGGTTCAAATAATTATGGGAGAATTCACTCCTCAAATTGGTTTATATCGTCATGAAAAATTAAGTGTATTTGGCATAGGTAAAGAGCATGACAATTTATTTTGGAACAGCTTAGTGCGTCAAGCCATGCTTGAAAAAATAATTGAAAAAGATATTGAAGAGTACGGCTTATTAAAACTTACCGCGAAAGGTAAAAAGTTCATTAAAAAACCTTCGAGCTTTAAAATTGTATTAAATCAAGTGTTTGATGATGCCAATGCAGATGATGACGAATCCGATAGTGATGCTGGGGGTACGGCAACAACGGATGAAGTATTGTTTGAGATGTTAAAAGAAGTTCGACAAGTTGAAGCCAAAAAAAGAAAGCTACCTCCTTTTGTTATTTTCTTAGAGAATTCATTGCAGGATATGGCTACTTTATATCCTACCACTTTGGAAGAATTGGAAAGATGCCAGGGGGTAAGCAAAGGCAAGTCCATTAAGTATGGCAAGCCTTTTGTTGATTTGATTGAAAAGTATGTGACTGAAAATAATATTGAAAAACCCGATGATTTTGTCATGAAATCAGTCGCTAATAAGTCCAGTAATAAAATTTACATCATACAAAACGTCGATAAAAAAATTCCGATTGAGACCATTGCCAAAAATAAAGACCTACGCCTTGATCAACTTTTAGAGGAAATGGAAACCATTGCTGCCAGCGGCACTAAATTAAATTTAGATTATGCTATTGATGAATGGCTTGATGAATACGATCAAGAAGAAATACTAGAATATTTTAAAAACTGCGAAACATCTTCCTTACAAATAGCACAACAGGAATTAAGTGATAACGATTACAGCCTTGAACAATTAAAAATAATGCGCATTAAATTTTTAAGTGTTGTTGGTAATTAATTAATGTGTTGAATTCGCCTTTTGATTTTGTAAAAAACTACTTACGCGTAACGCTGCATTTTTTCTAATGCTTGCATAATAAAGATTATAATCAGCTACATGATAGTTTTTTGTTTTAATTACAAAGTTGCCAAAAAATTTAGGTTTAGGTGTCCAAAGAACACCTTCGTGATTAATGGCGCCTGCAACATTGGGCATTAATTTATTGAAATTATAAAGTAGACTTCCATCATTTAATTTTCGATCAATAACAGTGTCGCTATTGCTCCATGATAACGGGTTAGTTACTATCGATTTAAAATTTTCTTTTGCAACAAAAGGTTCTATATACCCTTCCATAAAGGTTCTCCATGCACAAATACAACCTGTTTGATCAGGCATGGTACATGCTTTTAAATCACTGTAATGGCTGGGATTCAATGCCATTCCTACTACATAAGCAGCTACTAATTGTTTAGCTAATGGTTTATTATCAAAAAACTCTTTAAGTAATCGGATGGTATGCGTTGAGCCCTGACTATGTGATGCAATAATTATGGGGCGACCATTATTATTATTCGCTAAATAATATTCAAATGCTTTTTTAACGTCGCTATAGGCTAAATCAAAAGCGGCTATTGCTTTAATCGTATCAGCTTGCGTAACCGGGTAATAGGCTAATATATTTGCTTGACGATATCTTGGAGCGTATATTTTACCAACTTCATTAAATACACTTGCTTGATATAGTATTGCTGTATAATCGGTATAGACATTAATTTTTGATTCCTTCAATGGCGCATTATAGCCGTAAGGTAAAGTCCGATCTAAATAACTGGTAGGATACACAAAAAACACGTCCACCTCTTTCGTTTGAATTTGATTATTTACCAAATTTTTTGGAATGCTGTCTGATGGATCTTTTTTGTCTGGATGCGCAGCCCAATAACTTAAATTGCTATAATCAGGTATTTCATTTAGTGCTTGACTTTCATAAATAGGGCCATATTTTGAATAGTTGCTTTGTGAACAACTCATCAAGAATAAACAAGCAACAATGAAAATGAAATTACGCATAGTAAGGTTATTTTGAAATGCAAAGTTAAAAATAATTATCCTATTTATGATTAAATGGGATAGTAGGCAACTAAGTGACTAATTTATTTTAATTTTAGGATAACAATCAAAAATGAATTTAAGCCTACATATCTCATTTTTAAAAGCAGTTTTATTCCATAGTCTAAGTGCTTTTGGAGGACCACAGGCACATTTAAGTTTATTGCAATCAAAGTTCGTAGAAAAAAGAAAAGAACTTAGCTCAGAGACACTCATGGAATACAATGCATTATGTCAAATGCTACCAGGGGCTACGTCCACCCAAACCTTAATATTAATTGGCTATAAAAAAGGAGGATATGTTCTTGCCTTTCTAACTTTATTAGTTTGGTTGTTACCAGCTTGTTCAATCATGACATTGATTGCCATTTTATATTCGAATCCTTTTTTAAAAAATACTTTTAATGTTTTAATTTATTTAAAACCAATGTCAATTGCATTTATCGTAAGTGCAAGCTTTGCCTTATACTCAAAAGCAATATACAACACCATCACTCAATTCATTTTAATCGCCACTTTTATAATTGTATTGTTTGGTTTCAAATCACCTTGGACTATTCCCTTATTAATTATTTTTGGAGGCATTGTTACGAATTTTAGTAAGAAAAGAATTCCTACAATGCAAGTGGAAAAAATAAAAATAAATACAAGACCTATTTTTATTTTTATCCTTTTATTTTTAACTGCAGGTTTTTTATCTGAAAGAGCGACCAAGCAAAATTGGCCACATCAAAAAATATTTAATCTTTTTGAAACCAATTATCGATTTGGCACATTTGTAATTGGAGGAGGCGATGTATTAGTCCCTCTGATGTATGAGCAATATGTATCTCGTCCCTTATCGAATAAAGTGATTCAAAGTAAAAGAGATGTTATTAAAGTGTCTAGCGAGGAATTTTTAACAGGAGTTGGCATTGGAAGGGTATTGCCTGGCCCTGTTTGGTCCATAACAAGCTATACGGGTGCTATGGCGATAAAAAATGGAGGCATTTCCTGGCAAATATTGGGTGCCATCGTAGCGACATTAGGTGCATTTTTGCCTGGCTTTTTTATTGTACTTTTTGCTTTTCCTATTTGGGAAAACTTGAAAAAATATGCAGTTGTATATCGATCATTAGAGGGTATCAATGCTGCTGTAGTGGGTATTATGTTTGGTGCGAGTGTTTATTTTTTAAAGGACCTTGTACAATCTATCCAAGTAAATAGTATCCCCTCCATAACCGTTAACTTGATTATATTATTAGTAAGCACCTATTTATTATACACTAAAAAAATAGCCACCCACTGGCTTGTTCTTTGTGTTATTGGCTTAGGTGTGATCGGTTTATTTTTCTAATAATTACTTTAATGTATTGTTTTTGAAATTTTAATAGGTAAAAACCTGTTAATTTAATTCCTATTATTATTTTATTAAAAATTCCTATGCTAATATTGTAATAATGAAGATTGGGAATTATACATTAGTCATATTTTTTTTGTGTTTTTTTATTAAATCAACTGCACAAACCATTACAGTAAGCGGCTACGTATATGATATTTCAGGTCGACGACCAATTGAGTCAGTTATGGTAAACAGTGGTCGAAATCAAACCAAAACCGATTCCTTGGGTAGGTATATTATCACTGTAAAATCAAAGGATTCTTTATGGTTTTCATTATTTGGCAAAAACACCCAAAAGTTTCCAGTAGATACCGTTTCAGACCCACATAATTTTAACATTATGATACACGTTCCAGGGTATGACCTTCCCGAAGTACGTGTTAGAAACAGTTATTACAGGTTAGACTCGATACAAAATAGAAATGATTACGCTAAGTACTTTAATTACCAGCCTCCCGGCTTGCGACTTAGCAATAATCAACAATTAATTGGTCCTGGAGGCTTAACGGTCGGGTTGGATTTGGATGCCATAATCAATATGTTTCGATTTCATAGAAATAGAAATTTACAATTCCTGCAAAACAGGCTCGTTTCTCAGGAGCGTGATAAGTATGTTGATTACAGGTTTACCAAACGATTTGTTCAAAAATTAACCCGTTTAGAGGGCGATGCCCTAACAAATTTCATGGCATTTTCAAGGCCTTCTTATGAATTATTAGGGGTATTAAATGAGTTGGAATTAGGCCTCTATATTCAAAAGAAGTATGCAGAATATAAAAAAGCCCATTAAGAGCGGCTAATGGAATAGCCATTCATCTATTTTATTTTCAAAAAACCTAGGGTTTAGCTATCTTTATTGACTAAAATTCAGTCACTTGAGAAAGATTCACTTATTTACCCTTTCACTCATTTTAGGGGTTGTTGCATGTAATGAGAAACCTAAATCAATGGATAAGTTTAATCCAAATGCGCCGGTTTCTGTTGATGTCACCATTGTAGAAACGCAAAAGGTTGAAAAGCAAATAGAAGTAAATGGCACTGTGCTTGCTAGTGAATACGTTGAATTGCACCCAGAAGTGAACGGACGACTTACTTTTTTACAGGTGCCAGAAGGCAAACTGATCAAAGCAGGCACCATTATCGCTCGCTTAAATGATGCTGATTTACAAGCTCAGCTTTCAAAAGCAAAAGTACAATTAGACTTAGCCATCATCAACGAACAAAGAAATAAACAATTGCTTGCAGTAAAAGCCATTAATCAAAGCGATTATGATGTTTCCTTACAACAAGTTAGAAGTATACAAGCCGATATAGCTTTTACGCAATCATTAATTGATAAAACAGTTATTAAAGCACCATTTACAGGTCAAATAGGATTAAGACAAGTAAGTGTTGGCGCTTATATTAACACTGCTACAACCATTGCAACATTGCAAAGTTTAGATAAATTAAAAATGGATTTTACCATACCTGAATTGTATGGCACCTATGTTAAAGTAGGTAAGAAAATAAATATTAGTACCATTAATACAGGAGACAAAAAAGTGGAGGCTACTATTACTGCTATCGAACCCCAAATTATTGCAGCGTCTAGAAATTTAAAAGTGCGTACTAGTTTTAAAGGAAATATTTTACCAGGCGCTTATACAAAAGTGTATTTGCAACAAGATAAAACAGCACCAAGTATTATGGTGCCATCAAACGTAATTATTCCTGATTCAAAGTCAAAACAAATTGTGATCGTAAAAAATGGTCAAGCAAAATTTGTGAGTGTTGAAACAGGATATCGTACACAAACAGCCGTGGAAATTACAAAAGGGTTACAGGTAGGTGATAGTGTAATTGTAGCTGGAATGTTATTTGTAAAGGATGGCTCTAAATTAAAAATCGGTAAGTCTTTATCAAATATTGATATTACAAAATAGACTTTAACAATTCAAGTTATCTAGATGAATATATCTGAACTTTCCTTAAAACGTCCGGTACTTGCTACCGTCATGAATATTGCCATTATTATTTTTGGCTTGGTCGGCTTTTCTTTTTTAGCCTTGAGAGAATACCCGGCAATTGATCCTCCCATTATTAATGTACAAACTTCTTATACTGGTGCCAATGCTGAGGTGATTCAAAGTCAAATCACAGAGCCTTTAGAAAAAAGTATTAACGGTATACCGGGCATTAGAACTATTAATTCATCAAGTTCTGTTGGAAATTCAAATATTACCGTTGAGTTTAATTTAGGGGTGAACTTAGAAACTGCTGCAAATGATGTTCGCGATAAAGTATCACAAGCAACACGTTCTTTACCTCAGGACCTTACAAGTCCTCCTGTGGTTTCTAAAGCGGATGCAAGTGATTTCATCGTAATGTTAACGGTAAGAAGTAAAACAAAAGGATTATTAGAATTAACAGAGTACACTGAAAATGTTTTACAACAAAGATTTCAAACCATTGACGAAGTAAGTAATGTGGGAGTTAGAGGTAAGCGTCAGTCAATGCGTATTTATCCAAATGCGGACTTATTGAACGCACACGGTATTGCCTTTAATGATATTCAAACTGCATTGAATAAGGAAAATATTGAATTGCCTGCGGGCGGTATTTATGGAAACAAATCAGAATTTGTTATTCGTACATTAGGTAGATTAAGCAAGGAAACAGATTTTAGAAATATTATTTTAAAAGAAGATGCTAACGGTATTGTAAGATTAGGAGATATTGCTAAAGTAGAACTTGGACCAGAGCAAGAGGATCAAGGCACTTATTTCAATGGTGTTCCTGTTGTAATGTTAACGATTTCACCACAACCTGGTGCGAATCAAATTAAAATAGCAGATGAATTTTATAAAAGATTAGAGGAGGTTAAAAAGCAAAATAAATCAGATATAGAATTTGCAATTCCTATTGACAATACTTTAAATATTAGACGTGCCTTATCAGAAGTAAAAGAAACCATTGTCATTTCATTTGTTTTGGTGGTGTTTGTAATTTTCTTCTTTTTCAGAAACTGGCTAATTGCTATTCGTCCATTAATAGATATTCCTATTTCTTTAATTGCCACTTTCTTTATTATGTATTTGGCTGGCTTCTCTATTAATGTATTAACCTTATTAGCCATTGTATTAGCTACCGGCTTGGTGGTGGATGATGGTATTGTAGTAACAGAAAATATTTTCAGAAAACTGGAAGAAGGATTATCCTTAAAAGATGCTGCTAGGGAAGGAAGTAAAGAAATTTTCTTCGCAGTTATTTCAACATCTATTACGTTGGCGGTCGTATTTATGCCGGTGATTTTCTTACAAGGTTTTGTGGGATCCTTATTCAAAGAATTTGGTGTGGTTGTTGCAGGCGCGGTATTAGTCTCGGCATTTGTATCCTTAACTATTACGCCTGTATTGAATGTATATTTAAATCGAAAAGACGGAGCGCATGGTAAATTTTATGAACGCACTGAGCCATTTTTTAAAGGAATGGAATTGGGCTATAAAAATTTATTAAATGGCTTTTTAAAAATACGTTGGTTCGCATGGGTGATTGTTATTGCTTGCGTTGGATTAATTTTCACATTAGGTAAAACCATTCAAAGTGAACTAGCGCCATTAGAGGATAAGGGCTCTATCAGAATTACTTTGTCAGGTCCCGAAGGAACTAGTTATGAGGATATGAAAGGGGATTTATTAAAAGCAGTAAAAATCATGCAAGATTCTTTTCCTGAACAAGCATTTACTTGGGGTAGTGTACCTGGATACGGCGGTAATAGTGGTAATAGCTCGGCTTCAGGTCGTTTAGGATTAGTTGATAAAACAGACAGAGAAAGAACACAATCAGAAATAGCAGTTGATTTAAACAAAAAAATGAAACGTTTTAAAAACGTTCGAGTGTTTGCGATTGAAGAACAAACTATTTCAGTGGGCATGATGTCAAGAGGCTCCTTGCCTGTTCAGTTTATTATTCAAAATTTAGACTTCCAAAAAATAAAAACGCAGATACCTAAATTTTTAGAAACTGCTAGAAAAGATAAGACCTTCCAAAATGTGGATGTGAATTTGAAGTTTAACAAACCTGAATTAGATTTATCAATTGATAGAATGAGGGTAAGGGATTTAGGGTTAACAACTGCCGATGTAGCACAAGCATTGCAAGCTGCATTTAGCGGGGCTCGTTCAGCTTATTTCATCATGAACGATCGTCAATACCAAGTGATTACGCAGGTGCCTAGATCAGAAAGAAATGAACCTACGGACATCAATAAAATTTATGTTAGAAACAATAAGGGCGAAAACATTCCTATATCAAGTGTGCTTACTACCGAAGAGAATAGTAATCCACCTAACTTATATCACTACAATCGTTTTAACGCAGCAACAGTTTCTGCTTCTTTAGCTGAAGGTAAAACCATTGGCGATGGTGTAGCAGCAATGGAGCGTATTGCAAAAGAGCAATTAGATGAAAGTTTTCAAACAGCTTTAAGTGGTCCTAGTAGAGACTTCAAAGAAAGTTCATCTAATACTTCTCAAGCATTACTATTGGCCTTGATATTAATTTACTTAGTTTTAGCCGCACAATTTGAAAGTTTCACGGATCCATTTATCATCATGATTACTGTTCCTTTAGCATTAGCAGGAGCTCTTTTATGTTTATGGTTATTTGATCAAACATTAAATATATTCTCTCAAATTGGAATTATCATGTTGATTGGATTGGTAACTAAAAACGGAATTTTAATTGTAGAGTTTGCGAATAAAAAGCGTGAAACGGGTCTTTCCATTAAAGATGCGGTATTGGAAGCTGCAGCTCAACGTTTCCGCCCCATTTTAATGACAAGTTTAGCAACTGCATTAGGTGCATTGCCAATTGCCATTAGTTTGGGTGCAGCAGCAACAAGTCGTAAACCATTGGGTACAGTAATTGTAGGTGGCTTATTATTTTCATTAGTACTTACTTTATTTGTAATACCATCGGTTTATACCTATATGTCAAGTAAACACAAAAGACAGGTTGATTAGTTGCAATTTTTGTAACTTGTTAGCATGAAAAACATTTTACTACTTTCGACTTTATTTATACTAGCGGCTTGTAATTTTTCCAATAATGAGGACAAATTACAGGCCGCTTGGTCATTTAATGAGTTTGTAAAAGTGGATACGGCGAATCCCATTTTACTACCTGATACATCCTTTATCTTTTATTGTCCAGTGAAGCAGGCCAATGTTCAATGGCAATCTAAAAATGTTTTAAACCCTACCGCATTTGTAAAAGACGGCAAAGTGTATTTATTATATCGTGCTCAGGATAGTGCAATGACTTCAAGACTAGGGTTAGCAATTAGTGAGGACGGCATTCATTTTAAAAAACAACCGAGTCCTATTTTTTTTCCAGCCAATGATGCTGTTTTAAAATATGAATGGAAGGGTGGTGTCGAAGATCCAAGAATTGTATCGATGCCTGATAGTGGCTATATG
>Ga0209191_1002658_pt1 | contig 10968 bp, 22 predicted proteins | sample S_130626_EF_Meta_FD_187320 | JGI IMG/M metagenome (GOLD analysis project Ga0209191, IMG submission 187320) | Freshwater microbial communities from Lake Simoncouche, Canada to study carbon cycling - S_130626_EF_MetaG (SPAdes) (version 2) | ecosystem: Environmental > Aquatic > Freshwater > Lake ... | reverse complement strand
TATATGTAAGTAAGTACTCACTAACTTACTATCGGCGCATATTTGCTTGATCTTTAGCTTCCTCATTGGTGAAAATGGGCACGGCATTAGATTTATGCAAGGTACCAATACCTTTCATTTTATCGCCTGTATAATGAAAAATCTCTTTTTTGTAACAATCATATTGACCAGAATTTAATGATGGATATTTTGGTGTTTCACGACCAGCTGGTACTGAATATGATGGTATAATTTTCACTTTATTAGAAAATGATTTTATAGGTTTTTTTGGCTCAAATGATTTTAATAATTCCTGCCAAGAATTAACAAGCTCTCGCTGTTTAGCTGAGGGCTTATGTTTTTTTGATTTTTGATTGGTGTGGATAATCATTGTTGATATTTTTTAGTACCAAAATACATTAGAGATAAACCAATAGCGACAATTATTAATTGAAAGAATAACATCTCATTATTAAGCTCGGCATTATTTTCAATACCGCCAACTCCGCCATAAACTAAAAATAAACCAATAATAAATCTTATCATACTTTAACCAGCTCCTGTTTAGTAATTCGCTCATCTTGAATAGCGAAAGCAATAAAATCGCAAAGGTTTTCACCATTCTTGGTCTTAATGATTAAATCAGCCAAGGCCTGTAATTCATCATTACGCATGGCATTAATATTATCAGCTACAGAGGTTACTACAAATTTTTCTAATTTACTCATATGATCATTCCTATAAACAATAATCCAGAACAAAACAACATAATTTTAATATACTGCTTATCGTCATAACTCATAATACCATTTCCATTCTGATATTACCGCTCATTACCATATATTCAGAATTAATATCTGAAAAATGGTAAGTTAAAATAGCAATACAAATAACTAAAATATACTTCATAATATTAAATCTTGCTCAAGTTAATAACACGAAAATCAAATTCGCTAAAACTAGTTTGATGAGGAACAAAAACAATTTTACCAACACGATTTTGTGGTCTTGCTTTTGTTTCGTATTTTTTGAATTTATCAGCCGTTACGGTGATTTTATAAGAATTAAAACCAGACTCATTACAATTAGCCTGCTCTACAATGCCTTCAATAAAAGCATCATCACGACCAGCACATGGTTTAAAATCATAAGCACGAATAACATCACCAACTTTTGCAATACCTTCAAATTTCAACATAATATATTCCTATCAAATTCAATACAACCATCCTATCAAATAATGAGGCAATAGTCAAGAGGTTTGTTGCTTTTTGGCAACAGCGTCAGAATGTTTGCATTTACCACGATAACCGAAGCCAATACAATTACAAGTAATATTATTATCTTTTAATAATACTGTATATTCTCTATTATTTGATTTTACTTTAAATATACGAGTATTATCAGGAATAATAATATTATCTTCTGATTTATATTTGATTATTAATTTGGATAATGACGAATGATTATCTTTAATAAATTTTCTATATCGTTTATCTAGATTAATCCTAGATTTTAATATAGTAATATTATTTGAGTGTTTTTTTGCGTATGCGATAATCTGGTTTTTATTATTAACCAGATAAGTGTGATTTGGGACCTGATAATCACAATCCCATTGGGTGACTTCTTTTAATATTTCCATAACCCTCATCCTAAAGGATAAGGCTGGAATTGTCAAGAGTGCTGTTGCCGAAAAACAACAGCAAGTTAGTGAGTACTAACCTTTGAGTAGTGTTTGATTATTTTCTTCAGATAAATCTTCTTCGAATTCTTTTATTTTAAGATCCATCAATTCCTTTTCCAAAGATGATTTTTCACCCTTAGCGTTAGCGATTGTCATCTCTAATTCTTGAATTTTTTTCTGTAGCAAAGTTTTATATGACATAATCTTCTCTCTCTTGTTTAATCAATCGATATGCATTTTTATCATGATGTTTTTGTTTAAAAAGATTTGGATCTTCTTTATCACGATTTTTTTTGAATTTGGTCTTACTTGGTTTTTGGTACTTTTTGCCGCCTACTAACATGTTAACTCTTTAACTCCCTAAAATATGATCTGCCACACCAAATTCAATCAATTCTTCTGCCGTCAAATAAACATCACTTGGTGGTAAAAGTTTGGACTTAACTCTACTTGGTGCTAGACCTGTTGCTTCTGTTAAAATATCAACCATTCGCTTATTGCAATATTCGGTTTCTTTAAATGCCGCTTTAATGTCATGGTATTTGGCATCAGTAGAATCACTAAATTGGTGACTCATGATACTAGCATTTTTGGCAATGTATCTTTCACCTTTGTCGCCGGCTGCAAATATTAAAAAAGCGGAACTCATTATATTACCAATACCAATTGTACGAATTACAAATGAGGAGTTTTGCATTACATCGATCAAAGCAAAAGCATCAGTCAAACTGCCGCCTGTAGAATTGATGTATAGCGTTAGAATTTTATCGGAGTTGGATGTATCCATGTTTTCATAGAGTAACCAACGAATAGCTTTATCAATGGATTCATCATCAATATCACCTGTAATTAAATGTGTATGATTCTTTAATAAACCGAGGTTGATAATATCCTCAGCATCAATTACCGATTCGTCAAATTTTCTTGTCATGTTTGTTTTGCCACTCATAAGCTGTTTTCAATATCGATATTATATCATGTTTAGGTTCAAAATTCAATACTTTTTTGGCAAGTGTTATGTCGGCAACTAGTCTGGATGGGTCACCAGGTCGTCTTGGTGAAAAATTGTAGGTAATCTTTTGTTCGGTAATTTGTTCTATTTTGCCTATTATTTCTAATACAGAATACCCTAATCCGGTGCCCAAATTGAGAGTGGAGTTTTCCCCGCCTGCAAGGAGATGAAGAGCCCCATCCACATGGGCAGCGGCCACATCAGAAACATGCACATAGTCACGTATGCACGTTCCATCGGGTGTATTGTAGTCGTTCCCATATATTAGGAAGCTATTTAGATTTTGCAAGATTCTAGGAATCAAATGTGTTTCTGGATCATGGTTTTCACCAAATTCACCATCAGGATCAGCACCAGCTAAATTGAAATATCTAAAGTTTACATAATTTAGACCGGAATCCCGTATTGCACATTCTGAAGCATATTTCGTATAACCATACGGAGAGTTATGAGCAATCTCACTATCTTCCTTAATATTTTCATCTTGCTGTTTATAGACGGCAGCTGATGAGGAGTACACAATATTTTTAACGCCGTGGGTGGCCATCATATGCAATAGATTACAGGTACCCGCCAAATTGTGATCATAAAATACTGTAGGTTCTTTGAATGATTCTCCCACCTCAATACGACCCGCTAAGTGGAATACAGTATCGATCTTATACGATTTAAAAATTTGAGTTAGAATATCTTTGTCACGAACATCACCACGATATGCTACATTAAAACATTTGGTGTGTGGTTTTAGGTCAAGACTAATTACTCTCCAACCTCTTTGATTGAGTTCTTTGGCTAGGTGAACACCAAGGTAACCTGATCCCCCGGTGATGAGAGCCGTTTTTCTTTCCATGGATAATTTCCGTTATATTTTTGATTTGTTACTGAATTGCCTTCGTCAAAGAATTTCTGTGTTACTGAATTTGGATTACCATCTAAACGATAACCTAGAGTATGTTTTCTTGTACACTCATACTTTGGAAAATGTTGTTTGATAGCACCAAAGAACTGTCTGTCCGCACCCCATTGGCCATACCATGCATGACCTATACGAGTAGCAACATCACGCTTAACAGCAAAAGATGAGGTGTCAATGTGGAATACTTCATTGTTAAAATATACAGGCCATCTACCAAGTGATTCGCAATTATCTTCACAAATATATTCTCCGTCTTTATTATAAATTTTTCTTAAAGAGTATGCCCAATCATTACCTTCTTTAATTACATTAACGAGTTCTTCAACATGATTTGGTTCGTACCAATTGTCCTCATCTAGATAACAAATAATATCAGCGTTAACTAGAAAGGAACAAGCAGCGTAAACACGATGACCATACCAGCCTTTACCTACATTTTCTTCCAATTCAATCATTTTAGTTTTTGGTGATTGTTTTAGAATTTCTCTTGCTTCAGGTTCATACTGACAACCATCAACAAAAATGTAATGAGTAATATCTTTATAAGTTTGTTTATTCACAGAATCTATACATTGTTTTAAATGTTTAGATGCAATTGTAGGTGTAACTACAGCTACTTTCATATTATGCTCTCTCAATATCTTCTTCTACACAATTCTCACCATATTGTATTTCAACAATCTTACAAGGTTGTGCAAAAGGATTTGTTAATTGATGCCATTGTTCAGTTTCGATATGATAATCATCATGTACTTCTAAAATTTTTGCAGGTAAAGCATATCCATTTTGTAACATAGATTTAACAATGCATGAACCAGAACTTACAATCCAATATTCATTACGTTTAGAATGTTTTTGCATACTTAAAGATTCACCAGATTCAACTGTAAGCTCTTTAACTTTTAAACCTGGAACTTCGTGCAATACTCTATAATAACCCCAAGGCCTTTCGGTCTTTGGTGATTTCCATTCTTCTAGAATCCAACTGCTACTATTCTTTTTGTTTTCACCACCAACACCAAATACAAAAGAGATATTTGCATCATCAACATCCATTTCTGGAATATTATCTGCGGTTCTATCACCACCATTTGCAAATATAATGTGTGCATCTGGATAGTGTGATCTTACTTGATGAATAACATTTTTAGCTGTACCATCATCATCTAAAAATGTAAATGTTTCGTCTACCATTTTCAAATTATTTACAATAGCCAAACGTTCATTCCAAGGCATAAATGATCTGCCTTTTTTGCGTTCTAACCATTCATCAGAATTCAATCCGACTATGAGCATATCACCTAATGCTTTTGCAGCTTTAAAATAGGCAATATGTCCCGAATGGATCGGATCAAATCCACCAGTAACAATAACAATCTTCATAATTATAAATTAGGGTATGCTTCTTGGATTAATTTTGATGTTAAGAATTTTATTTTTAAATCTTTATTGATTAGTCTTACCAATAACTCAGCTTCATCTTTATGTAGAGCTTCGAGAATTACAGTTAGTAATTGTTTTCGTTTTTTCTCGGTTGTATTAGTTCTATCAGGATGATTTTCAATAAATCGGTAAAGTTTGGAAACTTCCATGTCCAAATAAGTATGATTGAGACCAGCCGGTTCAATTGATGGCCTATACTCAGGAACCTCCACACAAAATTTTACATGTGGATTAAATGCATATACTAAGAAATCACGGAAAGATTTGTGATCATGTTTTCTCAATACATCAATACGTTGTGCCTTTGTTTCGGCTTTTTCAAATTCCTCGAATATCTCGGAATATAATAGTTCAGAACTCATCGATTACCTCAATTAAATTTTTCAAACGATTCGCAATCATATAATTCATAAATTCTTGCTTCGTATGACCTTTTGCGTTTTCATAGGTATCTATAATAGATTGTTTGATATTCTCCGGTATTTTGGTCAAATCAATCAATGTTTCATTACGAGAATAATTACGGAGCATTTCTTCAGTACAAAAGTCTTTAGGGTCTTGATTCATCCATTGAATGATCTTAGCTTCAGTAATTGGTTTTTGACGGCCACCAGAAACGAACACATCGTCATTAGACAAGATGTTGGGAATGCCGTCACCTTTATCTCCACGAATAATCATTTGTTTCAATTGAAATGATGGCAAAGATTCTTTAATATATTTTTTCAATATTGGTGAGTATTGTGAAACCGATGAATACCTCTGCAATTGTGCAAAGTCTTTATCGGAAGATAAAATCATAATATTGTCGTGTGGTGAATATCGCATAGCCAACACCGCAATAATATCATCAGCCTCACAAGTATCCACATCAACCACCTTATAGGGTGAATGATTCTTTAGTTCCTCACGGATTTTATTAAGGCATTCAAAAATAGTATTCCAATCGTGACCAGAAGAATCTCGCATCTTCTTACGACTGGCTTTGTAATTTGGAAATATCTCTCGCCTCCAATATTTTTTATTGTCACATGCGATTACAACTTCAGGACCATGAGAAGATTTAAATTTCTTCACATAGGTACGAATTGTATTCAATATCATATGGCGAACAAGAGTTTCGTCAACTGCCGTTTTAGACGATCCGATTTGTTCCATTAAATTGGAGATTGCTACCTGATTAAAGTCGATTAGTATCATAATTTACATTCTAATGCATTTTGCTGCTGAATAGAGGCGAACTTAGCTTAACTGATACGGCATCAAAAATTAGATTATCAATTTCCTTGATCTCCGCATAAGTCAACTCATCCGCAGGTAGTTTACCTTGCAATACTGCCCATGCCACCACTTGGCGTTCTTCAGTCATTTTCAATTACCATGGCAATATATTTGTCCTCAATAATAAGTGTACCCATATCTACGAGGGTTGCTTTGGCAACTTCGATAAAAACACGATCACCCACTTTAACGCAATCAACATCAGGACCAATTGCAATAACACCAAATTCTGGTGTTTCACCTGTGCCACCAGTCAAAACAATTCCACTTGGTGATTGAGATTCTTTTGAAACCTCTTTGACTGCAACTTTATTTTTTAATGGTCTTAAATTCATTCTTCTGTATCCCGTTCTTCAATTTTAGCAATAATATCGTAAAGCAATTCATGATCAAGTTCCGTAGAGTTATTATCTTCAAAAGGAATAATATCTACATCATCTGTATTTTCATTATACCATGCCCACACGCAAACTTCTTCTTTTGGACGATGTATCAAAGCCCAAGGAGTTTCTTCGTGTGGAGGAAATTCTTCTGTTAATGAGTTCTTATGAATAAAGATAGCAAATGATAATTGAGTTTTATCACCACCTTCAATATATTCATTTTCGGTTTCTAAATCAGCATAACCATCAAAAATGATTTTCACACCAAAAGGAGAATCACCACTATCGTTACCAGGTCTAAGTGTGCCTTCATCCATCGTACAGATAAATTGTCGCAACCACTTTTCTAAAGTTGGTGAATAATCTCTATCATCATTTAAATAAAATGTAACGCTCATATCTTTTACCTAATCACTTTCAATAAAATTGTATCATCATTTAATCTACCTGTTAAGTTACTCTCAACAGCACGAATATTCTCAATTACATTACGTAGAAATACTTTACCACCTTTTAAGACTTCTGGTAGTGTTACTTCAGGTTTACGCAATTTCTTTTGTACAGATTTAGACTCAGCGTAGTTCAAAATAGTAGAACCTTTTACACTTAATCCACCAGCATCTTCGGCATTATAACACCCAAGTTTTCTTGTTTTGGTGTTATAAACCCATAACTGCATACAACCAATTATATCAAAAGATTTAACTGAAGTCAAGCCTAACTCTTTACATTCTAACTGGTATTTCATCTTGGCAACTAATTGTTCAGGCGATTTTGTTTTGCGTTTGCGTGGCTTTCGAGTATTAATTGAGTTTGCCGAAACTTTCTGGCAATCTAAGATTACCTGATCACAATAGGCAATAATCTTTTTAATTTGTGGTTTGGTAAAGTTTGACCAACCTTCCCTGATTTGATCATCATCACTAGTTAACGCTTCATCAAATTCTGCACGCTTTGATTTAACCCACTCTAGAATATACTTTGTTTGTGCATCCTTAATATTCATTGTATGGAACAAACCATAAGGCGATGGAGAGGTTTTGAATTGAGATAATATCAGATCATCGATTTGTCCTTCCAACTCACCAATGCAGTCGGAGGCCTTCTCACGAATACGATCCTGTATGCTGACTACATTAGTCTTAACTGGTGTATCATCAGGTTCATCTTTTTGATCAGTTAGTTCAAGTTTAATTTTTTCGATTTCTTGGTCAAACCAAATTTGACTTTGAGTAGGTAAAATACCTCCATTACTAACAATACGGCAAATAAAACCAAAGGTCGATTGTTTTTCTTTTAATATAGAAGAAGCATTGAGTTTGTATTTTTTCTTAAAGAATTCGGATGCATATTTAAGTGCATCATTTTTATCTTTACTTTGAGAGTACCATGCCAGAGTTTTTGATAGATCCGTTTGAGTAAGTTCAACCGTAAATTTAGGTTCGGAACCAGCAAAAATCAAATTTGCGTCAGTAATTCTTGCCATTCAATTTCTCCATATTTTAGTGGCTTTTTAACTTATATAGTATTATAATTCATTTTTTTTGAATTGTCAACTTACCGATTCATAAATACATGTACTGATTTGAATTTTTCTCAATGGTTTTATAAGCTTATAAATTAATGGGAATTCAAATGCCAGATCCAATTATTACCGGTGCTACCGGTGCCGCTAGTACACTCAAAGCCGCTCAAGGAGCTGGCGCTCAATTAGGTTCAGTTGTTTCCGATCAACAAAATGATATGGAACGAGCCGTACAACAACAACACAAAGCACGGATTCAAGCCAAACTGGCAGAAGAAAGACGAGCTACTATGTTGGAAGTTCGTGCTGTAGAAAAATATGAACAACAAAAGGCACATGAGCGAGAGTTAGAAAAACTCAAACAAGATATTATACGAAAGCATGGAAAAAATGCTTGGTCTGAAGTAGAAGCTGTAAAAGCCAAAATGCAAAAAGAAAAGGAAGCAGAATCTAAGTTGATGGATCACGACCGTCAAAAACAAGTGCAAGTTTTTTGGTGGTGCATGACAGCCTCAGCATTAATAACCTACTTCTTTAAACTATATAAATGAAGAATCCACAACCTTTTATATTTTTGACCGTGTTGATTCTTTGTTTAGTCCTAATGATAGTGGAGTCTGGCCAAGCATTTAAATAAACTGAAAGCGAGTAAACTATGAATAAATTGCCTCAAATAATATTTTCTTTTGTATTGATAGGATCTTTAGTAATTGTTATACTAGAATCTTTAGTCAAAACTACTTAAATGAATCCTTATGACATACTTGGTATTTCTAAGGACAGTACTCCTGAAGAAATCAAATCCAAATACAAATCACTCGCACAGCAACACCATCCTGATAAAGGTGGTGATCCAATAATCTTCAAGCAGATCAAAGAAGCTTATGAACTGCTTATCGATCCTATCCGTAAAGATCGATATGATAAAACCGGTAAATTTGATAAGAATATGAATTTTCGTGATGAAGCGTTAGAACATCTCAGCAGACTATTCTTGCATGTTATTCACAATATGAATCCTGATTTTGATAATCTAGTGGTCATCATGAAAAATGAAACTAGAAATGAGATTTCAGTTACCAAGAATAATATTGAAGTTTGTAACGGTCATGTAAAAAAGTTAGAAAAAATCATCAGAAAAATCAAGAAGAAAAATGATGGTGAGAACTTATTACAAATGTTTACACAAAATCAATTAAATAGTCGCTTAAATGAACTTCACAATTTTTATCGACAAATTCAGATTATGGAACATATGCTGACAATGCTAGAAGATTACCAATATGGTGAATTGGTTGATCTCCTAGAATCATCCGCTAGTTAATTATTCTTTAATCAACTCATAATCAGATTTACTTACACCACATTCAGGACAAGTATAATCATCCGGCATATTATTGTAATCTTCTACTGATAGAATGTGACCACATACAATGCATCTGTAATAACTGTTCATTATAGTTTCTCCAATACTTGTTGATATGCCTTAGCGTGAAGTTCTTCTACTTTTGCCAATGCGGCAAATCGTTTTTCTGCTAAAGCCAAAACTCGTTTGAATTCTTCTGCGTGTTGTTTAGATTCTTCAATCTGTTCATCAAACTCTTTACTTGCAAAAGATAATCCTTCACCAAAAGCCTGATTCTTAAACTGCGGATACATTGTGGTGAACTCATATGTTTCACCTTCAATGGCTTTTTCTAAACACTCTTTGGTTGATGGTTTACCAATCAATAACTCAAGGTGTCCCCATGCGTGCTTAATCTCTTGGTCTGCCGTGTGTTCAAAGTGTTTAGCTACTTCTTCGAAACCTTCTTCACGAGCAATCTTGGCGAAATAGCGATACTTGATGTGTGCCATGGATTCGCCAGCCAAAGCACTTTCTAAATTTTGTAATGTGTTACTCATAAAATCTCCAAATAGTTAATCGTAATAATATGTATTACGAAATCAATAAATTAAGCGTTATCAGACATATGATATATTTTAATGAGCGTTATTGAAAAAATCGATTATGATTCCGTTTCCCAAAATCTTATAAAAAAATAATCACCACAAGCATCAATCTCTGCTTGAGGATATCCGTTATCTAATAACCATTGGCGAGTACCACCATTTTCAGATACCTCAAATGGAATCTCTTTAGGAAATCCATATTTCCATCCGCTAGGCGGGTCGCACATTAATTTTTTCATTTAAATGTTATCTTAAAATCTTCACCACCAGGTCGATTAGACATATCGAGTTTGTGTGGTAATTTTATGTTATCATCCAATACAACATTATCGGATGAAGTAAAGGTTAACTCAATCACATCAGGAATACATCCTTGTTCTGTTTTATAATAGAACCAATTGTTTACATGAATGTGTACCAACTTTAATTCTACTTTAGAAATAAAATTAAGCAACTCATTGAAATGATCTTCACCATTGATATTATGAAACTCCATGGTGATACCAGTAAATTGTTTGGAATGTATAATAATGTCATTTAATATAGCATACTCATGTTCTTCTATATCGCATTTCAGAAAAACATCTTGTTCTCCAAGAATCGATTTAAAAGGCACCTCACCTTCTTTATCACCAATATTTTTATTGATGAAAGTCTTATCATCTTTATAAAAGTCATTAAGAAAATCTTGGTTGGGTTTAATGGTACCATCATATGCCACAATAGGGCAATTATTGAGTTTCATGAAATCTGATTCAAAAGAAACATCACCACCAACACCAAGACTGA
>Ga0209191_1002657_pt1 | contig 10978 bp, 2 predicted proteins | sample S_130626_EF_Meta_FD_187320 | JGI IMG/M metagenome (GOLD analysis project Ga0209191, IMG submission 187320) | Freshwater microbial communities from Lake Simoncouche, Canada to study carbon cycling - S_130626_EF_MetaG (SPAdes) (version 2) | ecosystem: Environmental > Aquatic > Freshwater > Lake ... | reverse complement strand
ATATTTTTAGTAGCTGCTAAAGTTGAAGCCGTAGTTGCATTTCCAGTTAAATTTCCAGTTACATTACCTGTTAAGTTAGCAGTAATGGTTCCTGCACTAAAATTACCAGTACCATCTCTTTTAACGATTGTATTATTAGTAGGTGCATTAGTTGCAGCATTTGCAAGTTGTTCAGCTGTACGAATGGTTGTAGAACTTGAACCACCAACACTATTCACAATAGGTGCAGTTGCTGTTCCGCCTAAATCACCCGCTAATTGAATTTTACCCGTTGCTGTTGTAGTTGCAGCAGGTGTTGCAATAGTTACAGCTCGTGTAACATATTCGGTATTAGCAACTGTTCCATCATTTGAACTCACCACTGCTGTTGGTACTAGAGGCACTCCAGTAAATGTTGGACTCGCAGATCTTACCACACTGCCTGTTCCTGTTGTTGCAATCTCTTCCACAATGCCAGTACCAGAAGATACTCTACCCAATACTTTATCTTGATTTACATTTTGAATTTTCGCGTAAGTAATATTTGAGTTTAATACTTTGGTCGTTGTTATTTTATCAGCTCCAATTGATGTTGCACCTGTATTATTAATAGTTACATCACCACTCATATCCACTATCTCTGCAGTATTACTTATACTTCCCACAATAATCTTATTGGTCGCCATTGGAGATCCTGCTGGCGATACTCCTGATATGTTTGTAGTAGTTACATTGATTACTCTTCCTTTTGAATCAATCGTTAAAGTAGGTACAAAAGATGCTGAGCCATAAGTCCCTGATACAACTCCACTATTTGCAAGTGTTGTTGTGAAAGTGCCACCACCAGTTCCTGTTAAATCACCTGTTAAGGTTATGGTTTGATCACCAGTGTTAACACCTGAAACATTTGAAGTTCCTGATACAGTTAAAGTTGTACTTGTGTTAGTTCCCCCTGCAATGGTAAAGCCCGTTGAAAGTGCAGTAGGTGTTAATCCATTAATTGTTTTATTCGTTAAGGTTTCTGTACCCGCTAATGTTGCAATCGTTCCTGTTGTTGGTAAGGTTACATTGCTTGCACCCGTTGTGTTTAAAGTAACGGTATTTGAAATATTTCCACTTCCTACAACGGTCAAAGTTGTTCCTGAATTGGTACCACCAGCAACTGAGAATCCAGCTGCAAGCGCAGTAGGTGTTAATCCGTTAATTGTTTTATTTGTTAATGTTTCTGTGCCCGCTAATGTAGCAATCGTACCTGATGTAGGTAATGTTACGTTGCTTGCACCAGTTGTGTTTAAAGTAACGGTATTCGAAATAGTTCCACTTCCTACAACGGTCAAAGTTGTTCTTGAATTGGTACCACCAGCAACAGAGAATCCTTGTGTAAGTGCAGTAGGGGTTAATCCATTAATTGTTTTATTTGTGATAGATTGAGTACCTGCAATAGTTGCGTATGTAGATAACATTGCTGCTGTATCCGATAAATTCAACTTTGTAGCATTGTTGCTTAATGTAGTTTGTGAAAGATTATTAATTTGCTTACTTACAAATAAGGTTGAAGCAATAGTGCTATCTGCAACTGTTGAATCTTGAGTAACCGTGGTAGGACGACCAATTAAAATTGGAGAAGATAAAGTTTTATTTGAAAAAGTTTCTTTGCCTGCAAGTGTTGCCAAGGTACCTGAAGTTGGGAAAACGATACTACTAGCTGCTGTTGTAGTGATGGTTAAATCACCAACACCTTTTGTAATAATGTTATTCGCAATAGAAATAGTTTTACCGTTGTTGTTGAATCCTGTTCCACCTTTTTCACTTGGAACAATTATTGAACCAATTGATAAAGCCGAATCAGCAACCTTTGCTCTAGTGGAAAATAAAGTGTAGGGCACACTCCAAAATTGAGAAGTTCCTAAGTCAACATATTCGTTATCAGGGAGCCAGTTTGGATCAGGAACTGTAGGTGCAATTGCCACTTTTAAATTCAGAAAATGAATAGACGCCCCCCAATCAATCGCTGATAAATTAGCAACACCTGAAGTTCGAGTTCCTTTACCAATGATAATGGTGAAGATACCCTCTGAACTTGAGGTAACTTGAAAACTCTCAGTGTATTCTGATGCACCATTGGCCGCCCCCTTGAGGATCGTCACTTTTGCGTAAACAGTTCTGCTTACTGCTGCATTGCCATTTGCATCCCTGGCCACTGCCTGGAATAATACCCCGTCAGGAGAAATGACAGACTGAGAGAACGAGAAATTACTACCTAATAAAAATATTAGTAAAAAGTAATATACGTTTTTGTTAAACATAAAATGCGATTTTAATCTAAATGTATTTCGAGAATATACACAAGATTCAATTACATTATTATACTATCAAACTTTAAATGAAAAATAGAGTTTTTCGGAGTCGTAAAATATGAAACATTATTTTACAGTATATTATATATAAAACTTATATATAATATAAATATAAATTTAGGGGTTAAATAGTACAAATATGTATTAATTAACCCCTAAATAACTACTTTTTAGTTGCTGGAGCAGGTTCGATTTGAGCCTTAACCTGCGTTAAAATGTCTGCTTGAAGGCTATCAATGCTCTTAGAAACGAACATAACGTCCTGGTGAGCAAGGTTGCTATTGTCTACTATTTGTTTGATAATTGACAATTTTTGATAATGTTTGTTGATTTCAGTCTCAGAGAATTTTAAGGTAAATGTCTTTTCAGCTGCGAATGCAGTCAAAGCCATTACACCCATTCCAATAAAGATTCCTTTTACTAAGTTTTGGTTGTTTTTCATATTTTTCTATTTTTTAGTAGGTAAACTTGCAACAGTACTGTCTAATTTATAACTCTTATTAATGTCAGCTTGTAAGCTATCAATTGCGAAAATTAAAGCTTTAGCTTGTGCATGAGGCAAGTTACTTTGATCAATAATACCCTTGATATTATTTAGGTTTTGCCAGTGAAAATTCATTTGATCTTCAGTGAATTTAATAGTAACTACTTTCGTTACAGTAAATGATAATAACACTACAGCACTCGCTGCAATTAATACATTTTTAATTCTGTTCTTCATTTTTTTTATTTTTTATTTTATAATTATTGAATCACTTGATAATACCACTTGTAAGTTGTTTTTGAAACAAGTGGTGTTGCATTTGAATTCAGTGTAAAGTTAGTATTTGTAATGTTACCTACAAAAACTGTTGAGGTGCCCATCAAGCTAGCTGTAGCTGCATTACCTGGTGTTATGATTACAACTGGAGCAGTACCATAAGCGCTACTGTATTGGATTGTAGCAAGTATCGCATTTGCAGTTGGTGTTTCACCTGTAGCCACTTCAATCACACCACTCATATCGGTTCCAGTAATTTTAACGACTGCATTGTTACCTGAACCATTTGCAGTTTCAATGTTAGGCGTTGATGAATTTCCTTTTAAATGTTTTACCGATAAACTTTCACCTACTGTTACATTTGCATTAGTAACTACTTCTTTTACATTCGCATTTCCTAATGTTAATTGTGAAGGAGATGTGTAACTTAATTTAGTATTTAAGTCAGTTTGCGTTTTAGTATTTAAGGTGTTTAATTCTTGGACTGCTTTAGTTAATACTGGTACTAAATTAGAATAAGTAATACCTAATATTTCTCCTTTACTTATATCACCCTCTTTACCAGTTACAACTTCTGGAACTAACTTTTGTACTTCTTGAGCAATAAAACCAACTTGTCTTAAATCATTACTAATTAAATTATATTCAACTGGTCTTAATTGCATCACTGTTTCTAATCCATACTTTGAATTAATTATATTTTTCTTAATACGCGCATCAGATGCAGCCGTCCAACCAACTTGACCACCTATGCTAGTTATTGCAGTATTACCTATTCTTACAGTGTTACTTGCAGCAACACTAGCTCCATTACCTATCGCAGTCGCATTGGTTAATGCGTTAGTTGCGACATTAGCATTGTATCCTAAGAATGTGTTATAAGTACCAGTAGTATTTACTGACCCTGATGAATAACCCATCGCAACATTGTAAGAGCCGGTTGTATTTAATAGCGCTTGATACCCATGTGCATCATTAGACTGACCGGTTGAAAGCTTTAATGCTTCAAATCCAACAGCCGTATTGTAACTATTAGTCGTATTAGTATACAACGCCGACTGTCCAAGCGCTACGTTATATGAACCTGTACTAATATTATACAATGCATACGTACCTACACCCACATTATTACTACCACTCTGATTCAACATCATCGCTTGATAACCTAGCGCCGTATTTGATGTACCATTGTTATTCTGTATCGTAGCACTACCCCTTAACGCCTGATAACCCACCGCTGTATTATACGCATCATATGAACTACCATACTGTAATCCATACGCAGCTGGATTATTATAAAAATTGCCCTCCACCATATCCGTAAAGTTCGCCATCGCCTCAAATCCCACCGCTACCATACCATTATAACTATTGTTATTCTTCAATGCCCTATAACCTAACGCCGTATTCTCCTTAGCCACATTCGCACTCGTTAATGCCTCATAACCAAACGCCGTATTCTTAGTACCCCTATAATTATACAACCCTCCATACGAAGTATTCGAACTCAACCACGTATTCTTAGCAGCCCCATATCCAAAACTCGCCTGACCTAAATTCGCATCGTAATCTATCCTTCCTGATCGCATCTTATACACACGTAAATTCAATGCAGACGCATCCGTCGTTCCCATAAACCTCAACGTATTAGACAGCGTCGCATTCGATACACTCCATAAACCAGCACCCGTCTTCGTACCATTATTATTACTCACATACGACGCATTATTAGCTGTACTTGTCTCATAATATGTCACATTATCCAACTGAGTACCATTATAACTCGTCGTATAATCCGTCATACCATTGTTACCATCCGCAGTCCATGAGTTATTCGACGTCGTTAATGCATCCAAAACATATGCAGTCGTAGCAATCTTAGTACTATTATCCCCACTCGCTGGTGTAGCTCCCAATGAGGCAACTCCATTTAACGTCACTGTTCCACCAACCGTCAAAGATCCACCCAATACCGTAGCTCCTGTACCCACCGTAAAGGTATTCGCTCCCGATATACTCACATTATTATTAAACGTCGATACACCCGCTACCGTTAAAGTACTACTAAGCGTTGTAGCTCCAGTAAATACTTGCGTACCATTCACATTCAACGCTCCAGCTATACCTACACCACCCGATACTACCAACGCTCCGCTATTATACGCACCCGATGCTGTAGCATTCGTAACACTCATAATACCCGCCACCGCAGCGTCCGATCCCACATACAACTTCTTCGCTATCGCAGCACCTCCAGATACTCTCAACGCACCGCCCGCAGTAGCACTCGTCGCATCTGTAGCTAACGTTGATATAAACGCATTCGTCGTATTATAATTACCCGAAGTAAACACATCCGTTATACTTCCATTACCCAACCTAATCATATTACTATTCGTGATCTGCGCATTGTAACCAATCGCTGTAGAATTACTATAACCTCCATTGCTCGTATAAGTATAAGCACCCAAATAAGTATTCTGGCCTCCTGTACTATTCGCTATACTATACGTTCCCGCTTGATAACCCAATGCCACATTATCATTCGCCGTTGAACTCTTCAACGCCTCAAATCCAATAGCCGTATTGTAATTATTACTCGTATTGGTAAACAACGCCGTTTGTCCCATTGCCACGTTATTAGAACCATTATTGTTATTATACAAAGATTGATAACCCAACGCTATATTATTACTACCACTCTGATTCAACATCATCGCTTGATAACCCAGCGCCGTATTTGATGTACCATTGTTATTCTGTATCGTAGCACTTCCCCTTAACGCCTGATAACCCACCGCTGTATTATACGCATCATACGAACTACCATACTGTAATCCATACGCAGCTGGATTATTATAAAAATTGCCCTCCACCATATCCGTAAAGTTCGCCATCGCCTCAAATCCCACCGCTACCATACCATTATAACTATTGTTATTCTTCAATGCCCTATAACCTAACGCCGTATTCTCCTTAGCCACATTCGCACTCGTTAATGCCTCATAACCAAACGCCGTATTCTTAGTACCCCTATAATTATACAACCCTCCATACGAAGTATTCGAACTCAACCACGTATTCTTAGCAGCCCCATATCCAAAACTCGCCTGACCTAAATTCGCATCGTAATCTATCCTTCCTGATCGCATCTTATACACACGTAAATTCAATGCAGACGCATCCGTCGTTCCCATAAACCTCAACGTATTAGACAGCGTCGCATTCGATACACTCCATAAACCAGCACCCGTCTTCGTACCATTATTATTACTCACATACGACGCATTATTAGCTGTACTTGTCTCATAATATGTCACATTATCCAACTGAGTACCATTATAACTCGTCGTATAATCCGTCATACCATTGTTACCAACGTTTGCCCAGCCACCAGCCGCAGCAATAGTTGACCAACTAGTATTGGTGCCATTAGTAGTTAAAAACATACCAGAGTTACCAGACTGTGAAGGTGCTAAAGCATTAAAAGCAGCATTCGCTGTAGTTGCACCTGTACCACCATAGGCAATACCAACAGCCGTTCCATTCCATGTACCTGTTGTAACCGTACCTAAAGTATTAATTGTATTTTGTCCAGTATAAGTTGATGCAATATCTAAAACGTTAGCAGCACTAACAGTTAATCTGTTTGCTGTTCCTGTTAAAGCAACCACACCAGTCAAACCATTTACTGATTGAACACTTCCATTAGCCGCTAAGGTTACCCAGTTAGCAGCAGTACTTGCAGGCAATGCAGTTAAAATATTATAGGATGAATTATCAGTTCTAATAGCAACTGCACCAACTGACAAACCAGTTAATGCGTACATAGCAGTAGTATTTGCAACAACGTTCACAGATGTTACAGAGAATGGAGGCAATTGAGCAGAAGGAACTTTTCCATCTGAACCTAAACTTGCTACTCCGTTAATAGCACCAATTAATGATGAATTAATTTTATTGTTTAAAGCATTTTGCGTTGCTGTACTAATAGGTTTATTAGCATCAGTAGTATTATTAACCTGATCTAAACCAAGTGCAGTTAAAGCACCGGTTAAAGTGGTGGCACCTGTACCTCCATTCGCTAAGGAAATGGTACCTGAGTAATTACCTACTAATGTATTTGCAGTAATTACATTACCTGCAAAACTACCATTGGCATCTCTAATCACATTCGCATTCGGAGTATTAGTTGAAGTTGATGCAGCTGTTAAATTAACAGAATTCTGTATATCACTAACTTGTAAAGTTCCTAATTTTAAAACACTAGGTGAACTTGCTGTTCCTCCTAAATCTCCAGCTAACATTATCTTTCCTTTCACACTTGTTGTTGCATCAACAACCGAATTTGAAATACTAGTAGGATCAGCAATTGCATTTTTGACAAAGGCGGTGGTCGCTACTGCTGTACTATTATCTGTTGTGGTCATAGTTCCTGCAGTAACAGTATTTCCTAATGAAACATTACCTGTAAATGTAGGTGAGGCAATGGGTGATTTTAAATCCAATGCCGCTTGTGTTAATGTTGAAATGGGCTTCGCTAAATCCGATGTATTATTCACATTATTTAAACCTAAGTTAACCAATGCATTCGTTGCGTTTGTTGCTCCCGTTCCTCCATTCGCTACGGCAACTATTCCTGTAACATTTGTAGCGGTACCACTTAAAGTACCTACAAATGAGTTTGCAGTAATTGTTGTAGCAGAAATAGTGGTTGCACTAACAGCACCCGAAAAAGTATTTGCAGTAATAACATTACCTGCAAAATTTCCATTGGCATCTCTAATTACATTTGCATTAGGTGTATTCGATGAAGTTGATCCAGCTGTTAAATTCACTGAATTCTGTATATCACTTACTTGTAAAGTTCCTAATTTTAAAACACTAGGTGAACTTGCTGTTCCTCCTAAATCTCCTGCTAACATTATTTTTCCCTTTACACTTGTTGTTGCATCAACAACCGAATTTGAAATAGTGGTAGGATCAGCTAATGCATTTTTTACAAAAGCTGTGGTCGCTACTGCTGAACTATTATCTGTTGTAGTCATAGTTCCTGCAGTAACAGTATTTCCTAATGAAACATTACCGGTAAAGGTAGGTGAGGCAATGGGTGATTTTAAATCCAATGCTGCTTGTGTTAATGTTGAAATGGGCTTAGCTAAATCCGATGTGTTATTCACATTTCCTAGTCCTAAATTCGAAACTGCATTCATAGCATTAGCAGCGCCTGTTCCTCCATTGGCTATAGCAACTATACCTGAAACATTCGTTGCGGTACCATTAACAGTTCCAGATAAAGTTCCAACTAGTGTACTACCCGTAACAACAACACCACTTAAATTTCCAATAAATGTATTAGCAGTAATAACATTACCTGCAAAGCTTCCATTCGCATCTCTAATTACATTTGCATTAGGTGTATTCGATGATGTTGAAGCAGCAGTTAAATTAACAGAATTCTGTATATCACTAATTTGTAATGTTCCTAATTTTAAAACACTTGGTGAACTTGCTGTTCCTCCTAAATCTCCAGCCAACATTATTTTTCCTTTCACACTTGTTGTTGCATCAACTACTGAATTTGAAATAGTTGTAGGATCAGCTAATGCATTTTTAACAAAAGCGGTGGTCGCTACAGCTGTACTATTGTCTGTTGTAGTCATAGTTCCTGCAGTAACAGTATTTCCTAATGAAACATTACCTGTAAATGTGGGTGAGGCAATGGGTGATTTTAAATCCAATGCAGCTTGTGTTAATGTTGAAATGGGCTTAGCTAAATCCGATGTGTTATTTACATTTCCTAGTCCCAAATTCGAAACTGCATTCATAGCATTAGCAGCGCCTGTTCCTCCATTAGCTATCGCAACTATACCTGTAATATTTGAGGCGGTACCACTTAAAGTACCTACAAATGAATTTGCTGTAACTGTTGTAGCAGCAATTGTTGTAGCGCTTATTGCACCTGAAAAAGTATTAGCAGTAATCACATTACCTGCAAAATTTCCATTGGCATCTCTGATTACATTTGCATTAGGTGTATTCGATGAAGTTGATCCAGCTGTTAAATTCACTGAATTCTGTATATCACTAACTTGTAAAGTTCCTAATTTTAAAACACTTGGGGAAGTTGCAGTCCCTCCTAAATCTCCCGCTAACATTATCTTACCTTTCACACTAGTCGTTGCGTCTAAAACAGCATTGGTAGTATTAATAGGGTCAGCAATTGCATTTTTTACAAAGGCTGTGGTCGCTACTGCTGTACTGTTATCTGTTGTAGTCATGGTTCCAGCAGTAACACTACTTCCTAATGTAACATTACCTGTAAATGTAGGTGAGGCCAAAGGTGCTTTTAAATCTAAAGCAGCTTGTGTTAATGTCGAAATAGGCTTCGCCAAATCCGACGTATTATTCACATTTCCTAGTCCCAAATTTGAAACCGCATTAATAGCATTAGCAGCACCAGTACCACCATTAGCTATTGCAACTATTCCTGAAACATTCGTTGCAGTACCACTTAATGTTCCAGCAAATAAGGAGGAAGTTACCTTATTAGCTGTAATTTCTCCAGCTGCAAAATTTCCACTACCATCTCTTGCAACTACAGTATTGGGTATATTATTAGTAGAAGTATTTAAAAATTGCGAGCCTCCAGGTAAAGTAGAAATTAAAGTTTGTACAAATGCAGTAGTCGCAATTTGTGTTGAATTGACACTTGTACTTGGTGTGGGTGCAGTTGGCACTCCAGTTAATGCAATACTTGGTGCAATAGTTGTTGTAATACTTCCTGATCCTGAGCCAGTAACAGCACCAGTTAAATTCAATGTTGAACTTGCTCCAGATGCACTAATTAAACTATTTACAAAAGCAGTGGTTGCAATTTGATTACTATTTGAGGCGGCGTCTGGTGCTGGAACGGTTGGCGTTCCCGTAAATGCAGGAGAATTGATATTTGCCTTCAGTGCTAAACTCGAATTTAAGGATGTAATGCTTGTTGTATTAGAAGCAATATTTGCATTAGCACTTGTTATACTAGCAGTATTGGATGATACCGTATTTGTTAATGAAGTGATACTCGCAGTATTTGTTGTAATATTTGCATTAGCACTTGTTATACTTGCTGTATTGGATGCTACAGTATTTGTTAAAGATGTGATACTTGCAGTATTTGTTGCAATGCTAGCATTAGCACTGGTTATACTTGAAGTATTGGATGCAACAGTATTAGTTAATGAAGTTATACTTGCTGTATTGCTTGCAATTAAGCCCGTATTAGTTGTTATACTCGCAGTATTAGATGACACCGTATTTGACAAATTATTTATACTGGAAGTATTAGATGCAATTGAACTTGTATTAGTTGTTAAACTTGCGGTATTGGTCGCAACTGAATTAGATAACGCAGTTATACTATTTGTATTAGCAGTTATACTTGTTGGCAAAGTTGCTATTGTTGCTGAACTAACACCTCCCACGCTATTTACTACAGGGGCAGTTCCTATGCCACCTAAATCATTTGTTAATTGAACAAGACCTTTTGTATTAGCATCAGCATCAGGTGTAACTGAGCCACTCGCTATTAAAGCTGCGTTCACAAATGCAGTTGTAGCTATTTGAGTACTTATGTCGCCTGTTGTTGGAGTTGGAGCAGTAGGGGTTCCAGTAAAGGAAGGGGAAGCAATGGTTGCTCTTAAAGCAATATCACTAATATTTGATGTAATACTATTTGTATTTGCAGTAATTCTAGTATCTAATGATGTAATACTAGAGGTATTGGATGCAATACTATTTGTATTCGTTGTAATATTAGCTGCATTGCTAGCAATATCATTTGTATTCGCTGTAATACTTGAAGTATTTGAAGCAACTGAATTTGTTAATGAAG
>Ga0209191_1002654_pt1 | contig 10985 bp, 5 predicted proteins | sample S_130626_EF_Meta_FD_187320 | JGI IMG/M metagenome (GOLD analysis project Ga0209191, IMG submission 187320) | Freshwater microbial communities from Lake Simoncouche, Canada to study carbon cycling - S_130626_EF_MetaG (SPAdes) (version 2) | ecosystem: Environmental > Aquatic > Freshwater > Lake ... | reverse complement strand
TGTCAGCTATAACTGCTGATAAATTAAAAATCTTATACCATTGATGTAATAATTTTGAATTGATGAAATTATTTACCAATAAAAATATAACAATTAAATCAATTGTTATGCAACCGTTTAATATGGATAAATAATCACTTGTATTTGAAAAATTAGATATATTCTTGAATATCATTTAATATAATATATTGTAATATTTTATTATAAAAAATTGTCAACATCTTTTTTCATAACAATTGTGTTATTTGTTAACAATTCTGTAAACGCAATCATTTTATCATAATTTTGATTCAATATGTTTTTAGCCTCACTATATGCAATGTTTACTAATTCTAATGATTCTTTATCCATAACATATTTAGTGTATTGAGAATATTTATCGCCTATTCCTAAACTTCTACCTAAAAATGGATTGGATTCATCGCCAATGTTATCATTAAAAAATACTTCTAATTTATCTCCCATTCCAAAATTACCAACCATACGTTGTGCTAATTTATTGGCTTGTCTCAAATCTTCATTTGCTCCCAATGAGATAAAATCGTCGCCATAATATAAACTTTCTGCTGCTTTACCACCCAAAGTAACAATCAAACGTTTTTTTAAAATATCCTTTGTGTATAATCCACCTTCTTTTATTTCAGGTTTTTCACTAAAAATGGTATATCCACCTGCTCCATTGTACGTAGGTTGGATAGATGCCTTTTGAAAGTCAAAATATTTGTTAAAAATAATTGATAATAGAGAATGACCAGCTTCATGTATTGCAACCCTTTGTTTTGTTGCAGTGTCTACATCAGCATTATTTCTTATTAAACCAACAATTGATTTTTCAAAAGATTCAAAAATATATTTTTCTTGAATCATAGATTCATTGTTTCGCGCAGATAATATAGCAGCCTCATTTATTAAATTTTTTAATTGTGCGCCTGAAAACCCATCAGTGAGTTCAGCAATAGCTTTAATATCAAAAGGTTTATCTGTTTTTTTATTTTTTATATAAAAATCAAGAATTTTCTCTCTTGAAAATTTATCAGGAACTGGAACTCTAATAATTCTATCAAATCTTCCAGGTCTAAGTAGAGCTTGATCTAGAACGTCTCTTCTATTCGTAGCAGCCATCACTACAATATCTTCATTATCGTTAAACCCATCCATTTCATACAATAACTGATTCAATGTCTGCTCACGTTCATCATTTGCCATATTTATTCCAGCTCCACGTTGTCTACCAACTGCATCAATCTCATCAATAAATATAATGCACGGCCTGTTCTTACGAGCTGTATCAAACAAATCTCTAACACGCGAAGCTCCCATACCGACAAATAGTTCGACGAACTCTGAACCAGAAATAGAGATAAAAGTTGAATTCGTTTCAGTTGCAATCGCTTTCGCCAATAATGTCTTACCAGTACCAGGCGGTCCTTCCAACAAAATCCCTTTAGGCATGTCAGCACCAATTTCTTTATATAACTCTTTTTTTTCAATATAAGAAATAACTTCTTTACATTCTTCAATAACTTCTGGACTGCCGGCCCAACTAGAAAGGGAAACATTTGGTTTAACAAACAAATTATTTTCTTTTTGATTGTTGGGAAAACCAAAAGATGGCATATTTCCTCCTCCACTTATTCTACTATTCATTCTTGGATTCATTCCTTGCATACTATTAGCCCTATACAAAGAAGTCAAAAATGAAATAAAAAAAAATATTGGCAATGCATAAGTTGTAAGAGTTAAAAATTCACTTGCCATATTTTGAACATTGGTTATAGTTTGTGGAACAAAATTGGCAAAATACAAAGGAACATGCATTTCTGCTGTTTTTTGAACTAAATTCGGTACCAGTGCCGAATTGATATCAACCAAATGATAATGATTATATAAAAGATCATCTTTTGGTAAATTATCTACACTGACAAGTTGATTATATTTATTGTCTATAAAAACTTTTGATAATTTATTATTGAGTAAATCTTCAATTACGTCATTGTAATTTTCTTTCAAAAAATATAATTTATAATTTTGAATTAAATTTATTTCTTTTGAAAAATCTTTCTCGTTTATACCCATAGACATTTGATATTTATGGTTATAAATTGAAACCTTGTTTTTTGAAATTTGAAAACATTGTATTCTGCTTATTAATAACAAAAATAAACAACCTATTTTTGGTAGCATTTATTTAATTATTTACTATTATATTTAAGTTTATATTATACATAAATAATATAAACTTATCATATTATTTATATATATAGTATTATATAAACTTTATATGAATACATTTTTAAAACTGTATGCTATATTATATTTTCTAACTAATTGTCATAGTTTTTTTTATACAAATAAATTCATTGCTAATAAAATCAATCAATATAAATTTAATGTAAAAATACAACAAGATGGATTAGAAACAAAAGTAATAAATGAAACAAAACCTAACCATTATTATTTTGGTTCATTTCCTAGATTAGATGCACCCAATGATAAAGGACAATTAACGTGGTATCCAATTGGATTTTCTAGAGACTTTGATAAAACACCAAAAAAAATAACAATAATGGATGCTAATTACATTGTTTGGAAAGATAAAGATAATAATTATTATAGTATTAGAGATAGTTGTAGTCATCAAGGCTCGTCATTTATGTTAGGTAAAACGTGTAAGAATACTATTTCTTGTCCATATCACGGATATATATTTGATGGATCTAATGGAGAATTGGTTCAAATTCCAAAATTACAATATATTGAATCACAATCACATAATATTGATTGTTTCAAAGTTGTTGAAAAAGGTGACATGGTTTATTTAAACACTGTAGCCATTTTAAATGAAGAAATGAAATCACAAATAGATGAATCTTATATATTTACTGAACCAGAATTTTATGATAAATCACAAAGAGTAGTTTATCTGGCAGAAGATTTTGAGCATTATGCAAAATTTGTAAGTGTAAATAGTTTGGACATTTGTCACATAGGTTTCGTACATACATTTGGCAATAGAAAAAGTCCTAATCCATTACATAATTCAAAAATATTAAAATTAAATGATTATGAAAATCATTACAAAATAATTTATGAATATATTGCTGGAGAGAACTCATTGGTTAATAAAATTTATAATTTTGATAATATTACTGTTGAAAATGAGTATGCGTTACCCCATACAACTGTTGCAAGAGTTAAATTTGGTACAATGACGTCAACTATTATAACACACGCTTTACCTATATCAAAATTCAAAACAAAACTATTTGTAAAAGCTTATAGAAGTTATTGGAGTTATTATCATGAAAAAAATACATTTTATTTATTACATCCATTTGAAAGCATTATAAATTATTTTGGAGACAAACTAACATATAATACAATGTATAATACATTAAAACAAGACAAGGCAATTGTGGATAACATTGATAAGACAAGTTACGAAGGAATGCATGGAAAATTTAGCATTATTTATGACATGTTTTCTAATCATTATAAAAATAACTATAAGATGTTTTATGAAGAAATTCCAAAATAGAAATAATTATTCATTTTCTTCAAATTGTAAATTAATTAACATTTTACATTCTGTGTATTTTTGTATTAAACCATGATAATAATGATTATGATGAATTGCAAAATTGCTATAATCATATGGCCAAAAACGATGATAAGCGAGTGAATCTTCACAAAAAACTTCACCCACACAAAATTGCATTGCTTTTTCATAAGAAGGTTTGTTAACTAAAACGTTACCATAATTTGTACTAAAATATAAATCTTCAAATTCATTATTATATGGTATTTTTTCAATGATTTCAAGCATTTTTGATTTATTTCTTAAACTGAACCCACCATTTCCAATAAAATTACAATTTTTTGTAGGTTCGTAGTTACACATTAACCACGGCGAACCAACATAATCATAATTTAAATAATCGTTTATCAAATGTGCATTATTTTTAATAATTATAGAATCTGTTTGAAAAACTAAAAACATATCTGTCTTAATGTGATCATAAATTGTATTTTTATTAGTTAGTATTTGACTGTATGTATTTTGATTTAAATTATCAACATTTAAATTCACTAAAAAAATTCTATTATTGAAACGTAAGTTTATTGTTTCAACTATTTTGGTAGCATAATCATCGTTTTTATTTCCATGAAACAAAATTATTTTCCATTCATCTGTTAAACAATCACAAGCATTTGTCAAGACAAATTCTAATGCTTTGTGTTTACGTGGTTCAACAATAATTGCCGTATATTTGAAATTTTGTTTACAATTACTACTATCATTAACACTTGTAAATTGCATTTTTATTAATAATATAATTAAATGATTTTTCTTTATATTATTTAATTCCTTGTAAAATTTTTTATGTTTTATTATGTTTATTATAATAAAATGTAAATCTAAACAGTATCTGTAATAAATCGTGGTGCAATATTCATTGTGTTCAATTCTTGAAATAGTAATTTACAAGAATAAGGAATCTCAACATATGAGAAATCAGTTCTATTGTCACACACTCTACAATGATGAATATGCATTTCATCATTATAGGCTGCAATTAAACCACATTTTTTACAAACATGTATTGAATATTTATCAGATGCATCATACATTCTACCACGTGTAAATCTTGCAGCACCATGTGAAACCATTGCATCTTTCTCCATCTCACCGAACCTCAAGCCACCATCGCGACTACGACCTTCTGCAGGTTGTCTAGTTAAATTTACCATAGGACCAATAGAACGACTATGAGCTTTATCATTTACCATATGTTTTAATCTTTGATAAAATACGGGTCCCATAAATACACTACATTCTACTTGTTCACCTGTTAAACCATTATGTAGTAATTCATTACCATGAGCTTCATATCCTAATTTAATCAATTCGTCGCAAATATCTTTCACTTCAAATTGACCAAATGATGTTCCATCGCCAAACAAACCTAATTCTACTAATACCTTTCCTAATACAGTTTCTTTTAATTGTCCAATAGTCATACGTGATGGTATAGCGTGCGGATTAATAATAATATCAGGTTTTAGACCACTCGCAGTAAATGGCATATCCGATTCAGGAATAATATTACCAATTGTACCTTTTTGACCGTGGCGCGAGGAAAATTTATCACCTATCACAGGTTTTCTTACGATTCTCAATCGCACTTTAGCAAAATTATAACCTTCGCCATTTCTATCAATATAATTTTTATCTACGTAGGTTTCTTCAGCAGTTCGGTGAATACGACTTTGATCTTCAAATTTAATTACTTTTGTATGATCGTTTCTATTTTCTTTTATAGGAGTCACTTTTGCAATAATAATATCACGATTTTCAATTAATGTATTTTCAGGAACTACACCCTTACTATTAACTTTATTATAATTACCAAATTTCATGCCTTTTGTTTTGCTAGGATCTGGTTTGCATCTAATTTCTTCATCACCATTAATTTTTTGTTTATCTTCATCTTTTTCTGTATGATAAATAGTTGTAACAAATAAGCCTCTATCAATAGATCCTTTATTGAACAAAAGCGAATCCTCTTGATTATAACCTGTATGTGTCATAATAGCAACAATTACATTTGTTCCTGATGGTATTTTATTCAATTGAATTAAATTCATGACACGGGTGTCAACCAAAGGTCTACTTGGATAATTCAATACATAAGCAGTTTTGTCCATACGATTTTCATAGTTGGTTACATAAACTCCCATCGCTTGTTTTCCCTGCGCACATTGATAACAGTTTCTAGGTGATTGATTATGCTCAGGAAAAGGAATACATGATGCTAGTACTCCAAAAATAGTACTAGGATGGATTTCACAATGAGTATATTTGTATGTCCTGTCACCTTTTTGTATTAAATCTTTGGGCTTTGTTGCAATCATTGACCACATTTGTTCATCTGAATCTATATATTCAATAACAGACTGATTATTATCATAACCAATTAATAAATTGTCCCAATTAATTTCAGAGTTTTTTAATTTATTTATCATTTTATTTGTTATTAAAATATTACTATTTTTTACTCTTAACAGTGGCCTCATTAGTCTACCACCATCATTACAGATTCTCAATTCTTTGTTTCTGTAATCAAATATAATAGAAGTATAAATATTGATTATACCCTTGTATTTTTTTTCTTTCAAAGAATTATATAACTCTTCTACTTCATTTGTAATACCTACCCAAGCACCATTTATAAATACTTTAACTTTATCATGTAATTCAAATGCTGAGTTAATATCATTAATATTAATTATACTAGGCATAACATAATCATATAGTGAAGATGAATTGGAATATATTGTTATATGAGTCATGTAACTCAAATTCTTTACAATTCCAACAGACTGTCCTTCAGGAGTATTGTGAACGGCTAAACCATCTTTTAAAAGGAATCTTCCGCGTTTATTGTGTAATTGCCATCCTACATATGGACCAATTCCTACTTCTTGTAATTTAAATTTACTGCACATAAAAGATTTACTTCTTATAAGTAACGTTTCATTTTCTATAGGCATTAATTTTTTTCGTGGTAAAAGTGTTGGAATTTCATAAATTTTATGGCCTGTAATTGTTAACTCTTTATATGTGCTAAATTTTTTATCTCCACTTTTTTCATCAGTCCATTGACTTTTTCCTTCTTTTATACCACACGAAAATCCAAGAGACATCGCCAAGGTATAAGCATCTTCTATTACTCTATAGTTAGCAGGTCCTTGAGCAATACGTATTTCACGTCCTTCAGCACGAACAGAACCATCTGTATCTATTAATCCAGCCAAAACTTGTAATCTTGTTTCTCTATCATTTGTAAGATATTCATTTGGAATATGTTTATTTTTTAAAAGATTATATTTACGAAGATATTTTTTAAGAGGGGCTTCTTCAACTCTATTACATAATCCTTGATTAGATGCCTCTTTATTTTTCTTAGAAACTACTGAGAAACTATATCTTCTTCCATTTACTACTTCCGCTCCATTTTCTTGACCCCATTTTTCCCAATAAGCAAGTGTTTCAAAATCCGTTTTATAATTCAAAGCAAATCCGGTTCCATCACTTAAACCATCTCCTAACCACATACCAAGTAAATACGGATCCAACTCTACATCTTTTTTTGTCCAATGTATACCTTCAGTTTTAAACACAACCAATTTATCTTTTGTTCTTTGATTTAAAGTCAAATACTTTTCAATAGTTATATCCAGCGTATCGTCATCATTAAAACTATTTACAAACTCTTGCGCGGCTTCTAGCGAGTCAAAATATTTTTCTTGAAAAACCAATTTATCACGATTTAAATATTCTACAAAATGCGTATAATTCCTATCGCTTCTATTTGATTTTCTAATCACTTTATGACCTCTTATTTTGAGTGTAAGAATATGATTATCTGTTACACGATGGTTCATAAAGTTTTTTTTATCGGGTATAACATCATACATATTCTTGAAGCCTTCGCAAGTAGAACGAACGCATACTGAGTTACCTAAATCATCAATAAGTATGTCATCAATTTTTATATCACCCGCACGTTTGAAAGTTCCATCCCACATTAAAATCATTGTTTCAGGATCAAAACATTCTGCAGGACATATCATTCCCCACGACGTATTATGTAGTTTACGCGGAGGAATTAATTTGCCACTTTTATCAGTAGGAGTAGAAATTCTTCGTGCGTGACTTAAACTGGAAACATAAGTTAATCTATTTAATACTTGTGCTACACCAACTTTATTTGAATTTGAGTGTTTTATTCCAAAATCGCCTGTTGCAAGAGCTCGTTTCAAACCATTTTCTATAGTAGTTGATTTAATAATTTTACATATATTTGTGAAATTAATTATGTTTTCATAATCATCTTTTGATTTCCATGAACCTGTATTAATTTCGCGTATTACTTGCTTTTCCATATCTTTTACCAATTTATTGAAATAATTTCTAAACAAATTATTAAGTAATGTACCTGTTAAATCAATACGTTTATTTACAAAAGAATCTCTATCGTCTTGTTTAATCATTTCAAAATTTGCTTGAAGCAATTTATTCGCCATATAACCCAAGAAATAAATTTTCTGTGTTATATTATGACAATGTGGAAATAAATCATTATTTAAAATATCCATAGTAAACTCCAATTTTTTCTTAGCACCTGTTTCCCTGTCCATATTTATAGGAGTATACATAGCAAAACCTGTTATATATTTTATACATTCTTCTTTTGATAAATATTTATTAGCATCAATGATAGAACCTTGTAAAGATTCTAATATTTTTTTATTATTGTCATTTGTTATGTCTAATAAAATTTTTTCACATATTTCTTTATCTGTTATTACACCTAAAGCACGAAACACCACAAACAATGGTATTGGTTGTTTAATACGAGGTATTTGGACAAACAACGGATTTCCAAACCCATTGTTTTTTGAACTTATCATCATATTTATTTGTTTTGGTGAAATGCATTTAAAATCAGGAACAGATTTTATTTCAGCTATCCATGTATATTTTGTATTATTTTTTGAAACATTAAAACAATATACTTTATTCTCAGCAGCTCTCTCTTGCCCTAAAACAGTTTTTTCTGAACCATTTATAATAAAATAACCACCAGCATCAAATTTGCATTCTCCTGTTTGTGTATTTTCAAAATGTTTATATTGATTCAATACACAAATATTTGATTTTAACATAATTGGTAATTTACCAATATGTATTCCTGGTAAAGTTTTATAAAATATTTGAGTACTCTCTAATTCTGGACCACTTCTTACAACATACTTAATGTTAACATCTACTGTCATTGAAGAAGCATATGTAAAATTACGGAGTCTTGCTTCTTGTGGAAACATTAATTTAATCGCTCCATTATTTTCGTGAATTTGTGGTCTGTAAATATGAAAGTTTTCAAAAGTTACAAAGGCTTCTAATGAATATTTTTTGTTATTTGGATCGTAATCTTGTTCTGAAACAATGTGAACAGGATTAAACATTTCTATTGTTTTTGAAATTTGATATCCTACAAAATTATTATATGATTCCAGTTGATGTCTAACTAACCTTTCCAAATGTTGACCTCTAAAATAAGATTCTATGATATTCCATGGTGTTTCTATGTATTGATCATTTTCAAGATCAAAATGTTCAAATTCAATATCTTTTTCAAAACTCATTTTTTCAGTGTAAATCGGTTTATTTGACATCATTAAAGGTATATTTATTATTTCAATTTATTTTTATATTGTTTATAATTTATAATAGTTTTTTCAAAAAAAATATAATGATAATAAAACAATAATTAAATTTTGTAAAAGATTTAAAACTTACCTTTTAATTTTAATTAATATTATGAATGAATGTATGAATTATAATTATAATAATAATTTTATGAATCCATTAAAAATAGTAACTTATAATAATTATTTAAAAAAACTTGCAATTAAAAATCAAGTATTACATAAAATAAATAGAAGAAGCTATATACCAATTCCCAGTTTAAAAAAAGTGGTTGTTGTTAAAAATTTTAAAGATATCATTGCCGAAAAACCTGCTTTAGATTTTCAAGCAAAAACTCAAGAAATTATTCATATCAATATTGATGTAGAAATTAATAGTATTACAGATTTATTGAACTTAATTGAAAAATATAAAATAGAACCAAAAATTCATTATAATATCAATATGGAATCATTGCATAAAATAAAACAACCTTTACTTGAATTGAATAATATGGTAGGAATGAAAGAATTGAAAACAAATGTCGTTGAACAAATAATATATTTTATTCAAGAACTACATACTAGTTCACATGATTTTATGCACACAGTAATATATGGCCCTCCTGGTACAGGCAAAACTGAAATAGCAAAAATTATGGGGAAACTTTTTTCTAATATTGGTCTTCTCTCTAAAGATACATTTAAAAAGGTTACAAGAAGTGATCTTATTGCTGGTTACGTTGGTCAAACAGCTTTAAAAACTAGAGATGTCATCAACAATTCATTAGGCGGTGTTCTTTTTATTGATGAAGCATATTCACTTGGTAATACTGAAAAAAAAGATTCGTTTTCAAAAGAATGCATAGATACAATATGTGAAGCATTAAGTAATCACAAACAAGATTTAATGGTAATTATTGCTGGATATGAAAATGAATTAAACCAGTGTTTTTTCAACTACAATCAAGGACTACAGTCAAGGTTTGCATGGAGATTTAAAACAGACGAATATTCTGGTAAAGACTTACATGATATTTTTATTAACAAGGTTAATGAGATAGAATGGTCAATATGTGAAAATGAAAATAGGAACAAAATTTCACCTGTATGGTTTGAAAAAAATATAGAAAATTTTAAATGTTATGGGAGAGATATTGAGTGTCTTTTAGCAAAAACCAAAATAGCACATAGTAAAAGAGTATTTTGCAAAGATATAAAACATAAAAAGAAATTAATATTAGAAGATTTAGATAATGGTTTAGAGTTATATTTAAAAAATAAAGATTTACAAAAGTCAAGAGATGATGATTTAATAAAGAAACAAATACAATATTCTATGTATAACTGAAAAAAATGATTTTTACTAGTTTATTTATCATATAATTTTATAAATTATTAATTATAATAATAAAATGTCAAATAAAAAAATACAAATTAATCCTGCATTATTTTCAATAAATGGAGGAAACAAAACAAAAAAAAAGAAGGAAGTAATTCAAAAACCCATTACCACATTGATTTCTCCAAATGTTTTGAAAAATAAATTACTTAAAAGAATAAAAGAGCACAAAACGCGCGAAAATAATATTGTTAACAATGATGCTAGTAATAGTAATACGAACAATAATACAAACATTGAGATCAAAAGTGAAATAAATAATTATGAAAAAAATGCCGATATTTTAAAATATTCTGATGAGTTTAATGATTCTATTTCTTATTTACAA
>Ga0209191_1002652_pt1 | contig 10986 bp, 13 predicted proteins | sample S_130626_EF_Meta_FD_187320 | JGI IMG/M metagenome (GOLD analysis project Ga0209191, IMG submission 187320) | Freshwater microbial communities from Lake Simoncouche, Canada to study carbon cycling - S_130626_EF_MetaG (SPAdes) (version 2) | ecosystem: Environmental > Aquatic > Freshwater > Lake ... | reverse complement strand
GATTTAGATTTTACAGGCGATGGTAGTGAAGTGGGTGGCGAAGATCTGCCTCCTCCAGCACCTGAAGCACCACCAGCTATGCCGCCAATGCCAGTACCTGAAGTGCCTCCAGAAGCAGGAGCAATGCCTCCAGCGCCTGAAGCAGTTCCTCCAGCAGTGCCTGTGGCAGAAAACCGAGACGATTTACCTTGGGACACAGACCCAGAAGATGAAAAGTCACATTTTAAAAAGCCTCATAATCCTAATAGAACAGGTAGAGATAGTGCTAAGGCATTGTCACACGCTGGGTTATTAAAAGCAATTCAAATGGCTAAAAAAGCAGGCGCAGGCTTAGATACTAAATTAGACTTTGGCCACAAAGAGATGACTTTGCATGATTGTATTCGTGAATGTGGATTAACTCCGATGGAATGTGGGTTTGACGATGACGGCGAATCACAAGGTAATCCAGTTGAACAAATGTTAAAATCAGTTGCAGGTTTTTGGAACAAAGAAGAAAGAAACTTTACTATTGGTGGAACTCGTGCCAAAGTAAAAATCATTAAAGATTTTAAAAACGGCGAATTCAAAGGTGCTACACCGGATGATGTTAAACAGGTATTGGCATTGGTTGATAAGATGGACACAATCAAGAACTTGGACATATCAAACACTTGTCAGGTATACACGGCATGCACCCGCAAGCAGTTGAAATTGAAATCGGTGAAAGTGTTGTGAAAAAATCAGACGAGTTAACTTCTATTCTAAAGATAGCAGGATTAAAATAAGGACCTATTATGAAAAAAATTACAGAAAACGAGTTACTACAAAAAGTCAGTAAACTTAAAGAATATATTGCCGTTGTTGAATCTGAACAGGTTAACGAAGTTAACTGGGGCGCACTTGGTACAGGTGCAATGAACGCTGTCAAAGGTGCATTAGGTGGCACCGGCGGCAAACTTGCGGCAGGCGCTGCATTAGGTGCTGGCGCACTAGCTGCAGGACAAGCACTTACAAAACCAAAGCAAGCAGCTGCGCCTGCAGGTACTACGGCTAAAGTTCCTGGTAAATCTGACCCAGCTGTTATGAAACAACAACAAGATTTAATTGCCAAAGGCGCAAAGATCAAAGCTGACGGTATAATGGGTCCTGCTACACAAGCAGCTATTGCACAGTTTGGCGGCGCGACACCAGCAGCTGGCCAAGAATTGCGAACACCTGATGAAATTGCTGCGTCACAAGATTTATTAACAGCAAACGACGGAAGCGGTGCAAATGGTGGTGCAGAACAAGCACGTAATCCAAACGCAGGATTAACTCCGGATGATCGACGTTGGCAAGGTCCAAAACCAGCGGCAACAGCGGCTGCACCTGCACCAGCGGCTGCAACAGCGGCTGCACCTGCAACAGCGGCTGCACCTGCAACAGCGGCTGCACCTGCAACAGCGGCTGCACCAAGCAAAGCACAACAGTTAGTTACCCAAGCTGGGTTACCGCAACCTGGTGCAAGCCCTGAAGATATGTTGAAAAATACGCAAGCTCTACCGGGAATGGACCCAGCTAAAATGATGGCAGATCAAAAAGCTAGAATGGCGGCGGCAAAGGCAGCGCAACCTGCCCAATCGCCACAAGGTACGTGGACGCAACAAGGAGTTCCAGCAGGCACTCCGGCACCTGCAACAGAGTCAGTTAACTTTCGAAATGACGAATTGAGTAGAATCGTTAGTTTGGTTCAGTATCGTTAATCGAGTAAAATACTCACATTTAGGGCAAGATTTCTCTTGCTTTACTAAATAAAAGTGCGTACAATAACATGTATGCACTTTTTTATTTTATGTATATCATAAAGTAATACAGGCAAAAACAGCAGAAATGCAAACAAAAAGGCTATTAATAGGAGAAACAATTATGGCAACTTTAGCAGAAATTCGTGCAAAACTAAAACAATCTGAACAACGTGGTTCAGAAAACAAATCAGGTGGGGACAAGTCAATTTACCCATTCTGGAACCTAAAAGAAGGCGGCGAATCTACACTTAGATTCTTACCAGACGGTAACGCTGATAACACTTTTTTCTGGGTAGAACGTGCAATGATCAAATTGCCATTCTCTGGAATCAAAGGTGAATCCGAAAGCAAAAACATCACAGTACAAGTACCATGCGTAGAAATGTATGGCGACGCTTGCCCAATCTTGGCAGAAGTACGTGCATGGTTTAAGGATCCTTCACTAGAAGATATGGGTCGTAAGTACTGGAAGAAACGCAGTTACATTTTCCAAGGTTTTGTTGTTGAAGACGGACTTGGTGAAAAAGGTGACGAGATTCCAGAAAATCCAATCCGTCGATTCATCATCGGTCCTCAAATCTTTACATCAATTCGTGCGGCTTTGGTCGATCCAGAATTGGAAGATTTGCCAACTGACTTTGTGCATGGTCTAGACTATCGCATGAAGAAAACAAGCAAAGGTGGTTATGCTGACTACTCAACTTCAAGTTGGGCACGTCGCGAGCGTCCACTAAATGACGTGGAAAATGCAGCTGTCAAACAACATGGCTTGTTTAACTTGTCAGACTTTTTACCTAAGAAGCCAGGCGAAGTTGAATTGAAAGTTATGAAGGAAATGTTTGAAGCATCAGTTGACGGCGAGCCATATGATATGGAACGTTGGGGTCAATATTTCAAACCAGCAGGTATGAGCCAAAACACTGGCGATCCTAAAGCAACTCCTAAAGCAACTCCTGCACCTGCACCAGCGGCAAGTGATGACGATGCTCCGTTTGATGCAGATCCTGCACCAGCGGCAAAGTCAACACCTGCACCAGCTCCAAAAGCTGAAGCAAGTGCTGGCGGCGACAGTCGTGCCCAAGACATCTTGGCAATGATCCGTAATCGTCAAAAAGCGTAAACGGCTTGGGCCTCTGCAACTTAGTTGTACGCCCAGGTTATCTTATTTAGGAGAATTAACTTATGGCTACAAAAGCCTTCGATTTATCAAAATTTAGAAAAACCTTGACTAAGTCAATTGACGGTCTTGGTGTAGGATTTAACGATCCTACAGATTGGGTTAGTACAGGCAACTTTACGCTTAACTATCTAATCAGCGGTGATTTTAACAAAGGTATTCCTTTGGGTAAGGTTACTGTGTTTGCTGGAGAGTCTGGAGCAGGTAAAAGTTTCATCTGTTCAGGAAATCTAGTGCGTAACGCACAAGCACAGGGCATTTATGTTATTTTAATTGATACAGAAAATGCGCTAGATGAAAAATGGTTACACGCACTTGGTGTAGACACTAGTGAAGACAAACTTCTTAAACTCAACATGGCTATGATCGATGATGTGGCTAAAACCATTCACGAGTTCATGAAAGAGTACAAAGAAATGGCAGAACGTCCTAAAGTCTTATTTGTCATAGACTCATTGGGTATGTTGCTTACCCCTACTGACATTAACCAGTTCCAAGCTGGTGACATGAAGGGGGACATGGGCCGTAAACCTAAAGCACTTACTAGTTTGGTGCGTAACTGTGTTAACATGTTTGGTAGTTATAACGTAGGTATGGTTTGTACAAATCACACATACGCAAGCCAAGACATGTTTGACCCAGATGACAAAATCAGTGGTGGACAAGGTTTTGTTTATGCAAGTTCAATTGTTGTTGCTATGAAAAAACTCAAACTTAAAGAGGATGAGGATGGTAACAAGGTTAGTGATGTAATGGGTATTCGTGCAAGTTGCAAGATTATGAAAACTCGTTATAGCAAGCCATTTGAAACTGTACAAATTAAGATTCCATATGAAACAGGTATGAATCCTTATTCAGGAATGGTTGATATGTGTGAAAAGGCCGGCTTGTTAAAACAGGAAGGTAATAGACTCAAGTGGGTTGATCCGGAGACAGGTGAAGAGTTCAAATTCTACCGAAAAGAATGGAAAGATGATAAATTAGATATGATAATGAATAAATTTCATATCAAAACTTTAACAACAACTACCATTCCCGAGGAGACAGAAGAACATGTTGAATGAAACACAAATTGGTGATGTTTGGCTTACGTTTATTGAGTACATTGACAAAAAACAGCAAGAAGTAGTAGCAGAACGTTACATCGATTTGCTAGCAGACTTTGGTGCATCTGATCGTGTACTACAAGCAGCAACTGGTGTTGATACTATCCTAGATCAAGCAATTTCATACTACCTGAATGAAGATGAAGATGCTGAACCAGAAGATGATATTGACGAATTGGAGTTTTAATGGGTTGGTATTCTGAAATTTCCAAAGACATTTCAAACATTCCCGATGCGGCCGTATACTTCGAATCTGAATTAATGGAAGCTAAAAAGGAATGTAAAATTTCTGGAAATGTTGAACGTGCTGCGGCTGCAATGCCCGGTGTAGTTGAACATAGATTTGGACAATTGCAAGAAATTGAGGCAATTTTAGAATACCTTAACATTGAATTACGTCGCCTTAAAAGTCAACACTTTCGTAAATATCTTGAAAACTACCAACGTGCATTAAGCAGTCGAGATTGCGAAAAATATGTCGAAGGTGAATCAGATGTTGTTGACTTTGAAAAAATTATCAACGAATTTGCCTTACTTCGTAACAAGTGGTTAGGTATTACTAAAGCACTTGACCAAAAACAGTGGCAAATTACTAACATTGTAAAATTACGTGTTGCGGGTATGGAAGACGCAAGTTTATAATTCATTCTCTCAAAAGAGTGACCATAGGCCTTAAATAATATTGAGGCCTATTTTTTTCTAAACGGTTGCTTTCTGAAAAAATAGAGCGTATACTTACTATATGATAACAGTTGATAAATTATTGCTAGAAATTGTAAATTCAACAACACCTACGGTTGAAGAATTAGTACCTGCTAAAGACAGTAGAGTACTACGAAGCCTTGGATCGTCTATAATTAGTCACTTTTTTATTACAGAAAATCAAAGCAGGCTATTACTTAAAATTCTCAAGGAAAACCAGAAAAGACTTGGTGAAATTTCAGAAAATCTAAACCAAGTAATTGGCGCACCTTTGTGGTCTAGACAATTTAGACAAATAGAACAAGTAAAAAAGATATACATCAACACCGACGAAGACAACGAATCAACACTGGTCATTGAATTCACGTTCAACTCAGAAATTCGCAAAGTTTTGCAAGAATTGTCAAAAAAATGCGAAAATTTCATTGCGCATCTAAATGGTAAAAAATACACTGCTGACCTAACTGAGCATAATATTGTACACATCATTGATGCATTGGCACCTTTTGACATGGATATTGATGACACTGTAAAAACTCATTACAACACCATAAAATCCTGGTCAGAAACCACTTTTCGAGACCAGTTTTTACTGACCAACATTGTCAACGTGAATTTTCAAAAACACATCACTGACGATTTAGGAATTCAAACAGCCATTGATAATAATATTATTACCGATAGAAGTATGCGATATCAGTACTTTACAGAAATTGCCAAAAATCACGGTGATACACTAACAGAAGTACTTGCAAGTAGAAGTAAGACAAAAATATGGGTTGATAAAAATCAACATTCATTGTCACATGTTGTTGCCAGTTTAATGGAACTAAAAAGACTACCGTTGCTTGTGGTGTTTGATACATTAGTCAATGACAAGTATAACGACAACCTAAAAATGTTGGCAAAAGCACTGGATGACAACGGAATTTACGACCGAGTAGGTGTTTACTTTAGATTAGCCAACGATGAGTCTGGTAAAAGATTTAATAACCTAATTGCTGATAGACAATACAATTACCGTCTGGAATCAGACACTCAAGTGTGTGCTGTACAGAGTGGAAAAATACCAAAATTCTTCCTTACAAATCCATGGAAGCCCATGAGTGTAATAGCACTGGATAGCCGAATGGGTTTACGTCACGGTAAAACTGCTGTATACTCTAACTGTTGCGACCTCATTGTTGAGTGGGCAGAACAACCAAATTTAATGGATCAAACAAGGATTATTGCATGACTGTAAGATTGGTAATTCGAGACGAAGTTAATATTAAATTAGAGAACTTACCATTAGAAGCTCGTAAGAAGCTAACCAACACTTTCAAGTATGAGGATCCTACTGCACGACATCGACCAGCATATAAATTAGGTCGCTGGGATGGCAAAGTAAGTATGTTTGGTTTAGGCGGCAACGGCTATTTGAGTCAGCTAGAAAAGATATTAGAAATACTCTACAACATGCATATAGATGTTGAAGAAGTAGATGATTTACGCACAACCCCTAAGATTGAATTTACACCTGTTACAGAGTCTTACTGGGCAGACCAAGGCAAAGTATGGCCAAAAGGTCATCAGCAAGAAGGCCAGCCAATTATGTTGCGTGACTATCAAGTAGACGCAATTAACACGTTTTTAACCAACACACAAGCACTGCAAGAAATTGCCACAGGTGCTGGTAAAACAATTACAACAGCAACCTTGAGTCAACTGGCAGAAAAATATGGACGTACTATTACTATTGTACCTAACAAAAGTCTAGTTGAACAAACTGAAGAAGATTTTGTTGCAGTTGGTTTAGATGTTGGTGTTTATTACGGTGATCGAAAGGATCTTAATAAGACACATACTATTTGTACTTGGCAAAGTCTCAATATTTTAGATAAGAAATCTAAAGCACACGAATACGAAATTGTTTCTTTGGCTGAATTCTTAGATGGTGTTAAGACGGTGATTGTGGACGAAGTACACATGGCTAAAGCTGAAGTACTGAAGAATTTATTGACACAAAATCTGTGTAATGCGCCCATACGTTGGGGCTTAACTGGAACTGTACCCAAAGGTGACTTTGAATCACAACCTATATTTGCCAGCATTGGTCCAGTGGTAGGCGGCATCAAAGCACATGAACTACAAGAGATGGGTGTGCTGTCCACATGTCATGTCAACGTGGTACAATTGATAGACATACCTGAATTTAAAATGTATTCAGACGAATTAAAATATCTTGTCACTAACGAAGACAGGATGTTGTATATCAGTAAATTAATTAAAAAAATCTCACAATCAGGCAACACTTTGGTCCTAGTAAACAGGATTGACTCAGGCAAATTTTTAGTAAACGAAATAGATGAAGCAGTATTCATCTCAGGCGAAGTTAAAACCAAAGATAGAAAAGAAGAGTATGACGAAGTTAAAACAAGCGATAACAAGATTATTGTGGCGACTTACGGTGTGGCCGCTGTGGGTATTAATATCCCCCGTATTTTTAATATGGTTCTTTTGGAACCCGGAAAGAGCTTTGTCCGCGTTATACAAAGCATTGGGCGAGGTATTAGAAAAGCAGACGACAAAGACTTCGTACAAATCTGGGATTTAACTAGCACCTGTAAATATGCCAAGCGGCATCTTACTGAACGTAAGAAATTTTACAAGGAAGCCAAATATCCATTTACTTTAGAAAAAGTGGATTGGCAAAAATAAGGAATTATGCAGATATTAACATTAGACAACAAGACGTTTTCACTTAACAATTTACCAGAAGAAGTGGATGAAAACACAAGGTTTGCAGTACTGGACAACAGTAGTCCAAATGAGCCAGATTTTTTCTTTATGCCATTAATTTTCCTAGAAAGTTTCAATGCACCAGCAATGGTACTTAGAATCGGCAACGATGAAGTTACTATGCCAATAGATTGGTGCATTGCAGTAGGAGACAGTTCCAGTGCTTGTGACATAGAAATATTGCCATTAACCAGTTTAAATGACAGAGGGTTTGAAGCATTATGTTTTAATCCGTTGAGCTCGTTTAGGGTAGAGTTTAAGAAAATTGAAATTGTAAACTTTTACAATGATGTTAAATGGTATTTTCCTAAAATGAAAAACGGTCAACTGTTAGCAACGCCTACACGCTTTGAAGACAAGCCAGATTGCGTATACTTTGTTAAAGAGATCAGCAGACAAAGTGAGATAATTCAATTGGATAAAATACTATGACACTTAAAGTAGCTTATTTTCAACCAGTAGTGCTTGCCATTGATTCTGTGCCTCCGGTTGAATTTAGTAAAATATATGGGCTTGCAGAAAACTTACACAGCCACCCTGAGTTAAACGACAGCGGTAATCCTTTCCTTAGTATTAGAGGTGGACAGCAGGTTCAAGTATATCCCAATAAGATGAATTTAGACATTGGCTGGCTAATACACTGGCTTGAAAATATATGTAACGGTTATCTTGAATTGATTACTGCACAGAGCGGAACAGAGGAATTGAAATACTGTAAAGCAACTGTAACTAGTATATGGACTATACGTCAATTCCAGGGAGATTATCAAGAAATGCATAGTCACCCTGGCGGAGATTTAAGCGGAAATATTTATATAAGTTCACCTGAAATTCACGAAAATTCGTTACCCAGCGATGGGCAAATATTTTTTAGATTGCCGTTTACAAAAGATATCAGTAAATTTATTATGAACGATAATTGGAAATACGATCCTGTAGCTGGGACTGTAATTCTATTCCCAAGTCATTTGCCTCACACAGTGTACCCTTGGAAGGGCACCGGGCACCGAACAGTAATGGCATTTGATGCAAAAATAGTACCTCGAGAAGAATGACATGGGATCTCTTAAACCTGGTGCAACTTATATATACGAACGCAACGGCGACGAAGTGTACGCACGTGAGTTTGGAGAGACAGAACGTAAGTTAATTGGATACAAATACGAAATGGAAGGTAAACCAGATCCACGTACTAATGACGGTCGACCGTTAATTGAGCAAATACGAGAAAGTAAATTGTGGGGCGAAATTCATCGAGAGGCAAAAACCAATCCCACTTTACAAAAGGCCTTAGATCGTGCTATAATGATATACAAATTAAGCAAGGATAAACTCCGTGAGTGAAAAGATTGAGTTAAAAGAAAAGTTAACAGCCGTGGATCAGAACGTTCGTGAATTGTGGGACGCAATGGATTCTGACCAACAAAAAAGTCTCAAGAGTGAATTCTTTATTCTTAACAGATATGTTAGTAATGTAGCTGGACAAAGCAGAGAAATACAAGAACATTTTGTGTTAACTGTTAATGAATATTTTAACAAAAATTGGAATAGCCTGCAGAAACATCCTAAACTCATGTGGCAATTATTGTGTATGTGCAGTTGGAATGGAAAGAAAACATTCTGGCATGAGTGGATTGGTTTTAAGAAAAAAGCAGGTATTAATAATAAAAAAGTCAGGTTTTTAGAGGAAATTTATCCGGCTAGAAAACTAGATGAGATTGAACTTTTAAGTAAGATAAGTACAGATGTAGAGTTAAAACAACTGGCTCGCGATCACGGTATGGACGAGGCAACCATTGCTAAAAAATTAAAATGATGGCACTAACGGCTGACACAAATTCATACACCTGCGGGTATTGCAGTAGTAAATTCTCTAAGGAAAAAACTTTAGCAGTGCATGTGTGCGAGCAAAAACGACGAGCATTGGCTAAAACAGAAAAACATGTTATACTTGGATTCGACACATTTCAACGTTTTTACAAGCGAGCTCAGCCAAATAATCCCCAGGATAAAAATTATGAAGATTTTTCTAAAAGTCCTTATTATAACGCTTTTGTTAAGTTTGGCAGCTTTGTTAGTAACGTCAATCCTCTCTACCCGGAACGATTCATTGACTGGGTTGTATCATCAGGTGTCAAATTGGATCACTGGTGTAGAGACGAACTCTACGACCAATACGTCTTTGACCTCATTAGAAAAGAATCAGTTGAAACAGCATTAGAGCGTAGCATTAGTCACATGTTATCCTGGGCAAACGATAACAATGCACAATGGAATCATTATTTCCATTATGTAAGTCTAAGTCGTGCATGTTATGATATTAAAGATGGAAAGATTAGTCCGTGGATTGTTTTAAATTCAGCAAGCGGTAAAGCAATGTTACAAAAGTTTAGCGACGAACAACTGGGTCATGTACAGAAGATCATTGACCCGCCATTTTGGACCAGCAAGTTTAAAAAACTGCCAGCAGATGCAGAACTGGTCAAACAAGTGGTTAAAGAGAGTAATATATAATGCCAGATATTGATATTGACTTTGCAGATAGAACACAAGTTTTAAACGTGCTAAAACATATTGATGCACGACTAGATTCGGATAAAAAACATAACACTGGTGTGTATGTACAAAGTATTCCGTTTAATCCTATTACAGGATTGAGCACAGTTGATTATAAAACAGCAGAAGATAGAGGTTATTTTAAGATAGATTTTTTGAATGTAAGTGTCTATGAAGGTGTTAAAAGTAAACAGCATTTAACTAAATTATTGGAGACTGAGCCATTATGGGATTTACTATTGGAAGACGATTTCGTGAACAAACTATTTCACGTGAATGGTCACGGGAGTATTTTAAGGCAGATGGTACCAGAGTCTATAGAACAACTAGCGGCAGTTCTAGCAATGATAAGACCTGCGAAACGATATCTGATTGGGAAAGACTGGACTACGGTGATGATGGAGATCTGGAAGAAACCAGAGAATGATGACTATTACTTTAAGAAGGCACATGCTATTGCCTATGCACATGTGATAGTTGTGCAGATGAATTTAATATGCGAAGATTTACTTAACCTTGCGGACTAGTTGTAGACTTTTACGCTTAACACGTTTGAGTGTAAGATTCATTAAATTAACCACAGGGCCTAAGAGTATTCGGGTGTCTTTGCTGTTGAATGTTTTAACAGCATAGGCAAATGGTCCAATTTGATCTCTGCAAAATATATTAATAGGATATTGACGGTTGCTTTCCCACCACCATATTTCTCCTATTTCTAAAAAGAGTGTTTTCTCTTCAGGTGTTTTGATGGCATTTAAATCGTAGAAGCTGGTAACAAACTGATCCTGATTTATTATGATGCCCACGTATTCGTCTTCTCCGTAGTTTATCACACTAATGAAGGGTAAGTTTTGTTCGATATTGTCTCTTAGTTTTGCCATAAATACTATTAAAGGTC